>ENA-OUVC01001787-OUVC01001787.1-marine-metagenome-genome-assembly--contig:-NODE-1787-length-12455-cov-5.046615_pt1 | contig 12455 bp, 12 predicted proteins | sample MGYA00248622_ERZ508571 | MGnify/ENA primary metagenome ERZ508571 (study PRJEB26236, sample SAMN06267175) | marine metagenome | isolation source: Columbia River Estuary | place: USA:Columbia River... | reverse complement strand
AACCTGGCGTTACCACCGGATTGAACCGGTTGGTGATCTTCAAAGGGCCAGGACCCTCAGATCGTCTGGATGATTACCTTTTCAGAATATCTGAAATGTGCTGCAGAGTTTTTGTTACTGGGGACAAGTTTGGTCATCATCGTCGGCATGGAATCGAAGTTCAAAGCCGCAATAATCGCAAACGTTGTATTGATCTGAATCATCCTGAGATGTGCGTCGAGCGGCCCTGCGTTCAGCCTTGTTCTTGCCATGGCGGTAAGCCAGATATGTAGTAAAAAGTCCCATATTCCTAATACGCATACTCTATGTCACCCTGTGCGTACCGTTTCAGGTAAGGAGGAAACATGAAAACAGAGGAAATTGAAGAAGGCGAAGTTTGTCCATATTGTGGAGTTCTGCCTATTTCTTTTGATGGCGAAGAAATGGTCTACTGCCCAAACTGCGCGTCACAGCTCTTTAATGCTGATTTCCTGCATGACATTTTGCCGATGGATTTAGATGACGAAGAGATTGAAATCGTTCGAGATGAAGAAGCAGAGTGGGAAGAAGTGGACCGCACCGACTTTGGTGACCCAGAAGTCGACGGCAACTACTAAATAAGAAATTCTTAGGGTTGGCAGCCGCGAAGTTGAAAGGAGTTAAGTGCTCCACAACTACCAACCCAGAATCGCGCCAGTTAGGCAGCGAGAGCAAATGCACTGGCATGAACCAATGCACCATTGAACGACAAGCCTTGGCCTACTAACCGGCTTGAACGCACGTGCTCTTCTACGCCCAGTCCAACACCTGGCTTACTGATGATCTCTGCCGAGGCAAGTCGGCTTAGGAACTTCAGTGCTGCTGTTGCAGATGGGCGAAGATTCGTTTGGCCTGGTGCGTCAAGCAAAATGCCGCGAACTAGTGCTTCCCAGTTGGCTGCGAGAGCCTCTTGGGTTGCAAAGAGTTCTGCGCTCACAATGCGTGAACCATGTGCAACGACAACACCCTGCTGAGCAGGCAATGGTCCTCGACGCACCAGATCTTCAATAGCCTGCGCAACGAATTGGTCGCGCTCGGCAAATTGTTCAATATCGCGGAAGTTTGCTGAACCACTCTGCACGCCTTTAAGGCGAAGCTCATGATCCACGGCTGCCCATACGGCGCCTTGATTGGACCGTTTGTCGCCACCGCGTGAAAGGTTGTCACGGATTCCTTCTGCCTTGGCTCGACGAACTCGGCGGTTCACATAGCGATTAGCACGGGTGAATTCACTTCCGCCAGACCAACGACCGGCCTCTACGCAACTAACGGGAATATCAATGGTGGCTCCAGCCGGAACAAGGATGCTCACGTTCACTGTGCGGGTTTGACGACCACCATCAAGCACTTGGCCTTCTGGAATCAGAATTGCAGTTGCGCCTGAATTGGTGACTTGCAAAGTGGGAACCTCGGCGTCTGGTTTTTCTGAGACGGTCAATCCAGCCGTAGCGCCGGTTGCGAATCCGAATCCAAGGTTTTGGCCCGGCAAGTACACGGGGTAGATGGCAGCGCCTAGGCGGTGGATAGGTCGACCGACGGCTGCGAATTCGAGAACAGATACTGACATGGGTAAATCCTTTCGAGTGATTTTTAGGTGATGCTGCTTATACGCACGTACGAGTCAAAAGTGTGACGGTCAGTCTTTTGACTGTGGGCCCATGTCGCGGAGCATCCCTCTGACGTACTCGTATTTCTCTTGGTGCGTGAGGTCCCAGTAGGAAATTGGTATTCGCCGCACCTTGCAATAGGACCGGCGCAATTTTCGAGAGAACAGTTTGTGAATAGCCATGAAGACCATACGCACACATTTCTGTTGTTGTGCGTAATGACTACATCAACTCACAGAAAGGCTGTTACACGACAGATGAAATACCGACAGACACCCCATCACCTATTCAATTCCAATTTGCAGGCACGTCCTCAAAATGCAGGCGCAATTTGGCGCACCCTGTGTTGGGTGAACGATCAAGTAGCAATAAGCGGAGATCTCTCCGACTTTGACTCTGAGGCACTCGTTCAACTCAACGAATGGATTGACCAAGGAATTACCGACATCATCGACCTCCGCGGCGAGGCATCGCATGAGCGTTTCGTTGCACAACATGCACCCCACATCCGGTACCACTGGTTGGGCGTAGACGATGAAGGCGATCGCAGAAGCGATGAGTGGTTTGAAGCAATTGAGGCAGCAGCGCAATTGGTGTTGCAAGACCCAAGTCGTAAAGCGGTCATCCACTGTCACATGGGTGTGAACCGCGGTCCATCTGCGGCATTTACAGCACTCATCACGCATGGAGTCGACCCAATTCAGGCACTTACCCAAATTCGGTCAGCGCGGCCGGTGGCGGCAATCTTGTATTCCTTCGATGCGGTGCAGTGGCACGCGCAGAGGCAGGGCAAGACCGAGCAGGAAGTTGCGGACCTGTTCCAGGCGGTCTATGACTGGCACGTGGAAAACCCTTTAGATCTGGGGTATTGCATCCAGCAGATTGGCAATAGATACGCAGCATAAATCAGCGGCAGGTCCCAATGTCACACTTTTGGGACCTGCGTGCGTATAACAGGTATGACAAACATACCTAACCAAAAAATTACCCACATGTACATCCTCGTTGACCGTTCAGGTTCGATGGAATCAATTGCAAACGACGTAATCGGTGGATTTAACACCACCGTTGCAGATCAGCAAGCAAATGGTCCGGACGCCAAGCTGACGGTCATTCAATTCGATTCACAAGACCCAGCGGCAGTGATGTGCGCAGGCATTCCAATTTTGGAAATGAATCGACTTGATCGTTCGACCTATCAACCTCGCGGTGGAACTCCATTGTTGGATGCAACTGGTCTCTTGATCGGTCGTATTCGTGTTGAGCAAGCAGCGAGGGTTGCAAATGGTCTTGCAGAAGAAGACGTGGTGTTCATCACCATCACCGACGGCCAGGAAAACCAGAGTCGTGAATACAACCTTGCGCAGATCACCCAATTAATCAACGAATGCAAGACAGCAGGATGGACATTTGTCTATATGTCTGCAGACCTCAACGCATACGCGGACGCAGCGGCAATGGGTTACGACCATGGATCAACGCAGCACTTTGCGGCAACAGCAGATGGTGCCGGCAAAGCGTTCACAAGCATGTCAAGGAACATGTCAAACATGCGCGATAAGAAAAGGCGCATGGAGGAATTCAATTCCAGCGAGTTCTTTGAAACTGGTAAGGATGCAGAAGACAATTCATGATGAAAAAACCTGATCGGTACATCATCACTGCAGTGGACAAGGCCGGGGTTTCGACCCCGGCCATGTTTCAGAATTAGGTTCCGAGGGGGAAACAACGATGTGGGTCTTTACTGAAACAGGTTTTGTAAGTGCAGTTCGAAAGCCAGAGGAGCCGAAGTACATCACCGTGCGTGCACGTGAAAAACAATCACTTGAAGTACTTTCGGAGCTCGCTGAAAAGTCGATTATTGACACGCCGTATGGGGACTATGCCTATCGGGTGCTCGTTACTGATGAGGTATTCAAGGCCTGGCTTGCAACATCTGTTGACATGCTGGATTACGACAACTTCAAGAACCGAATATGGGACACGCGCGGCGATGAGTTTCACGATGCACTCGGTGATGTGTGGACGGCCATGTACAAGCTTCAAAAGTAGGGCAGAATTTCTATAACAAGCCCCAAATAGGATGCAGGTGGCATGAGAAAACTGGTTCTAGTCATCGCACTTGGGCTCAGTACTGTTGCTGTCCCGAATCCGGCTTTGTCTGTACAAGCATCATCTGAAACGTCAATGGGATTCGCGCAGAATCGAATTGCACAAGATGCCTTTGCAAGAACCTATCTCGTGTCCCTTGTCGACGGCTTTTCTGATTTTCAATTGGTGTTGCAGGAACACTCACTAGTGATCAATAGTGAGTTACTTTCTTCTATAAATGGATTCTCAGTAGAACTTAACTATGACCAGTATGTGGCTTTAAAACAGGATGTGCGAGTTGCTTTTGTAGAGCTAAACGAAGTCTTTGAAATCGCCGTAGACCAAACACTTGAAAACACAGATGGATGGCGTCCTGCATGGGGGCTTGATCGCATTAATCAAACTGCACTGCCTCTTGACGATAAATATTCGTATCTGTACACAGGTGAGGACGTAACTGTCTATGTCGTTGACGGCGGTATCAACTCAACACATGAAGAGTTTGAAGGCAGGGTGCTCAACGGATACACGTTCATAGAGGATGGGCTTGGCACGCAGGATTGCAGTGGTCACGGCACACATGTGGCTGGCGTGATTGGCGCCAAGACATATGGTGTGGCAAAGAATGTTTCACTCGTTCCGGTTCGCATGCTGTCGTGTGCAGGAACGGGCAGCACTCTGGGTCTGCTTTCCGCTATCGAGTGGATCATTGGAGATCATGTTTCGGGCACGCCGGCGGTCGCAAATTTGAGCCTTGGGGCAAGCAGTTCAGTTCTTATTAATGAGGCGGTCGTCTCGTTGATACAAGACAATATTTCAGTTGTTGCAGCGGCAGGAAATAACAACAGAGATGCATGCTCGTATTCCCCGGCGTCTGAACCGTTGGCGATCACTGTTGGTGGTATTGATCAGGCTGATGGCAAAGTTTCATCTTCAAACTTTGGTTCTTGTGTTGATGTCTTTGCGCCAGGCACGGACATCGTTTCGGCATGGTATACGAACAACATAGATTTACGTAGTAGTTCAGGCACGTCAATGGCCGCACCATTTGTTACTGGGGTGGTGGCCATGATGCTTGATGAAAACAGTGCGCTCACTCCAGCGCAGGTGCATCAGCAGGTGGTTGCTACGGCAACCAACACCCCAATTGGTTCAGCGGGAACAGGTTCCCCAACCCGGATTCTGTTCAACGGCTACAGCGTGCCTGTTGAAGTACCAGCTGTAACAACGACAACAACATCGACGACGACTAGCACCACGGTGGTACTGCAAGAAGTAACTACAACGTCAACTACGTCAACAACCAGTACTACGTCAACAACCAGTACTACGTCAACGACCTCAACCGCAGCCCCACCGCCTGCGGAAAGCGCTCCGAGTGAGCCAGAACCTGAGCCAGAGCCCGTACCAACGACTACGTCGAGTACTACCAGCACCACACCGGCAGCTGCAGCACCAGTGATGGTAAGCAAAAAGCCAACGACAGACAGATTAATCACAGCCTGTAAAAAGATTGGTTCAACGAAGAAAGTTGCGAAAATTACTTATAAGTGCGTGAAAGTGAAGCAGGTTGCAATGTGGAAACCAGTCAATAAGACGGTTATCGCACTGAAAAAGTAAAAGGAATTAAGCCGCTTGTTTGGTTTTGTTTCCGCCAAACATTGGCCCTAAAAGTCCGCCAAGGTGCTTCGCTTCTGTAACCAAACCATTGAGTAATCCGGTCATGTCCTTCACATGTTCGCAACGCATTTCTGCTCCGACAACAATCATGTTGTTATCGCACCATATGCGAACCCCAACTCGAGTGGTATTCAAACGGTTGATTTCACGGAGTAATTTCACGTTCTGCGTGACGTTATGGAGGACTGTCACGGTTGCGCGAATAACTGGTTCAGTCCCATCAAATAACTGAATCCGAACATTGACTTTCTTGTAGTTTGCCGCAATGAGTCCATTGTCGTGAACGAGATGGGAGATCTTCTTTTCTTCTAAATACTCAATTACCTGTGGGAAGTAGATCCCTGCGCCATCAAGACAACGTTCAAAGTTGATTGAAAACTGATCACATTGAATTTGAAGGTACTGACCAATTTCAGAGTTGAAACTAATTGTTAATTCTGGGTCGGAGTTCACCATTAGTCGATTCATGATGTTGTCAAGTAAAAGGTGACTGAGAGAAAATACGCCGGTACCTGTTGTTTCTGTGGGTTGTTTCACAATTGTGTCAGGACACCCAACGTAAGACCAGCTGCGCCGCAAGGTGATGCCTTGTTTGTCAATTGCTACCTGACCAAGTGGTGGTTGTGAGAAAAATGACATGAAGTCTTCAATGTCAATTGGCATTTCTGCAAGGACACTACAGATCCGTTGAAAATCTCGGAGTTGAACCTTTGCAGTGACGTTTGGTACTTCGGAAAAAGTTTTGAACTCTGGAGTTTTTGCACAAACTCCCATTTGAATCTCGCCACCGTTTGATGACCTGATTTTTGCTGAGTCGTAATCGATGGAGAGGTTGCAGATTCCGCCTGCGCTGTTGAGGGTGTATGCGCTCAGGATGAGACGTCCTGGGATTTGGTATGAACCTTCAAAGGAATGATGCTCACCGGGAATGGTGATCCATGTGTCTTCGCTGTTCATCTGCCATGTGCGCATACCGTTGATGCAGGTAACGAGAACCCCTCGACCTTTGTCCTCTTCAAGTACGGACAATCGGATTGCAGACATTACAAGATCGAGTTCGCTTTCGGAAATGTCTCCAATGTTTACTTTCACGCTGCAACCTTCGCAGTGACCTTCTTGAAGATCTTCACTGGTGCGTATCCGGTCGGAATTGTGTGCACTTCCTCAAACAACATTGCAAGGTCTTCGTGCTTGGTGCCTTCTACCTGTGCGCTTGGTGCGACCACTTGAGGTGAATTTGCCTCGGTAATTTCGGGTGTGGAGTTGGTTGCCAACTTCGTTTCATTGCTCATGGAGTTCTCCTTGCGGTTCGGTGTGGTCGGTTTTTATCCCACGGGTGGGTCAGAGATAGTAGGCGAACATGAGTTCGCTTGCACGGCATTTCGGTGCCAATTCCATAAACGCACAGACTTGTTACAAATGTGCCCGTATTTTGGCTATTCCCAGTCCTGGGCCCAATCGTCCCAGTCCACAGCGCTGTCAGCGTCCACTTGGGAGGCGGCCTCGACTGTGGCTGAGACCAGGCTGGAAATGACGTCGAGAACGACCTGGCCGTTATTGGGGAGCAAGAAGTCGACTACGCAGGCCGGTGCAATGTCGGGCTCTTTCCACCAATCCAGCAATTGAGACACCTCGAGCGGTTGCATCACCTTGCACATGATGTCAACAAGGAACGAACGCTGATACGTGGTGTCACCTGGGTTCAACCACAGACTGATCTTTAGCTCGTGATGAAAAATGTCCGAGCGAATGGCCCACAGTGGAATTGGTTCAGCGGCATGTGGATGAATGAGACTCACCTTGATCATGCTGTGGGCTTCTTCGCCAATTCCGGTCTGAATAATGCCGGTGAGATTTTGCAGAACCGAAAGTTGTTCGAAAATGCCAGAGTATTCGTCGCTGCGCTCGTCAAATAGCACGCGACAGTTGGCGGCGATGTTCTGAAGTGCATCAATGATCCACTCCTCTCGCGTGCGGAGGCGAGGAATTGGGATGCTGTGGCGTGATTCTCGTGAAGCAGCGACTGAAATCATTTGAATGGATGCCGCGTTCTGACGTGTAAGGCAGGGGTATTCCTGATCGCATGAAATACACCGTGGATCGACGGTCATCCCATTTGGCTGGTGAATTGCAGAAATCACCTTTGCCAGTTCTTGTGAAAAGCGGAGCGCATCGCGGACATTCATTGAAACCTCCCATAGAAATAAAAGAGCACGTACTCACCCAGGTGAATACGTGCTTGTGGACAGTTTCATTATGACAAATGGGTGTCACGGAGTGGGCCGTTCGGTGCGTAATGAGAGTTATGAACACAAAACAACGCACAAAGATTTTTTACGACAGTGACTATGTATTGGACTCGGGAATAGAAACACGTACGAAAGCAAAACCAATTGCAGACATCATCATCGCGGAGGAATTGTCTGGCGTGGAGTTGTGTTCACCGAGAAAAGCAACCAGGCAGGAACTTGAAGAAGTCCACAGTCCTGAATATTTGGACAGTTTGTGGAATGGGGATCAGGACTTATTGCGAAGTCTGTTGGCGAGTACTGGTGGTGTGTTGGAGGCAGTGGATCAAGCACTGATTGATGGATTCTCTGGAAGTTTGTCGAGTGGTTTACACCATGCAAAGCGAACCCACGATGAGGGTTTTTGTTACATCAACGGGTTGGCATTGGCAGCACTCCGTGCATTACGCGTTCATGGTTTGACCGATGTAGCGATTCTTGACCTTGACGCGCACTGTGGTGGTGGCACGTGGCAACTTCTCGGCGATGATGCGCGTGTGCGATTGGCAGATGTCAGCACCAACTCATATGACAGTTGGAAATCACTCGAGTCAAGACACCATCTGAAGGTTGTGCACGATTCAAAAAACTATTTGATTGAAGTAGAAAGAGCACTTAAGCACCTCAGCGGCGCGCAAATTCTTCTTTATAACGCAGGAATGGACCCGTTCGAAGGTTGCAGCACGGGTGGTCAACCTGGAATCACACGCGAGGTTTTGCAACGTCGTGAAAAACTAGTTGCAGATTGGTGTAGGGAGAACAACGTTCCGGTGTTGTTTGTACTTGCAGGTGGTTATGAAGGACCGAACTTAGATCTTGAAGGAGTGGCGCGTTTGCACCTTCTCACGATCAAAGAATTCGCGAAGTAACTACTTCGCAGGTCGCTTGGCAGGTTTTGTTGCGCGGCGGGGGATAATTAGAGGAGGGTCAAGTTTCTCTGCCTTACCGCGGCGATAAACCTGTGCGGGTTTGCCGGTTCCCGAAGATGAGTGTCGAGTCCTTCCGGGAACTCTCTCAATGAATCCTTCAATCACTTCTGCTTTGCGTGCAAAGTTTGCAGCATCAAAAGAAAGCTTCATCTTTTCTCTAGCTGACGTCACGCCAGGCGTCGAGACTCGCGATGCTCTGCGGTATTCCTCGGCAAGCAGGTTCTGAACTTTAGAAAAGACATCCTGGTCTCTGGTCATTTTGCGGCCACTTGATAGCCCCATGCGCGTGTCATTCATTGGCATCGTCATCATGAGTTCGTTTTTACTAGATTCCATAAAGGCTTTAGAAAGCACATGAATCTGTTGCTCGGCAGCATTTGAGTCTGAACTTGAATCCTCACGACGAATTCGATCGGCAAATCGGAGTGTTTCAGCATCAGGGTTGTATGCGTGATGGAACATCACTTCGTATACGTGTCGCAAATCGCCAAGAGTAAATTCCTCATCGCAGAATTTCAAAGCGATTGGTGTTCGTTCCATAAGTTCGCGTACTCGCGAAATGGCATCGCGAATGATTTGGTTATGGTCAAATTCCAATCGGTTTGGGTCTGCAAGCACTTCAACAACGTCCATGAATTTCGCATTTGCAGCATCGCTTCCGGCAAACGGTGAAGCGAAGTCGGGGCTAAATGCCACATAAGCAATGGAGACAGTTCTTCCAGGCCGTGGATCACGACCAACATCGCCGTATGCGCCAATCTGCACTAGGTCTTCAGGATTGACGCGAATGGATGTTTCTTCAAAGAGTTCACGACAGGCTGCCTGAACAAGGTTTTCGCCCTGCGACTCAACATGGCCACCAGGGAGGGCATAGTCGAATGGCTCCCGTGGAACCTCTCGCACAGAGCCGGCCTTTGGGTCCCGAATGCAGGATTGAGGTCCCTTTCTTTGGACTACGGCTACCTGAAGCAGGTTTCGCTTAATGGTGAGAGCCACGACATCCACCGCTACGTGGAATTCGGTGGGTTTGGTCTTTGCGGTGTATTCCATATGTACCTCCATAAACGCACGTTTATGGCTTATGTGTAATTCTACATAAAGGGTTGGGAACAGTCGGCTTTACCCTGGAAATTTGAAGTCCGGGTTTGCTGCTCTGCCAGCCAGCTCAATTTTGTATTTTTGGCAATTGCCACGCTGATTGTCGTGAAACCCTTACAGGCAAGGGTTTTCATTACTATGCAACACCCATTATGTAAATTGCATTATGACTAATAAGCAGACAAGAAATGGTGTTACCAACAAATATCCGTGTGCTATACTTGGAACCCCGCAAGAAACGAAAATGGAGATAATCGCAAAACACCAGCAAAACCAGCAATTTCACGATCCACAGACCGTGAGACAGCAAGTTGTCACCTTAACAGTTATCCAGTCCGACCCGCCAGCTACCACAACCGCACGTCTCTCGAAAGGGGATCCAATGACCACCAAGCGCAACCACAACAACCCAAGTAATCGCACAATCCAGACCAAAAAGATTCAAGACGCGTATGTCATTGGGGTGCATAAGGCACTTGAGGCCCGTTTTGGCAACCGAGCCACCTACAGGGGGCAAGAAGTTGCAGATGTCATTCAATACACAATCGTCGAACTCCTCGGGCGAATCTCGTACATCATGGGCAAGTACCCGGACCCTGCGCATTATGTTGGCGCACGTTTGTCAAACGTGGTCACCGACTTCGGTCGTCGTCAGGCGGCACAGCGTGGTGAAGGCGCACGGTATGAGCGCAAAGTGGCATCGGCAAATGAGGAGCACACCGCACGAAAGATTGAGCAATTCGTGAGTGGCGACTCGTTTGATATTGCAGACCATCTCGACAAAATTGCACTGGTGAAGAAGGTGAAAGGTGTGTTGTCAGCAGAGCAGCAGCGCATTTTGGACTTGGTTGTCGTGAAAGGTTTGAGCGTCACGGAAGTTGCGAAGATTGTGGACAAGCGTCGCGAGACGGTGAGTCGCAATTTGAGCGATGCAAAGAAGCGTGCGCGAAAGGCCATTGGGCCAGCGTCGTAACGGTTCATTTCTCGGGTTTCACTCGTACCATCTCCACAACTTTTGCGCTGTGGCTAGCAAGGTTGTGGCAGGTGGGCGAGTGAGTTACTCGAAGACGTGATGAACCTGGCTTGGGGCTACCAGCATCTGTTTTACGTGCAAGGCATCAACAGTTTTCGTAACTTTGCTCAGCAACGGGCTGAGGCGCACATCGGTCATCTCACGAAGTGAAATTTCAATAGGAACGCCATGTGTGATTCCAGAGAGATCAATTGCCTCAGTGCTCACAGGCGCTAATTGCATGGATGTCACATTGTGAGTTCGCAGCAAAAGGTTTTCTGCAAGCAACACTCCATCGTGGATCACCCAACCTGCAGGCACTCTCACTAACCACCGAAGAGATAGGCGGTGTAGTTGTGGTGCAAATTTCCATATTGCTGCAGCTGCCAAAACCGAAGCGATGAAGCCACCGACCCAGAGGTCACTTCCAAAAAGGTTGTCCGCAACAACAAACAGAGTGGCAAGTACAGCCCAAGTAAGAAACGAGGGAAGTACCAGGCTGGCAGGAATACGGAGCAGGAATCGACGTTCATTTCCATAGGCTCCGGCCTGAACTTGGATCATCCCAAAATCAGACGTATATATAAGGAGTAGTGAGATGAGCGCGGCTGTAGATACTGCAACCGGCAGGATGCCGAAATCCTCGGCCGGCAATTGGGCTATGAGGGCTATGAAAACCACGGGGCTGCTTAATCGAATTGCGCTCAGAGAAATTGGGTGAAGTATCCACGTGGCTATTGCCGTCACAGTCCACAAAATCCACATTCCTATCGAAAAACTTTGTTGAAAGAGTGCAACGAAGACCCACAGCACCCGAATGGGCCACGCAATGTGCGTAAGTAGTCGCTGAATCACGCCACGAGCCTAGAGCCGTAGTGCAGCCCGCAAGTAATGTTGCACCTATGGCTGGCGGCGCAAAAGCAACAAAGAAAGACCGCGACCGCGCTGGTTTTTTGCGCGAAACCATCAACCTGCATAACGAACGCTATTTCGCTCATGATGCACCAGAAATTAGCGATGCAGAATACGACGAATTAAAGCGTGAGCTTCAGGCTCTTGAAGCAAAATTCCCCGAACTTGTCACACTCGATTCGCCAACACTGCAAGTTGGCGCGCCGGCAGTCACTACATTTGCGCCGGTTACACACCGCGCGCCAATGACCAGCCTCGACAACGCCATGGGTCCAGATGAATTAATTGCCTGGGGCGAGCGCATGGTGAAGGGTCTCGACAATGCAGACATGCAGTTCATTTGCGAATTGAAGATCGACGGTTTGGCCATCAACCTGCGCTACGAGCGCGGCGTTCTCGTTTCGGCGGCGACTCGCGGCGATGGTGTCGTTGGCGAGGATGTCACGGCAAACGTTCTGACCATCAAGAGCATTCCGCGCCGACTTGAGGGTTCTGGCTGGCCAGAGGTCGTCGAAATTCGCGGTGAGATTTTCTTTGGTCTCGATGACTTCGCGAAACTCAATGAATCGCTTATCGCAGATGGCAAAGCTCCGTTTGCGAACCCACGCAACTCTGCCTCAGGGTCGTTGCGTCAAAAAGACCCATCGGTCACCGCAACCAGACCGCTTCGCATGCTGGTGCACGGTGTTGGCGCTTGGGCCGAGGCCCCGGTATCCAATCAGAGTGAGCTTTACGGCATTTTGGCCGGCTGGGGTTTGCCGGTCTCGTCTCGATTTGAGGTGTTGAGCAGCGCATCCGAGGTTCAGGCTTATATCGCTAA
>ENA-OUVC01001781-OUVC01001781.1-marine-metagenome-genome-assembly--contig:-NODE-1781-length-12489-cov-3.107638_pt1 | contig 12489 bp, 8 predicted proteins | sample MGYA00248622_ERZ508571 | MGnify/ENA primary metagenome ERZ508571 (study PRJEB26236, sample SAMN06267175) | marine metagenome | isolation source: Columbia River Estuary | place: USA:Columbia River Estuary... | reverse complement strand
TCCAGGATGTACTGCAGCACCACCGACGGTTCCTCGCGGTCGTAGAAGATGATGCCCACCACCAAAACGGTGTCCACCAACTGGGAAATCATGGTGGATCCGTTGTTGCGCACCCACAAGTGCTTTCCTTTTGTGACCCATTTCCAAAAGTGAAAAAGGCGCACGTCCACCAACTGCGCCACCAAATAGGCCACCATGGAAGCCAGAATGATGCGGGTACTGTTGGAGAAAACTTCGCCAAACGCAGCGTCGCCCATGGGCGAGCCGGCGATGGCCGGAAACAAACCCGCCAGATAGATGGACAAGAGAACAAACAAGAGCACCACAAAACCGGTGTACACCACGTAGTCCGTCTTTTTCTTGCCGTAAAACTCGCTCAAAATATCCGTCATCAAAAAGGTCAACGGGTAGGGCAGGATGCCTGCGGAGACCACAAACACCTTGAAGCCCAAGTCGATTTCAATGAATTTATTGGACAGTAAATTGCACACCACCAAGGCAGCCGTAAACAAGGCAGCCAAAACCAGGTAGGGTACCAACACCGCTTGGGTGGACTCCCGGGGTTTGCGGACGGATTTTAAGGTATTCATCCTGCTTCAACAACTTTTTAGCCAACAGGTTCGCTGCGGGCTGCATCAAGTAAAGCGAAAAAACCCATTTGCCCTGATTTACAGAGGCCCTACTTCGGTCATGCGCATTTGTACGCCCTTCATGCGCTCCAGGCGTTGCCATTCGGCAGCCACTTCTGCCAAGGGGCCCCACTGTGCTTTTTGCCGCAGGGAGGCGCTGCCCTTGGAAAACTCCGCCAACAAAGCGTCAAACGCGTTTTGTTCTTGTGGGTAGGTTGAAATTCGCGGTGTTCCTTTCAGATTGGCCTTTTTCTGGGCATAAGCCAAGGCTTCCATGAGGCCACCGTGTGCGTCCACCAAGCCCAACCGAAGCGCGTCCGTTCCAGACCACACGCGGCCCTGCGCCATGCTGTCCACGGCACTGGAATCCAAGCTGCGTCCGTTGCTCACCACCTGCAAAAAACGCCCGTAGGTTTGGTCCACATTCGCTTGCACCAAGAGTCGTTCGCTGTCCGTGAGGGTGCGGTCCAACTGCCCAAAGTTTGAATATGCGTGGGTGCCAACGCTCTCAAACCGGATGCCCACTTTGTTGCGCAGCAGTTCTTCTCCCGTGAAAAACAAGCCAAACACCCCGATGGAGCCGGTGATGGTGGTGGGTTGCGCAAAAATGCGTTCCCCGGGTGCGGCAATGTAGTAACCGCCGGATGCGGCCAAATTGCCCATGCTGATCACCAAAGGCTTTTCCTTGCGCAGTAAATCCAGTTCGCGCCACATAACGTCCGACGCCAGCGCGCTGCCGCCGGGGGAATTGATGCGCAAGACCACGGCCTTGATGCGCTTGTTTTTGCGAATGTCGCGCAAAGCCTCCACCACGGTGCGGCTGGCCACTACGCCGTCCAATCCTTCGCCGTCCTCAATGTCGCCTTCTGCATAAACCACGGCAATGCGGTCCAACACGTTTCCAGACTCGGTATCTTCATCGGCGTCGTCGGAGGCGGAATAGTTGTCAAAAGCCACCAGTTTATCGTCGTTCCAATCCTTAACGCCCAATTTTTTCAAGAACACGTCCTCGTAGGCGGCCTTGGTCATGAGGCCTTCGCCGGCCGCTTCTTTTCCGCGGAGCAAGGGGGTGCTGTTCATCAAAACATCAAATCCGTCTCCGGAGAGGCGCCCGTCGCTCGCCAAATCGGTGCGGAGTGTGGCCCAAATACTGCCCAATAATTCCGCGGTCTGGCGCTTATTGGCTTCCGACATTTTCTCCGCAATGAAGGGCTCTCCGGCGCTTTTGTAGGCGTTGTTGCTGCCCCGAATCAATTCGGCTTTCACGCCCATCTTGTCCAAGAATCCCTTGAAATACGGCCGGCTGCTGCCCAAACCGCTGAGCTCCATCAATCCTTCCGGGTGGATCCAAACTTCATCCGCAGCGGAGGCCAAGTAGTATTGTTTCAGCGAATACACCTCGTCGTAAGCGTATACTTTTTTACCGGCTTTTCTCAAGCGCGCAATGGCTTGGCGCAGTTCGCGCAGTGTGGAGTATCCGGCGTCCAATCCCGCCGTGCGCAGCACTACTCCTTTGACGCGGTCGTCCTGCTCCAAATCCCGAAACGAGAAAAGCAGGTCGTTCAGGGCAGGTCCTTGCGGCGCCTCGCCGGTCAACTCGGCAAAATCCGGCAAACCGTCGTCCGGAATGCGGTCCGGCACGGTGCCCTGAAGGTCCACCACCACCCAACTCCCGTCTTGAACCGACGGTGCGCTGTCGTCGCCCATGCTGGCAAGTCCTACCAACAAGCCAATACCCAGCAAAAAGGTCACAAACAAAGCGGCGATAACGCCCAAAAAGGAGGCAAAAAATGTTTTCATATTTCGTAAGATGCTTAAAGTGCTCCAAAAGTTGCGCGGTACTTTTGTGCCGTGCAAAAAACGAAGGTACAAACTGTGGTGCTGATGGGCAGCAACGCTCCCGATGCCAAACATTGGTTGCAACGCGCGCTCAATAAACTCCCCGCAGTGGGTGAAGTGCTAAGCTTCAGCGGTGTCTACGCTTCACCGGCATGGGGTTTTGATGGCCCTGAATTTCGTAACGCCTCCGTTTTGCTGCAAACAGACCAAAGTCCCCAGGAAGTTCTCCGCGGCTTGCTTGCCATCGAAGCCCAATTGGGACGCGTTCGGAATGCCAGCGGACCGCGCTATACCAGCCGAACCATTGATTTGGACCTCCTCACTTGGGCCGATGCGGTGGTCGACGAGCCGGATTTGCAAATTCCGCACCCCCGGTTGGCGGACCGTCGGTTTGCGCTCCTTCCCCTGCAAGAACTGGTACCCAACTGGTTAACTCCTGTTGGCCGCGACAGCATTGGTACACTTCTTGAACGCTGCGTGGACAACAATTGCGTAACTTTGACTCCGGAAAAACTAATCCGATCCTCATGACAACTCGATTTTTCCTTCCCTTGGCTGCTGCAGCCATTTTGTCTTCTTGCGGCAACAAAGCCCTGAAAGAAGAAGTGGCCACCCTGAAAGGCAATCTGGAACAAATCCACGCGGATGCAGACGGCGACGGCGTGCCCGACGCTTTGGACAAAGAAGCCAACACGCCCAGAAACGCTTTGGTGGACGGTTCCGGACGCGCTTTGGATTTGGACGGTGACGGCGTTCGCCACGAGGTGGACCTGGAGCCGTTCTCTCAGCGCGGAGTGAAGGTAGACCCTACTGGAATGGAAATGGATTCCGACGGGGACGGGGTGGCCAACAGCAAAGATTTGGAACCCAATACCCCATCGGGTGCGTTGGTCAACTTTCAAGGAAAGAAGATTGAAGCCAATGGAGTCAGCTTAAAAGTGGCGGAGGCATTCATTCCAGAAGTAATCTTCTTGACCAATTCGGTCACCATCACCCCAGACCAAGAAGCACGTTTGGTGACGGTTGCGCGATTGATGAAAGCCAATCCAACGATGCGTTTGCGCGTAGTTGGACACGCGGACAAAACGGGCTCCGAGCGCGTAAATCTCCGCATTGGGGAGCGCCGAGCGAAGTCAGTAATTAAGGTTTTGACCACTACCTACGGAATTGCCGAATCGCGTTTTGAATTGGCGACCATGGGCGAGAACGATCCCATTTCCACCAAAAATCAGCACAACCGACGCGTGGAGTTTCAGTTCATCCGTTGATTGAAGTAGCTTGAACATTTTCTGCCCGCCGCGCCCAAAGGGCGCGGCGGACTTGTTTTTGGCTGGGCATTTGCGGCAAATCTGCGCGCTACATCAGCAATTTCGCGCGCTGACCTACGGTAAATCTGCGCGCTACATCAGCAATTCTGCGTGCTTTCTCAGCAATTACGCCCGTTGATTCAGCAATTCTGCGTGCTTTCTCAGCAATTCTGCGTGCTTTCTCAGCAATTCTGCGCGCTATTCCGTCAGCTTCCCGCGCTGACTTACGGCAACTCTTCGCGCTGTTTCAGCAACTCCCAGAGCACAATTCCCGCACTGACGCTGACGTTCAAACTGTGTTTGGTTCCCAGCTGCGGAATTTCGATGACGCCGTCGCACAGCGCCATGGCTTCTTCGGAGACGCCCCGCACTTCGTGGCCAAAGACTACTGCCACGCCGGGCGCGTTCGCGGGCCAAGACCAGCGGTGCAACCAGGTGCGGTTGGTAGCTTGTTCCACTGCAAAGACACGGTAGCCGCGCGCTTGCAGCGCGCGGATGGAATCCGCAGCGGTGGGGAAGGGCGTCCAATCCACCACCTCCGTGGCGCCCAAAGCGGTTTTTTCCATTTCCGGATGCGGTGGATGGGCCGTCAAACCGCAGAGGTGGATGCCCTCCAGGCGAAAGGCGTCGGACGTGCGAAAAACGGAGCCTACGTTGTGGAGGGAACGAACTTGGTCCAAGACCACCACTACGGGCGTTTTGGGAGCCGCGCGAAAGCCCTCGGCGTCGAGTCGGTTCAGTTCGTGGAGTCGGAGTTTGGCCATGGAAAGTCGGATGCCGTCGGCTGCGTATCTTCGCAAAGATACTTCCAGCAGCGTGGCCAAAGCAGAAACTCCCTTGATGAAACAGTACGCCGAATTGAAAGCGGCGTACCCCGGTACGGTGTTGCTTTTTCGGGTTGGGGATTTCTACGAAACCTTCAACGAAGATGCGGAGGCCGCGTCCAAGGCGCTGAACATAGTGCTCACCAAACGCAGCAACGGCGGGGCCGGAGACACCCCCTTGGCGGGTTTTCCGCACCACGCGTTGGAATCCTACCTGCCCAGATTGGTGTTGGCCGGGCTGCGTGTGGCGGTGTGCGAACAATTGGAAGACCCCAAGCAGGCGAAGGGGTTGGTGAAGCGGGGTATTACGGAAGTGGTAACGCCCGGCGTGGCCCACTACGAACCCTTGCTGGCGGCTCGGGCCCATAATTTTTTGGCGGCCGTACACGCCGGAGAACACGAGGCGGGATTGGCCTTGCTGGACGTCACCACCGGAACCTTTTACGCCTTGCAGGGCAGTTTGCCCAGCATCGAACGCGCTTTGGCGGGATTTGCGCCGTCGGAAGTTTTGTACAACCGTCGGGACCACTCCCCGTGGGTGCAATCCGTGCGGGACCGATTCGTGGTGTACGGATTGGAGGAATGGGTATTCAAGGCGGAAGAGGCGGACCGTCGGCTCAGCGAGCAATTTGGACCCAAGGCCGTCAAAGGCTTTGGTTTGGAAGGAGATCCCTTGGCCGTAGTGGCGGCGGGCGTGGTGTTGCACTACCTGGAGCAGTCCCAGTACACCCACACCGGCCACCTCACCGGCATCATGCGTTGGCGCGAAGACAGCCACCTGTGGATGGACGCCTTCACCGTGCGCAACTTGGAGCTTTTCCGTCCCACCGGGGAGGGAGGAACTCCTTTGGTGGAGGTGGTGGACGCTTGCCGCGGCCCCATGGGCGCCCGGCTTCTGCGCCGTTGGTTGGCGTTTCCTTTGACGGACGTCAAAGAACTGGGGCGTCGGCACTCCAGCGTTCAGTGGGCCGTAGACCATCGGGAATTGGCCACCAACGCGGCGGATTGTGTGGCCGAGGTGCACGATTTGGAGCGGGTGGCAACGCGCTGCGCCACCCGACGGATTGGTCCGCGCGAACTTTGGCGGCTGGCCGACGGTCTCCGCGCGGCGGATCAACTGCGCGTCCTGTTGGAACAAGCGGGCCAGACGGAAGGACGCGTTTGGCCGGTGGGCGAGGGACCTGCAGCGGCCATTGCGGCGGTACTGCACCCAGACGCCCCGGCGCAATTGGCCAAGGGCGGCGTGATCGCCGCCGGCGTGCATCCGGAACTGGACGAGTTGCGGGATTTGCAAGCAGACGCCCAAGGACACCTGAACGCCTTGTTGGCCCGGGAACAACTTGCCACGGGAATTTCCAGCCTCAGAATCGCCTCCAACGGTGTTTTTGGCTACTTCTTGGAAGTGCGCAACACCCACGCAGACAAAGTACCCGCCCACTGGATCCGCAAACAGACCCTGGTGAACGCGGAACGCTACATCACTCCCGAATTGAAAGAACTGGAGGAGAAACTCCTCAAAGCCAACGACCGCATTGCCGCTCTGGAAAACTCCCTGTACACCGGATTGGTGGAAGACCTGCAGGCGCACGTTCCAGAAATATTGGTTCTGGGAAGCCGCGTGGCGGAGTGGGACGTTTTGCTTGGATTTGCGGAATTGGCGGTCCGTCGGGGTTGGGCACGTCCCCAATTTTCAGACCAACTGGAGTGGGAAGTTCGCCAGGGAAGGCACCCCGTGATTGAGCGCGTTTTGCCCGCCGGCCAACCCTACATCCCCAACGACGTGGTCCTGAGCGAGAACGGAGAGCGGATGTGGATGATCACCGGCCCCAACATGAGCGGTAAATCGGCCGTGTTGCGCCAAACGGCCCTGCACGCCATCCTGGCCCAGTCCGGTTGTTTTGTTCCTGCAGAATCCGCGTTGTTGCCGGTCTTGGACCGACTCTTCGTCCGCGTGGGGGCGTCGGACAACCTGAGCCAAGGCGAATCCACGTTCATGGTGGAAATGACGGAGACCGCGTCGATTTTGCACAATTTGACGCCGCGCAGTCTGGTGCTGCTGGACGAAATTGGCCGCGGCACCGCTACCTACGACGGTATTTCTCTGGCGCAAGCCATTGCCGAATACCTCCACGACCATCCCGGCAAGCCGCTGGTGCTGTTTGCCACGCACTACCACGAACTAAACGCTTTGGCGGGGCACTGGCCGGGGATTGCCAACCGCCACGTTGCCGTGCAGGAAGCCAACGGGAAGGTGGTGTTTTTGCGCACCTTGGTAGAAGGCGGCTCCGAACACAGCTTCGGTTTGCACGTGGCGCGCATGGCGGGCATGCCTCCTTCCGTAGTGCACCGAGCCGGCGATTTGTTGGTGGACTTGGAAGCCCAGCGGGACGGATCCGACGTTTCCAGCTCCGCCGATGGGTTGGTTTCCGACGGTTCTGCCGTGAAGGGTGTTCAATTGAGTTTCATCCAATGGGAGGACCCGGGAGAGAAAAAGCTCAAGTCTGAGTTGGCGGAACTGGACCTCAATGCATTGACGCCCCTGGATGCCCTGATGATGCTGCACCGCTGGAAAAACAAAGGATAGCCAAACGGGGCAAACGCCGCGCCCACCGGGGCAGTTTGTCAAAAAAGTGGCATATATTTTTTGTGAATTTCGAATTCGTCGTATATTTGCACTCCCCATTGCGAAAGTAGCTCAGTTGGTAGAGCACGACCTTGCCAAGGTCGGGGTCGCGGGTTCGAATCCCGTCTTTCGCTCCAAAGAAAAACGCCGGCCCAACAGCCGGCGTTTTCCGTTTCCACCGGCGGGAAATTCCTAACTTGTTGGCATGAATCACCGATTTTTTTCCCGCTGTTGTGGCGTTTTGCTGTTGGGCGCATTGGCCGCAAGCACGGCGCAAGCGCAGCTCCCCGGGTATTCCGTGGTGGCCAATCCCTGGATGGGGGCGGACGCCGCTGCGCCGGGCACGGCACGGGTGCACGCCCTGGCCTACCTCCGCAATACGGAGTACTTCAACCCCCTAGAGGAAGGGCAAACGTGGTTTGGGACCCAGTTGGCGGTACAACGCGCGTGGGAGGTTTCCCCCCAGATCACTTTCCGCGCGGGTGCCTGGATGAACCATACCTACGGCGGAACCACGCGCCTCCTACCGCTCGTTCAAATGCGGTACGAAACCGCCGAATCTTCTTCTGCCGCCCGTTGGCAGTGGTTGGCGGGAACTTTGGACGGAGCTGCCAGCCACGGCTTGCTGGAACCCTTATACGACGCCTCACGCGCGCTGGAAGATCCTTTGGAGTATGGTTTGCAAGGAACCAAGCGCATGGGGCGTTGGCGTTCGGACCAGTGGATTTCTTGGCAAAAGGCCATCGTTTATGCGGAGCCGGCCTTCGAACGCATTTGGGCTGGAACCACACAGCACCTGGACGTTTGGAGCCGTGGGGAGCAGCGGGTTTCGCTGCTGGCTCAGGCCCTGTGGTCCCATGCGGGCGGTCAAATCGACGCCTCACCGGTGGGAACGCCGGAAGGCAACCGGTTCAACGGGGCCCTGGGGGTTTCCGCCACCGGCGGATTGTTGGAAGCACAGGCGGCGCGGTTGTTTTATTCCGATCCCTTGGCGCGTTTCTCTCCTGTTGAGCAGGGTGGTGGCCTGTTGCTCCACGTGCACGCCCAGCCGCGTCTCAACGCCCACCATCGGTTGCGCCTGGGAGCAACGTACTGGAATGCATCGGACTTTGTGGCGCCCGGCGGAGGCTACCTCTTTCAATCCGTCAACCGCTACGACCCCACCGTCTACCAAAAGGAGCGTCGGTTGTTGATCGGTCGGCTGGGTTGGGACCGATTCCATCAAGCGCACCACCTGTCGGTGAGGGTGGATCCGGTAGTGGACCTCCAATCCAAAACTTTGGAGTGGGCTTTTTCGTTTTATTGGCAAATGCACCTTACCCCATGAAGTACTTGTTTACCCTTCTTTCGGCCTGCCTCGCCGTGGGTGCGGCACACGCCCAGCGCGTAGAAATCGGTTACCTGCACACCTTCCACACCCAAGCCACCACCTACCGGCAACGCGAATGGACGCGGGTTCCGGGCACGTGGTTGGGGCCGGAAGATCCCAACTTCCCGGAAACCTTTCGGGTGCGGGAGACGTGGCCGGAGAAGAAGTACAACGTGCACCAGCCCATGCTCAGTTTGTTTTTTCCTTTAGGCGAGACCGCCAACAAGAAGTGGTCGGCCGAATGGATCTCCGGTTTCTTCCCCAACAGTTTTCGCGAACTGTCGCTCTTCAGCGGGGTCAACGGGAGCTACCAATTGGCGCCCCAGTGGCGGGCTCAAATGCAGTTGGGTTTGGTCAGCAACTACTCCCAGCGCACGGCCTACACCCTGTGGGGAACTATTCCCGGCGCCAACCTCAGCGTGGAGTGGGCGCCCGTGGATTGGGCCGTCGTTCGGCTCTACGGCAATCCGGAAATGATAGGATTGGGCGTACACTACTTGATCAAGAAGCGTTAACTTTGCACCCTCGTTGAATTTTTTATTCGACGGGTCCGAGTGGTGAAATAGGTAGACACGAGGGACTTAAAATCCCTTGGCCAGTAATGGCCGTGCGGGTTCGATTCCCGCCTCGGGCACACTTTTTAACCGGCCGGGCCCCAAGGCGGTACCGGTTTGGATTTTCGGAGTAATTTGCAGATTTACAGGAGACTAAAGAACGCAAGTAGGTTAAACTTCTTACGAAGGTACTCCCTGTTTTTTACCCAGCAAAGCGATTCTGTGTGTTTTCAGACACACCATCTTTTACCCCGTCCGACTCACTTCTGGACTCGCTTTGGACTCGCTTTACAAAAGCTATTCATTATAGCCTTCAGCCAATTTGGAGCTGAAGTACAATCTTTAGAATTGTTCTGTTAGGATTACAAAGAGTCTAGGGTTAATCAAAAAAGTACCTTAGTAAATGAGAATCCTATTTAATTTTTGACCACCTTCAAGACCCGAACTCCTTGGACTGTTTGAATCCGAAGATTATAGATTCCGCAAGGATGTTGGCTAAGGTCGTACTCCATTTTTGCTTCTCCTGATTCAATAAGACGTCCGTCTACTGTCAAAATTTCATAGGTTCCTATTGCTTCGGAGTTTAAACGAACAAAACCATTGGTTGGGACAGGAGAAAGAGTGAGATTGTCTAAGATATCCTCACCAATCCTCATTCCGTTTGTTATGGTTAAAACAGCAACATCACTGGTATCTGTGGAACAAGATGTCGCTATGCAACGATAACCGAAATTGTTCATTGCGGTTGTGACCCCGGTTATTACTAATGAGTCAGTTGAAGTGCCTTGAAAGTTCCCGAAGTTTTGAAGATTAACCCAACCTGCCCCACTGTTTTGCTGCCATTGGTACGTGGCGGCAGTGGCGGAAGATTTACAAGTAAAGTTGGCCCAACCGGGATTAGTGTAGGCTGTGAAATTCTGCGGTTGAGATTGCACGGAATCTGAACATCCATAAAATAGCGCTTGAGTCTCTTGATGAGTTAAAGCTCTATTCCAAATGCCAAGGTCGTCTATTTTGCCGCCCCAAAAGGACATTGGTCCTGGTTCTGCTCCTATGTACAAGGGGTTATTATTGTAATTACACTGGGTTATTATTCCCTGATTTTGTGTGGTTTGAAAAAGCACCCCATTAACATAAAGTTTGCCGATTCCAGTGGTTCCATTAGCAGCGTAAACTAAATGAACCCAACAGTTAGTACACATACTGGTAATTGGAGATGAGCTAGGAATACTGACATCTGTATTCCCGCCATTTGAGTACCATCTCACTTCAAAATTTGGCCCAGCCCCATTTTTTAAAATTGCAAAACCAGCATTGCCACCACCTCCGTATGCGCCTCGAAGTTCCAGAATTCTTGCGTTTTGTCCACTGCCACCAATGGTTGCCCAGAATGACAAGGTCAAACCAGATTGAATTGAAGATATTGAGTTCGAATTAGGAATTGAAATGTAACCGCTCCCACCAAAATTATAAGCAGAATTTGCAATTTGAAATCGGTCAAACGTCAATTGAGCCGAATTATTTGATGAATTATTCCCATTCCCACTCTCATCATTGGCATTGCCGTTAAATGGCCACCACCCAACAAGGCCATTGTTAGGTACGTAAGAAGGGACGGTTTGGGCAAAAGCCGTAACCGAATATAACATTGAAAGGAATATCAGTTTTTTCATAGCAATAGTATTGTCCTGTAAAACTAGTTTATTCGCTCCAAATAGCAATTATTGATGAATCCGTTTAACCACATTTGGTCAAGTAAAGTAGTTGTAATGGATATCGCCTTACAGAGAACCCTCTTTTCCGGCGTTACCAATCTCCTCGGTTACTCGCTTCGACGTCCTCTCGGCTTTGGCATATATGGATTTCAAAATCGCCCAGAATTGCGTTGTAAAGCCGAAATCCGGGCCTGCCATTGGCCGAGGTGAACGCATCCACCCGAGGCTCTGAAAGGGCCTTATTTATGCCCCTAAGCCGATTAAGAACGACGTCTTTCATATTCGTCAATTAATTGTTGGGATAACGAGGCGATGTCTTTATCCGGGAGTGTTTGGATAGACTGTTGAAGTTCTTGTAGGTTGACCACTACAACTTCTTGCAACCTAGGCAAGAGGTAAGGTAGCATCTTGCTTACCGCTTGAATGTACTGGATGCCTTGTAAATCCATTAGTGCTGATTCCAGTTTTTGAAAATCCAAGACCGACTTTAGACCTTCTCGAATCAATTGCGTAGACGAATCGAGGGGTCTCCCGTGCGGATTCCCGCTTCTCCCTTTTTTGAAAGCCATTGATAATTGTTGTTTATCAAGTAACCCCAAAAAAATATTTACGACAAAAGCGTAACAAAAAATGTGCTTCGAGTTATTTGAAAGTAGACAAGGTAGAGAACCCCTACTACACTTCAGCCACCGTAAGAAAGATGGACGGCTGTTGGTTCAGGCAAATGCTCCCGTGTTAAGCGGGAGTGACTCTTTTAGTTGGGATTGCGCAATGAAATTCTAAAAGCGCTTTGGCAAACCTTAATTGGTTGACTTGAGGCGTTAAAGGTTGACAGCGATGACGAAGAACTCAACGGAAGTGACATACCATTTCTTACTTCAAATACTGTGAGTACCCAAGTTGGTCGGAAGTGTGGGGACTTCTTCTGGCCGACTTGGGTTTCTTACTCCAACTCTAAATCTAACAAAAGTGACTTTGCTTGTTGATTAATAAAAATCTAAGTTATTACTTATCCAAGCACTGATATTTGAAATTGTTTAATAAATATTAACACACCTGAAATTGTTGAAAAACACTAAAAAAGAGAAGCCGCTGTACTTGTAAACCCAAACTTCATCAAAGCCATCTACTTTAAGTCTGTCTGGTGTAGTGCCAAGGAGTTTTTGAACTTCTTTTTGGGTCAAACCAATTTTGACCATCCTAGTTTTATCTAATAAGATTGAATTGTATTTATTTTCATTTACGAGGGTTGCTTTTATTTTGAAAGTAGTATTCAATTTTTTCGAATCAATATTTATTAATTCAATTAAGTTATTCCCTTTTGGAAAAGCATAATCGTTAAAACTCAAAGGAACAACAATTTCATCCCGCATACCTTTAAGACTGATTACCAAACCGAAATCGTATTCGGATAATTTCCCTAATTCTATATTTTTAATAGCAAATTTTTCCCCCCATTTTAAATTGTATAATTCATTATTTATTTCAATTATTTCGCACTCATTTACTGAGTAATAAATTGTGTTTATATGGCGCTCTTTAAATCTTTCAAAACCTTCATTTATAAAGCACTGTGATGGAGTGTAGTTGAAATCATAAAAGATAGTATCATTCTCGTTTAAAATAGCA
>ENA-OUVC01001779-OUVC01001779.1-marine-metagenome-genome-assembly--contig:-NODE-1779-length-12490-cov-3.115121_pt1 | contig 12490 bp, 12 predicted proteins | sample MGYA00248622_ERZ508571 | MGnify/ENA primary metagenome ERZ508571 (study PRJEB26236, sample SAMN06267175) | marine metagenome | isolation source: Columbia River Estuary | place: USA:Columbia River... | reverse complement strand
TGGATAATTACAAGGGTAAAATCAAATTTAATTTTAGACATTTTCCATTAACTAAAATTCATCAGCGCAGTCAGAAAGCAGCTGAAGCTGCAATTTCAGCAGCACAAGATGGTAAGTTTTGGGAAATGCACAATGCATTATTTGCAAACAGAAGAAACTTAGGAACTACAACATTAAAGTTACATGCCAAAGATGCCGGTGTTAATCGCAAACAAATGTTGGAAGAGTTGGTAAATAGCACTTATGGGCAAAATGTACATGATGATATTGCTTACGGCAAGAAAATGGGTGTTACTGAAATTCCTGCATTCTTTGTAAATGGTGTAATGGTTACTGCAAAACCCACAGTCGAGAATTTAAGCAAAGAAATTGAAGCTGCTTTGAAAAAAGTAAAGCCTTCAAAAAGTGCTTCTAAATAATTTTTATACAAATTGCTACATAAAAAAAGCAGCCTCCAAAAGGGGCTGCTTTTTCAATACTAAAACAATACTATTACCAACGATTGCTGTTGTTATTGTTGTTAAAGGAACGTTTGTTATCCGTTCTTGGTCTTTCTTCACGAGGTCTAGCTTCAGTTACACTGATCGTTCTACCTTCCACCATTCCACCGTTTAATTCTGCAATAGCTTTTGCAGCTTCTGCATCATTAGGCATTTCTACAAATCCAAAGCCGCGGCTTTTGTTTGTAAATTTGTCTGTAATAATTTTAGCACTAGCTACTTCTCCGTAGCCTTCAAAAAAACCTCTTAAGTCATCGTCTTGAACGTTGAAACTTAAGTTTGAAACATAAATGTTCATCTTAAAAAAATAATTAAATAAAAAATGCTTGAGAAAAAAGCCTGAGTAAAGAAGACTAACTATTAGCTGAAAAATGCGTAGCAGAAAATATCGTTCAATTACAAAATGCTGAGAAACTCAAATTAACTTTGCGAAGATAAGGTGATATAAGTTCTGATTATGTTAAATTATTGTTTGGGTGTTTTAGTGCAACTTTTTTTCAATACTGTTTAATGCGTAGCTAAAATCTTTTCTTTAGCAGCTGGCACTAATAAAAACCAACCCAATGCCATTAATAAATAAGTGTAATCCGTTGCCTCATTTAAATTGCTGTAATGTTCAAACTTATTGATATGATTGGGTTTCAGCTCACAAATTAAAACTGGTTCTTTACTTTTATTTTTTCGAAAAATCAGTTCTGTTTGTATTTTATTTGAATAGTAATATCGCTCCCCGTTCAATTCTATTGAACCCTCAATTTTATTCCAGTTCTCGTATTTAAGCTGCCCGATTTTTACTCCGTATTCATTTTTTAAAATTGTTTTATTACTTAAAAACCCTTCCTTATCAATTTTAAATTTTCTTCTTGTATCAAAGCAATTGATTTTTGCTGTTTGTTTTTTGGGATTAAAAGTTATTCGTAAAATGGACTCTTCATTTTTGCAAAGTTCAAAAATATTTTTGCCATTTTCATCTGTTGTTTTCAAACAATGCAATTTAATGATTGCCATATTGTGTTGATTTTACTGCAATTTAATTGAGTAATTATGATGAAGTTGAAGGATACAATAATTTAATATTGACATCCAAATCAATTATGTTCTTTATTCTGTAAGCATTCCCTCGGAAACGATTTCGTATTTATCTTCCTTCTTTGCAATTAAATCAATATTTTTGCGACCAAATTAACTAGCGCATGATTGCAGGAATATTACAAGAACCTCAAGGTGAAAACCGGGTATCGCTTTTACCCGAACAAGTAGAAGTTTTAATAAAAAAAAATGTACAAGTAGTTGTTGAAGCAAGTGCAGGTAATAATGCTAGCGCATTTAATGATGCCTATACTTCCAAGGGTGCAACGATTGCAAGCAGAGCCGAAGTGTTACAAAGCAATTTGGTACTTAGCATTAACCCACTTACCGATGCTGATATGCAACAGGTAAAAGAAGGAACTGTTTTGTTAGGAGTCTATCAACCACTGTTCAATTTTCAGCAAGTGAAAAACTGGGCAGATAAAAATATTTCTACTTTTAGTTTGGATATGATTCCAAGAACTACAAGGGCTCAAAGTATGGATGTATTAAGCAGTCAGGCAAACATTGCAGGTTACAAAGCAGTGTTATTGGCTTCTACTTTATTACCCCGTTATTTTCCAATGTTTATGACAGCTGCCGGTAGCATTGCTCCTGCAAAGGTTTTGATATTAGGAGCTGGTGTTGCAGGATTGCAAGCGATTGCGACTGCAAAAAGATTAGGCGCAGTTGTCTCAGCTTATGATGTTCGCCCAGCCTCTGCTGATGAGGTTAAATCAATGGGAGCGAAATTTATTACCTTAGAGCTTGAAGCCTTAGAGGGTGCTGGTGGTTATGCCAGAGAGATGACTGAGGAGCGATCTAATAAACAACGTGAATTACTTACGCCATATATTGCAGCTGCTGATGTTTTAATTACCACCGCAGCTGTTCCTGGCAGAACTGCGCCAAGATTAGTAACAGCGCAGATGATTTCTCATATGGCAGCTGGCTCTGTTGTAGTAGATCTTGCTGCTGAAAGTGGTGGCAATGTTGAGGGCTCTGTTGCTGGTGAGATTATTACAACAGCTACTGGAGTAAGGATTTGGGGCGGTAAAGATGTGCCAAGCCAATTAGCATTTCACGCTTCGATGTTGTTCTCTCGAAATGTGGTAAATCTTCTTTTGCTTATGAGTAAAACAGCTGATGGTAAGCCAACAGGTGTAATTGAAGCTGATTTTTCAGATGAGATTATTGACTCTGCAACTCTTACACATGCTGGATCAAAAAGAGAGAAGGGTAAGTAATGGCTAGTGAATTAATGAGTAATGAAATTGCCTTACTTGCAATATTTTTACTATCTGTCTTTGTTGGCTTTGAGGTTGTCTCTAAGGTCTCAACTACTTTGCACACTCCCCTAATGAGCGGAGCGAATGCAATCCATGGGGTTATTTTAGTTGGCGCAATTGTGGTGGCAGATCATGCAAATACCAATCTTGAGTTAGGCCTTGCACTTGCTGCCGTAATTCTTGCCACCATAAATATGGTTGGCGGCTTTGTAGTTACTGATCGAATGCTGCAGATGTTTAAGGGAAAGCCAAAGGTTAAGAAGGATGCTGGAGATAACAAATGAGTCGTAATCTCTATGATCTAATTGGCTTAGCCGCTGGTATCTGCTTTATCTTGGCACTTAAGGGTTTATCCTCACCAAAATCAGCACGGCGTGGAAATCTAATTGGCGCACTTGGCGCAACTATTGCAACCATAATTGTTTTCTTCTATGCAAATGATGGAAAGGCTTTAAATAATCAAACCTTAATTTTAGCTGCGATTGCCTTTGGTGTATTAGTTGGAGTACCTGCAGCGCGCAAGGTGCAGATGACGCAGATGCCACAGTTAGTAGCGTTATTTAATGGTGTTGGTGGCGGGGCTGCAGCGTTGGTAGCAATTGTTGAGTATTTAAAGCTTGGAGATGGCGCAACAACCGCTGAGGTAGTTGCAACAGTATTTACCGTAATTGTGGGATGTGTTTCATTCTCTGGCTCAATTATTACCTTTATGAAGCTGCAGGAGTTAATGACAACTCGGCCTGTGATATTTCCATTTGGTCGTCAAGTAATTGCACTTACATTAGTTGGTGTTCTAGCAAGTGGTGGTTGGGTTATCTCATCTGGTGGTTCAACACCATTACTAGTAAATGGCTTACTCTCCCTTCTATTTGGAGTTTTATTTGTACTACCTGTTGGCGGTGCAGATGTGCCAATTGTTATCTCACTGCTTAACGCCTTTACCGGTTTAACAGTTGCCGCCTCTGGTTATGTACTGCAAACTACTTTATTGATTGTGGCTGGAACCTTAGTTGGTGCCTCTGGCACAATTCTTACCCGCTTAATGGCAGAGGCGATGGGCAGATCTTTATTTGGAACTTTATTTGGCGCCTTTACCGCAAAAGCACAAGCAAGCACCGGAGCAGTTGATGCTCGCCCAGTTAAATCAGGATCTGCTGATGATGTAGCAATACTTCTTAATTACGCACAGCGTGTAGTAATTGTTCCTGGATTTGGTCTTGCAGTTGCTCAAGCACAACACACAGTTAGAGAGTTAGCAGATCTACTTGCATCAAAGGGTGTTGAGGTTGCATACGGTATTCATCCAGTTGCAGGTCGTATGCCAGGGCATATGAATGTTTTACTTGCTGAGGCAAATGTTCCATATGAACAATTAGTTGAGATGGAGGAGATAAATCCAACCTTCCCACAAACAGATGTTGTCTTAGTTGTTGGTGCAAATGATGTGGTAAATCCGGCAGCAAAGACCACACCAGGTTGCCCAATTTATGGAATGCCAATTTTAGATGTTGCCCTAGCCGGTAATGTGATCTTCCTTAAGCGATCTATGCGACCAGGCTTTGCTGGTATTGAAAATGAGCTTTTATATGAGGCAAAGACCACACTTTTATTTGGTGATGCAAAGGATTCACTCACCAAAGTTGTTAGCGCCCTAAAAGCTTTATAAGGAATATAAAGTCACTAGAAGTAGTTATATAATTAGTTAATTAATAAAAATATTGGAGATATGTGCCAGCCATAACCGTTCGTGATATCACGCTTCTGCCGCGGGTTGTTGCTGATGTGAATTTAAGGCCAAGACGGGTAAAAAGTATTACTACCGCCCCACAAGGTCATGAGGGTGAGGGCTTTCCAGTTAGGCGTGCATTTGCAGGGGTTGATTTAGCAGATTTAGATCCATTTATTCACTTAGATCAAATGGGTGAGGTTGAGTACGCACCAGGTGAGCCAAAGGGAACACCTTGGCATCCACACCGCGGCTTTGAAACAGTTACCTACATTATCGATGGCATCTTTGATCATTATGACAACCATGGTGGCGGCGGAACTATCTCTGATGGTGACACCCAATGGATGACAGCAGGGGCAGGCATATTACATATTGAAACTCCACCAGAGCATTTAGTTGTTAGCGGTGGTTTATTTCATGGCTTCCAGCTTTGGGTAAATCTACCGGCAGCAAAAAAATGGTCACCACCTGCCTACCAAGATTTACGAGCATCCGATGTTGCATTACTTTCTTCAAGTGATGGCGGCGCTCTTCTTAGAGTAATTGCTGGTGAGGTTGCAGGTTTTAAAGGTCCTGGCTCTACGCAAACACCAATCACATTAGTTCATGCCACATTACAACCAGGTGCTCAGCTTCGCCTGCCATGGAACCCGGCATACAACGCACTGGCCTATGTATTAAATGGTTTTGGCACAGTAGGGGATGAAAAAAATCTGATTAAAACTGGTCAACTAGTTACTTATCGTGATGGAGATCTAATTGTGATTGCCGCAGATTTAAATCAAGAGTCTCGCTCTCCTGCTATGGATATTTTAATCTTGGGCGGCTTACCAATTAAAGAGCCGGTTGCCTGGATGGGTCCATTTGTCATGAATACTAAAACTGAAGTTTTAAAGGCATTTGATGATTTTCAAAAGGGTGTGCTGGGAGTTGTGCCACCTGATTGGAGTAAGAAGGTAAGACCAGTAAGTAGAGATGGTATTGGTTATAAGTTAAGTGGAGATTTAGCCGGTGTGCATGGCACACCTGATCACTTACAGGAGAGTTAAAAGTACTATTTGACTAATGTTCTTTCGTAAAACTTACCCCAGTTTTTATCCTTTATCCGATTAACCTCATTAAATGGTTGCTCATCAAAGTGATAACTTGCCCGTCTTTTAATCATTGCTTTTCGCAGATATACCTGAGTAAGTGAGCTGGTAATAGTTGAGGTAGTAGCGATAAGGATTAGCCATAAATAAAGTAACTCATTTTGGTAGTTAGATAAATAAAGAAGTGGAATCACCGTAAGGCTAATAAGTGCGATTTTGGATGAGATTGATCTGACGGATCGGATTCGCATTACTAAATTTTAATACTGAAGTTAATTCTATAGTTGAGATTAATAGTAGGTATAAATATTTTGTAGCCCATTTAAGTGACAATAAAAACTCATATTTACTGCAGGGCTAGCTAATAATTTTAAGATCTTCCAAAGTTTGATTTTAGTGCATTGTAGTTTTGGAGGATTTCAGTGCTTGTTAGAACTCGGTCGTATGCATGCACAGCAGCAATACTTCCCCGCATTCCATGCCAAGTACCACCGTTGTTATTTATATATGTATTATCGGCTCCAATAGTAAGTAACGCCGACGCATTCAGTGATGTACTGCCGCTACAGCTTCCATTATTTAAATCAAGTGCGCCATCTACATAAATCTGCAGTGCGCAGGTGGGATGACTTCTAGTAACAGTTACATAATGCCAAGTACCATCGTTATAGGTATTTGTTGAGTAACTATTTGCAGATCCACCGGCACCACTACCGCCTGTGCCAATTCCCCAAACAATACGGCCATTTGAAAGCCCAATGCCATAATCATTGGCGCTACCAGTAGCATCTCCACCAATTAAATAGTTGGTTGACCAAAATTGGTATGCATCTGCTGGAGGATAAGTTCCACCACCTTGTTCAACTGTTTTAAACCAAACACTGATTGTAATAGCGTCTTGAGCTGGACGGGCGAATGTGAATCTTTTCGATTCACTAAATGTAAAGCAACTGCTACTACCAAATGATGTAAAGGGTGGACTATCTATCGCAGTTGCATCATATGTTGCACCACCAGAGACTGAGTTGGTCCAAGTACTTCCACTGCCTGAATAAGTACTGGCATTTAGATTAACAAGTAAGTTAGTTGAGACAATTGAGGTTCCCGAATAGGCCGAGGCTGACTGATAGCTGTTACTAAAGTTAGGGGCGATTGAGATAGAAGATAATGTGGCAGCAGAGAATGAGGTAAGTGTGGAGTTTGATTGATTACAGGTATTGGAAGGTGAGCTTAAAATAAATGTGCCGCTGGAAACTCCAGTATTTGGAATATTAAATGAGGCAAATGTTGGTATGCCATTTAGTAGATATGTTAAATCTAAGACATTACCCCCGCACCCTTGCGGGTAACGCATATCTAGCCCGCCAACTGAGATGGTCGCAACCTCCATCTTTGAGGTTGCTTGATTCATAATTGTTTGAGCACTCATTGTTATGTCAGAGTCACATGATGAAACATATGTAGCACCAGATCCACCGGAGATACCACCGCCTGTGTTGATACTTATTGTGGTAGCTGCAATCGCTGCTGAGGTAAGTAGGCCAAAAAATAAAAAGGCCAGCATTAAGGGCTTGGCAAAGGAAACTCTCACAAGCCCCCCCAAAAAAACAATATGAAGGTAAATCCTAGATTTACCTTTATGGTCTGTCTAGATTTCACTTTCTCTCTCATGGGTTGAGAAATAATCTCCAATATTTGTCACCTAAATAAGTGACGCTCATATATGGTTGTTTGAGAGTGCATGAGCCCATAAAAACAGAGTTAAGCCTTCATTTTTATTTCTATATGCCTTGCTCGCTCTTAATTACAGCGTGGCTTAGTCAGATAATAAATATCACTTCTACAATTACCACATGGATAAAATGGATAACATCGGTGTAAGTCTATGGGGTGCATTCTTTGGCATCCTGGCAAGTTATGCGGTATTTGGAATGGACAAACCATATAGCGCGATGTTTTTTGCTGGTGGCGGCGCTGTCCTTGGTTATATCTTCGTTGAAGCTACTGAATAAATAAGTTCTGTAAAAAGAGTTAACTACTAAAGGTGGTTAGCTCTTTTTTTATTTACTTTTTTAGCTAATAGAGAGCGCTACCGTACTTAGATTTGCAATACTAAATGAGGTTAGAGCCACCGATGCGTAGTAGGTAGTTGAAACAACACTTCCGTTACCAATTGCCCCAAACTTATAAACTCTGGTATCTCCTTGCGGAGATGCACCACTTATTGAAGCTAGGGTCCAAGAAGCGTTATAAACACCAGCTGATGTTATAACTGCAAGTTGCATAATCTTACTCGTTGTAGCACCGCAACCAATTCCAGTTGAGGTATTAGTTGGAGAAATATCAACTCCAGTTATCGTAAGGGCGGTTATCTTATAAATATTAGCGGCGGTGTCGTAAGCCTGATCAGTTGAAATTGTTACATCAGTGTCACAGGTAGTAGCTGTTGCATAACCAGCGCCTAGTGATAACGGGCTTCCGGCATTTATCGTAATTGATGTTGCAGCAACTACCCCGCCAATGCCAAATACCGCACAAAGTGAGAGCAAAAAGAAGAGCTTATTTCTCCTTTTGCTCTTCTCGTTACTTTGCATATAACTCTCTCTCTAGATCAATTAATAGATTTAGAATATGGTTAAGAGGTGATAGGGGAATTTTCTTAAAAGGTGTTTCTAGTAAGTATTTTCTGAACTATCACATTAGGGTTTAGGTGACACAATTCCAAGAGTTATTAACTTATTTTGGTGTGGCAGCTAGCTGCTTTTGCAGTTGCATAACAGCAGTAGTTAATTTATCTACCGACTCCTTTGTGTTTTTTAGTTCAACTGAGATCTTATTTATCTGATCTATTGCCGGTGCTATTAATGAGGCTGCCTGGGATAGTGAAAACACACCTACCAGCAAAAATATGAGCCCAACTGTAAGAATTGGGGTAGCCAATCTTTGGGTGATCTGCTCTCTCATTAACTTTCCTCTCTTTAGCATCACTATAAAGAGCATCTGCTCACCTGCTCAGCATTTATCTCGATAAATTCAAAAGATGGGGGCAAACCCCTCAAATAAATTTTAATCTTGCGCTCAAACTCTAAACCAAAACTTTAATAGGTGACATTTGAGTGGCTAACCCCCCATAATAAGTATAAATAGAGGAAAATATGGTTATGAGCATCTTGCAAACCCAATCTGATCAACTAAAACTATTAATAGTTGAAGATGACAAGATTTTACTGACCATGATGTCTGGCGCCTTAACATCAGAGGGTTTTAATGTGTTAGCTGCTAGTGATGCTCAATCTGCAATGCAGTATTTTGATAAAGCCCGCCCTGATGTTGTGATTTTAGATATTGATTTAGGAGCCGGGCCTAGTGGTATTGATCTGGCAAATAAAATGAGGCAGATCTCTGGGCGAATCGCAATTGTTTTTTGTACTAGCTTTAAAGATATGAGATTTATTCAAGGTGATTACTTGAAATATCCACTTCATACTGTTGTTTTGAAAAAAGCAGATGTAGTAAATATGGAGAAATTTTCAAATGCAATTAATGAAGCGGTTGAGCTAATTAGAGAAAGTGATGAGAGTAAACCTGATAATCTTCATGAAAAGTACTATAAAGATTTAACGGCGCTTGAGATTGAATTGCTAACTTTAATTGCTGGTGGGCACTCAAATAAACAGGTCGCTGCTGAAAAAGGGATAAGTCTTAAATCCTGTGAAAATGCAATCGCCCGCCTGGCTAAGAAGTTAGAGATTCCAGCAGCGGAGCAGAGTAACCAGAGAGTTTTATTGACTAGAAAGTATATGGAATTATCTGGTAAATCTAGTAGTGATTAAATAAGGATGTTAAAGCATAATTTTAAGAGTATATCCGCCGTTGTATTTAAAACTAATGAGTGGAAAATTGATCTTTATTTATTTCCATATTTAACTTTAATATTTATATTACCTGCGGTTTTTACTCAGAAAAGTGCAACGGAGTCGGTAGGTGGCTTCCTAGGGTGGTTTTTAATAAAGTTATCAGCCGTACTCTTTGCATATCTTATTTACCTTAAAATTTACCACTTACTTACTATTAAAAACCGGAATAACTTACGATTTTATGAAATTTTTGCAATAGGAGCATTTGGTGGAGCAGTAAGTGGATTATTAACAGCATTAATTATCTCCTTAACTAAGTTTGTAAGCACAGATAATAGTTTAGTTTCTCAATTAACCGGGCCCGCTACAACTGGAGCTGTCTGGTTGCCAATTACTTGTGCATCTTCGGTAAGTTATAAGAAGATCAGTGATCTATACCAAACTCTAAACTCACAGTTCAATAGTAAAATCACTCAAGATATACGAAGTAGTGATTTATTTAAAGAAAAAATCGCAAATAAAGATCGAATTACGACTGAGCAGATTATTAATATTGTAAAGAGTAGTGAAGATTACTCTGCTGCTGCTAAAGATTTGGGGCATATTGGTGTTAAGAATGAAAAATTTAAATTCCTTAAAATAAAAAGAATTAAAGACGTATTTTCTTTACTGGCGCGAGGTAATAACATATTTAGAATCTCAGTAAAAGTGCAGCCGCTAAACCCAGTTTTATTTACTCTAGCTATGACCTCAGTCATACTCTTTGGTGTAATACAGAATAATCCTACAATATCTGGCTTAATAGTAATCACTTACATAGCAACATACACCTATATATTTCACAGGCTTCAAGTATTTTTTTATGAGAAATATGATAATTGGTTTTGGCTCAGCATTGTTTGTGATGTTGCCTGCTTACTCTCTTATACATTAACTGGATTTTTACTAGATCGTTTTACTAATCTAACTATCTACTACGCTTCCCCTTTTTTCTCGAATTTACTGGTGGTTTTCCTCTATCTGATGGTTTACTTAACCGGCCACGTTTCACAATCGGCAACTATTACATATCGCCAGCAGAGATTAAAATTTGAGGAGTACTTAAACTCTGAATCCTTTAAGTTAAAAGTGTTTAATCAAGAGGTCTTAGATGACTCAATGAAGTGGGCTCAACTAATTCATGGCAAGGTGCAAACTAGGTTTATTGCAGCATCTGGTGATAATTCAGCTGCAGGTAGGCAGAATCTAATCTCTGATATTAATAGGGCGATTGTTGATGAGTTAGAACATAGTGGGGTTAGCGAGAGTGATGCAGCTTTAATTATTGAAAGGATCACCTCACCGTGGAGCGCTGTTATCTCGATAAATTCAGTTATTAGTAAGGATCTTACAAATACCGCCTTGCCTGAAGGTGCTGCTACAAAATTAGAGCAGGTGGTGGAGGAGGTGATAACTAATGCGGTCAAACATGGGGCGGCGGAGCGTATTTGGCTAGAGCTGGGTATGGAATCAGATAAGAGTTTGCTGCTACAAATTAAAAATGATGGAAAAGCGGTTGAGACCAAACGAAAAAGCCTTGGCACATCACTCTTTGATAAAGCCGGGGTTTGGTCTTTAAGTAATGTAGATAGCTATGTAATCTTTAAGATGGTAATCAATCTTTAATTTAAGGAGTACTACCGCTTTTCTGCGGCACATTCTTTCTTCTAATCTGATCTGAGGTGTATTGATAAAGGGTGATTCTGCCATCATTGCCAATATCTAAACATTGAGTATCAGTTGTTGCATCAGCAATTAGATTTGCTCTGACCCTTAGGTATATCGAGCCAGAGTTAGCCGCCATAATTCTGCCTGAGGTTGAGTTCATTTTAAGAGTGGAAAGGGCGGCTTGAACTTGTGCGAGCGTGCCAGTGATTGTGTAACTCTTTCCGGTATCGGCAGTACTCATTGTGGCACCAGATAAGGTAAATAATGAGATGTTTAAGTTAGTGCTAGTTAATATGGTTGCACCGGTTGCTCCTACTATCGCAAGGCAGGCGTAAACATTCTCTGCTCTTGCAGTAGTTATGTAAGGTGGTGGAACGAAAGTACTTACAGCATTAGGTTGAACTCCAGATCTAGAAATAATACGTTGCGTTAAATTATCAATAATTGTGAATGTTTTTGAATCACTTCCACCACCATATGTTGCTGTGATTGTGCAACTACCTGAAGCAGTAAAAGTAACCAAGCCACTGCTTGAGTTTACGGTGCAAGTGCCTGATGCAGAGTAAACAAAAGCTACTACAGGAGTTGCAGAGGCTGTAATATTTCCTCTTACATATAGCTGATTATTAATAGTTGCTAATGTAATTACTACCCACTTGGCATAAAGAGTTACGCTGGCACTTAAGGTATAACTTGCACTAACTGCATATGCAGTACCAGTGCCATCTGCTGCGGTATTCCAACCATTAAAATATGAACCAGTTTTAGCTAAAGTGCCAGTATTAGTGGCTAAAGTTACGGTTCCAGAACCTGACTGAACACTTGGCACAGTTCCTGAGGTGCTTCCATTTCCCGAGTAGGTAATTGAGTAGGTATATCCGGTAAAAGATGAACAAGCCGCTCCAGCTGCATCCAAGCCCGCACCAGATCTTGCATTGGCACCGGTCATGAATGAACCAGCAGCACAGGTGCTACTTCCTGGATTACTTCCGCTACCGGAGGAGGTATCACTTCCCACTGTTACTGCAGTTCCACCACCTGGAAATGGTTGGCAGATTAAATTAACTGCGCCGACGTAACCCCCTCCACCGCTTGGATATCCGTAAATGTACATTCCGGTCGCCGCAGATCCACTACTACAGTTAACAGTTGTGCCAGAAGAATTGGCCACCACGGCCACGGAACTTGTTGGGCTTGAAAGCGCCCCTTGTGCATCAAGGGGAGTACAGGTAAATGTAAAGTACCTAAA
>ENA-OUVC01001777-OUVC01001777.1-marine-metagenome-genome-assembly--contig:-NODE-1777-length-12515-cov-3.763869_pt1 | contig 12515 bp, 12 predicted proteins | sample MGYA00248622_ERZ508571 | MGnify/ENA primary metagenome ERZ508571 (study PRJEB26236, sample SAMN06267175) | marine metagenome | isolation source: Columbia River Estuary | place: USA:Columbia River... | reverse complement strand
ATTGATTTTTGGTTTATGGCAAGTGGTAAGCGAATTCACAAGACAGTGCACCACTTTTTATTTACTGAAGTTGGCGGCAAGCTAGCCCCGCAGGTAACTGAGGTTGATGATGTGGCTTGGTTTCCAATCGCTGAGATAGTTAGCAAGCTGGCCTACCCCGATGAGCGAAAACTAATAGCAAAATCTGGACAACTTACTCCGTGAGAAAACTCTTTACCTCACTCTTGGTTTTACTGCTGCTATCAATTTTTAATCCAAACCAAGCGGTAGCAGCTACAGTGGTGAAGATTACTGATGTGACCCATCGTTTAAGTGATGGGGTATTTATTAATGATGAGTTGGTAGCCAAACTTAAACCAAGTGGTGAGTTAGGTAGCTTAGTTTATATGCCAAATAATGCAGTTAAAGTTTGGCAGGTAGACCCAGCAACTATTTCAGAGATTGTTGCAATGAGTAATGGCTACGGTATTGCAGATGGAAGTGCACCAACTGGACAAGAGGTTGCAAAGGCATGGCTTGCTCAATTTAAAAAGGTTACAAGATTTGAAAAGGTGGCAGCTATTACCTATGGCAGCCCCTCACTTACTTGGATTAACAAACTCTCACCCAATCAACTGCCTTATTTAAATGCAGTTAGCAAGCTTGAGTTGGAGTCTTTTTTAGGCAGAGTAAGTGAGCCAGTAGTTAGCCCAATTGATGGTAACCAAAAAATTGGTGCATCTGAGGTAAGTGTCATTAAATACGCACAAAAGCAGTTAAATCTACTAGCAACAGTAGTTGAGCTTAAAGAGTTAGAGCCATATCAACTGCGTCTTGCCCAATTACTAAACCCTGATTTAAATGATAAAGAGTTGAAAGGATTGGTTAATGATTTTGATAAATCAATCACAAAACTACGAAGTAAGTTAAAAATTACTGGAGGTAAATTTACTGTTACTGCTGCCCAGCAAGAGTTACCAATTACCGTAGTAAATAATTTTGACCTGCCGGTAAAATTAAAATTAAGTATCCGGCCAATTAATAACAAGGTAGTAGCATCACCGCTTGAGCAGATTGAGGTTGCGGCAAAATCAAAGCTGCAGGTTATGTTGCCAATTGAGGTTTTTGCCTCTGGAGATTCACAACTTCTTGCCCAGCTGACCAACCTTGAGAATAAGCCGGTGGGCTATCCGCTTAATATAAAGTTAAAACTTTCAGTAATTAGCCCAATTACCACTTGGATTACCTCAGGTGCTGCAATACTTTTATTTATAGCGGTCTTACTGCAGAGTCTGCGCAGAGTTAGGAGCAAGGGTGTCAGATAACCAATTAATTCGCTCCTCATCAATAATGGCTATTGGCACTATCACCTCGAGATTTACTGGCTTAATTAGAAACCTCTTACTTGTTGCACTACTTGGTACGGCGCTGTTAGGTGATACCTACAACGTGGCAAATACCATGCCAAATATTTTATACAACCTACTAATTGGTGGCGCACTTACTGCAGTCTTCATACCGCAGATTGTTAAATCATTTAGAGATAGTGATGGTGGAGCAGCCTTTATCTCAAGACTTTTTACCGCAACTCTTACTTTTCTATTTGTACTCACACTTCTTGCAATTGTCTTCACTCCCCAAATTGTAAATATCTACGCCCCAGAGTTTGCTAAGCGCCCAGAGTTTGATATCACCGTTTCTTTAATGCGCTACTGCCTGCCCCAGATATTTTTCTTAGGTTTATTCGCCTTACTTGGACAGATTGCAAATGCTAAGGGCAGATTTGGCCCAATGATGTGGGCGCCAGTTATTAATAATTTAATTGTGATTGCGTTGTTTTCCTGGTTCTTAATTAACAAAGATCAGCTATCGATAAGTACGATCACAGAATCTGATCTACTTTGGCTTGGCTTTGGCACCACCGCCGGCTACCTTGCGCAAGCTTTGATTTTATTTCCACTCTTGCTTAGAAGTGGTGTTAGATTAAAACTTAAATTTGATTGGCAAAATAGCCAAATTCTTAACTCATTTAAACTTGCTAGTTGGAGTTTTTTGTATGCAATTATTTCTCAGCTCTCCTACCTAGTAACAGTAAACCTGGCAACTAGTGCTGCAGTTAAAGCAGCCGCCTCTGGTGTGAGTACAGGTGTTGGTTTTACGCCATATGCAAATGCTTATCTGATTTTAATACTGCCACACTCCATAATTGCGGTCTCAGTTGTTACTGCGCTGCTGCCAAAAATATCTAATTTAGTAATAGATAAAAAATATGATGCGGTCTCAGTTTCACTCACTCACGCAATAAAGCTAATTGGTGTTTTTACCGTTCCAGCTGCCCTGCTTTTCTTAAGTTTTGGCCCATTAATAGCAACTAATTTATTTTTTGGTATCTCACCCGATGATAGTAATTATCTTGGCCTTACCCTTTCAGCTTTTGCATTAGGGCTTATTCCTTTAAGTATTAATTTGGTCTTACTGCGTGGCTTAAATGCTTTTGAGAATTTAAAATCACAGGTGTTAGGAAATTTGATTATGAATGCGGTGGCGGTAGCGCTCTCATTATTTGCTGCTCACTACCTTAAGCCAGAATGGGTAACAGTTGCCATGGCGGGGATTTTTGCACTTACCTACTTTTTAGGTACTGGTATCTCATTTTATTTAATTAGCCGCCATAAAATTAATTTGCCGGTATCTGCAATTATCACTTTTTACTTAAAGTTAATGCTTATTTTCACCATAATCACGCTGCCAATCTGGCTACTGCGGGAGCATCTGCCTGGTGGGAATTTACTTCAGTTGTTAATTGTTATATTCCTACCAGCCCTTTTTTATCTATTAATCGCAAAGGTATTAAAAATAACTGAGGTCACATCTTTGATAAAAGTAATTACAGCTAGAAGGGATTAAGGTAGGCGGATGAGTGAGATTAATGATGTAGTAATTGTTGGCTCTGGCCCTGCTGGCTATACCGCTGCCATCTACGCCGCTCGCGCCCAATTAAAGCCAATTATTTATGAAGGCTCAGTTACCGCAGGCGGTGCCTTGATGAATACAACTGAGGTAGAAAACTTTCCAGGATTTGCCGATGGGGTAATGGGACCTGAGTTAATGGAGTCGATGCGCAAGCAGGTTGCTCGCTTTGATGCAAAAATTATTACCGATGATATTGTCTCAATGAAATTAGATGGTGAAATAAAAGAGTTAACCGATGGCTCAGGAAATACCATCAGAGCTAAATCAGTAATCTTGGCAATGGGATCGGCTTATAAAGAGATCGGTTTAAAAAATGAGAAGCGCCTCTCTGGCCGAGGTGTCTCTTGGTGTGCCACCTGTGATGGATTTTTCTTTCGCGATCAGGTAATTGCAGTAGTCGGTGGTGGGGATTCGGCGATGGAGGAGGCGACCTTCTTAACTAAATTTGCTAGCAAGGTTGTATTAATTCACCGACGAGACTCATTTAGAGCCTCAAAGATTATGGTTGAACGGGCAGCGGCAAACCCTAAGATTGAATTTTTATTTAACCATGAGGTAATAGATGTATTAGGGGATGAAAAAGTATCTGGCCTTAAATTAAAAAACACTGTAAGTGGGGAAGAATCTATTAAAGATTTCACCGGCTTATTTGTTGCAATTGGCCACCTGCCCCGCAGTGAGTTGGTAGCAGGTCAGGTTGAGTTAAATTCAGAAGGGTATGTGCAGGTTGAGGGCAGGAGTACTAAAACTAAAATTGCTGGGGTCTTTGCCTGTGGGGATCTAGTTGATTACACCTACCGACAGGCGATTACCGCCGCTGGCTCTGGCTGCCAAGCCGCCCTTGATGCGGAGCGGTTTTTAGCTGGTCATTGATTTAACTTTTAAAAGTAGGATAAGAGATATAAATAAGGGTTAGAAGAGTGAAAAGGAGAAATAGATATGGCAACAACAAAGGTAACTACTGCAGATTTTGAGGCGGTTGTTTTAAAAAGTACTACCCCAGTTTTAGTTGATTTCTGGGCTGAGTGGTGTGGTCCATGCCGCGCAGTTGGGCCAATCTTAGAGGAGATCTCTAATGAGCATGGGGATAAAATTAAAATTGTTAAGTTAAATACCGATGAGGAGGGTGCAATCGCTATGAAGTACGGCATCTCCTCAATTCCAACTATGAATATCTTTGTTAATGGTGAGGTAGTAAAAAGTATTGTTGGGGCTAAACCAAAGCCAGCATTACTAAAGGATCTTGAAAATTATATTAAGTAATATAACCAAATAAGGCTTGTATGAGTGATCAATTAAATTTAGGAGATCGCTCAGATGCGGTTGCCTTAATTTCTAATACCTTAGTTAGATTAGGTTTCATTCAAAATCCTTCAGATTTATTTGATGAGAAATTAACTCAAGGAGTAAAAGCTTTTCAACAAGAGCGTGGGTTAACTGCAACTGGATTAATTAACCAGATTACCCAGCGTGCTTTAGAGGAGGCTAGGTGGCGGTTAGGGGATCGGGTTTTATCTTTAACTACCCCTGAATTAATTCGCGGTGATGATGTTGCCACTTTGCAGGATCGATTAAATCAAATGGGATTTAATTGCGGCAAAGTTGATGGAGTTTACGGTGGCACAACAGAGTCGGTGGTAAAAGAGTTTCAAAAATCAGTGGGGGTAGTAGTTGATGGTAAGTGTGGCCCGTCAACATTAATTGCGTTGATGAGATTGGTGAAAACTGTTACTGGTGGCGCCCCTAGCCAACTTAGAGAGAGTGCTAAACATTCAGTACGAAGCCCGGCTCTTGCAAATAAGATAATTGTGATTGACCCGAGTTGGGGTGGGGATTTTACTGGTGAGAGTAATCATGGTGTGGTGGAGGCGGAGGTGGTCTTTGATCTTGCGCAAAGATTAGAGGGAAGATTATTAGCACTTGGGGTCAATGTGGTATTAACAAGAAGTGCTAAAAACTCACCCCTTGAGCGAGAGCGAATTGAGATTGCTAACTCAGTTAATGCAGATTTAGTTATTGCGTTAAAGGTTGATAGCTATGAAAATGAAAAAGCAAATGGGGTTGCTACCTATTACTACGGCCGTGATGCCCAAGGGGTGCACTCAGTTATTGGTGAGCGATTTGCAAATCTGCTGCAACGTGAGATCTGCGCTCGAACCGATCTATTAAATTGTCGCACCCATGGAAAAAGTTGGGATCTGCTGCGTTTAACTACTGCGCCAACTGTGCGGATTGATTTGGGATACCTCTCTAGTCCACAAGATGCCAAACGGCTTGCTGCCCCTTCCTTTCGTGACCAATTAGCTGAGGCGATGATTGTGGCAATCCAACGACTTTATCTATCAGCTGAAGATGATGCCCGGACTGGAACGCTGCGGGTATCTGATCTAAGAAGAGCGGGATTGCGTAGTTAATTTTCGTTACCGCTTTTTGTATGGCAAACTTAGTTAATGAACTCCAAGCGAGATTTACGGGTGGTTAAAGGTATTACCCCTGACCGCGTGCATCTTGGTGAGCCAGAGAATCTGCCAGATCGATTTGCCCGGCGCGCAGTAGGTATGAAGGCAAGTGAGATCCGCTCTCTTTTTGCAGTAGCAAGTCGACCAGAGATTGTCTCCCTCGCCGGTGGAATGCCAAATCTCTCTGCATTGCCAATGGAGATGATGGCCTCAGTTGTGCAGAAATTAATAGTTGAAAATGGTTCTGAGGCGTTGCAGTACGGCAGTGGCCAGGGACATCCCAAACTTCGTGAGCAGATCTGTGATGTGATGGCGCTGGAGGGAATTAAGGCTCACCCAGATGATGTAATTGTGACTACCGGTTCCCAGCAAGCACTTGATTTAATCTCGCGAATTTTTATTGATCCAGGTGATGTGGTTTTAGTTGAGGCCCCTTCCTATGTTGGCGCCCTTGGCACCTTTAAGCAGTATGAGGCACAGGTAGTTCATGTAGAGATGGATCAAGATGGATTAATTCCAACTCAACTGCGCAGTGCGATTAAATCAATTAAGGCAAGTGGGCGAAAGATTAAATTTATTTACCTAATCCCTAATTACCAAAACCCTACCGGTGTCTTATTACCAGCTGATCGTCGTACTGAGATTTTAGAGATTTGTAGAGCTGAAGATATATTTGTAGTTGAAGATAATCCATATGGCTTATTAGGTTTTGAAAAGCCATCTCCTAATGCAATGCGAGCTAGTGATTCTGAGAATGTTATTTACCTAGGAACCTTCTCTAAAACAATTGCGCCAGGCCTTCGAGTTGGCTGGGCATTAGTTCCTCAATCACTTAAAGATAAAATGGTGATCGCATCTGAATCCTCTATTCTCTGCCCATCTAACTTCACCCAATTGGTAATTTCTAGTTATTTAGCTAATCAGCCTTGGCGGGATCAAATTGCTAGCTTTGCTAAGTTGTATAAAGAGCGCAGGGATGCCGCCCTTACCGCCTTAGATAAGTACTTCCCAAAAAACACAACCTGGACAAAGCCTGGTGGTGGTTTTTATATCTGGATAACCCTGCCACCTGAGATTGATACCAACGCGCTAGTGCCTAAGGCGATCGCTGCCAAGGTTGCTTATGTTCCAGGAACCGCTTTTTATGCTGATGGTTTTGGCTCTTGGTCACTTCGTCTCTCTTACTGCCATCCAACGGCTGAGCGAATTACAGAGGGTATTAAATCACTTGCGGGTGTAATAAAAAATGAGATGGAACATCGCCAGATTAATTAACTTTATTTAATTAACTTATTTATCCGCTCTAAATCCTCAACGGTAGCAAACTCAATCACAATCTTTCCTTTTTTCCTGCCTAATTCAACCCGCACCCTGGTATCTAATCGATCTGATAGATCTGCCGAGATCTGAGCTAGCTTTGGCGCAATTAACTTACCTTTTTTAATACCAGCTGTTTTAACCGAAGCTACTCCACTTGCCACAATCTCCTCTACCGCTCTAACTGTTAAGCCTTCGGCGACAATTCGGTTTGCTAGATTTTCAATCTCTTTTTCATCTGTAAGAGATAGAAGTGCCCGGGCATGCCCAGCTGAGATAACTCCGGCGGCAACTCTTCGCTGCACAGCCGGTGGTAAATTAAGTAGGCGCATTGTGTTAGTAATGACTGGGCGAGATTTACTAAGTTTGATAGCTAGCTCATCATGGGTATAGCCAAAATCATTTAACAGCTGCTGATACGCCGCACCCTCCTCTAGTGGATTTAATTGACTTCGGTGAATATTTTCAACTAATGCCTCACGTAGTAATTGATCATCATTAGTTTGCCTAATAATTACTGGAATTGATTTAAGGCCGGCAAGCTTTGCAGCACGGAATCTGCGCTCACCCATAATTAATTGATACTTACCTGCGCCAAGTGATCTAACAACTGGTGGTTGTAGCAGGCCTACCTCTTTAATTGATAATGCCAGCTCAGTTAATTGATCCTCATCAAATACAGTTCTAGGTTGTTTAGGATTAGCTACAATATTATTAAGATCAATCTCATCTCGATCTGCAACAACAACACCTGTTTGAGTTTTAATATTTGTTGGTATTACCGAGGTTGGAATTAAGGCATCAAGTCCTCTACCTAGGCCACCTTTTCGAATATTCATTTAATTAACTTTTTTCATATTAAGCAGTTTCATTTTTTAAATTAATTGCTGCCCCGCCTCGATTAGCAATCTCACGTGCTACACCCATATATGCAATAGCGCCAGGAGAGGCTGCGTCATATGTCATAACTGTTTGACCATAAGATGGAGCCTCAGAAACTCTTACCGCTCTTGGAATTGGAATATTAATTAACTCATTTGGAAAATGTTTTTTAACATTCTCAGCAACATCACTTGCTAATCTTGTTCTACTATCAAACATAGTTAATACAATTGTGGTTAGTGTTATCTTTGGATTTAATCTCTTCTGTACTTCACTTAATGTTTCAAGAAGTAATGACAAACCCTCTAATGAGTAGTACTCGCATTGAATTGGAACTAATACCTCATCAGCTGCTGCTAGTGCGTTAATAGTTAGTAGACCAAGACTGGGCGGGCAATCTATAAAAACATAATCAAAACGTTGGCCAGCATTTTGTTTACTGGTTAAAAATGTTTGTAGCGCACTTTGTAATCTAAACTCACGAGCAACCGCTGGTACTAATTGAATCTCTGCCCCTGCTAAATCAGAGTTAGCCGCAATTGCTTCCAGGTGCGGAAAGCCGGCAACCTTAAGTACAACCTGGGCCATTGGCACATCATTAATTAATACCTCATAGATCCCAGCGCTATTGGCCCGATCAATACCAAAGGCGGTTGAGGCATTTCCTTGTGGATCTAAATCAATTACTAAAACCTTAAGGCCCCCCATAGATAGGGCGGCGGCTAGATTTACAGCGGTTGTGGTCTTTCCTACCCCGCCTTTTTGGTTGGCCACGGTGAAGATCCGGGTTTTAAGGGGGGCAACCATTGGCTCCTTAAGCCGGCGCACCCCAACTACAGTTTTAGCTGCGGTTTCATGTGAAACATCATTTGCGCTCATGAGCGCTAGTTAAGCACCTTTCTTTATCTCAACCACCCTTATCAGCTGCAGGTTGTCCAGCTTTATTTCATGAAGTTGGCTACTGCTACCTTTTTTAAGTTTAGTAGCGGTGATCTCTGCCGCTGCCGACTCCCCTTTTATCGCTAGTAGCGAGCCACCCTTTGGGATCATATGCCAGCTGATTTGGATTAGCTTTTCTAGTGGCGCAACCGCCCTGGCGGTTACGATCTCAAACTGTTTTTTTACTGTTTCAGCCCTGCCTCTAATTACCTCAATCGGTAGATTTAGCTCAGCTACTACCTCATTTAAAAAATCTACCCGCCTTTGCAGCGGCTCCACCAGTGTTACCTTTAAATCAGGCCTGGCTAGGGCGATCACAACTCCAGGAAGTCCAGCACCAGAGCCAATATCTACTACCCGCACCCCGTTTGGAATAAGGGTGGTGATAGGTAGGCAGTTTGCAATATGGCGATCCCAAATTCGCTCCCCCTCTTTGGGGCCGATTAACCCTCGCTCAATTCCCTTACCTTTTAAGATCTGGGCAAAGGCTTGGATCTGATCCTCATTACCTTTGAAAAAGGCTAGTAGATCAGGGGTTGGTTTCACGTGAAACTTAAGCGGGAAGTACTACCACGCAGCGATCTGGGTCCTCACCCTCAGATTCACTGGTTAGGCCAATCTCCTGGATGGTGTCATGGATGACCTTGCGCTCAAAGGCGTTCATTGGTTGAAGCTTGATCGCCTCACCGCTGGATTTAACCTCATCGGCGGTTTGCCGGGCCAACTCAGCTAACTCCTCTTTTTTATCACTTCGGAAGTTATCAATATCTAACATCAATCGGCTTCGCTCACCCAGTGAGGTCTGCACCGCTAGGCGGGTCAGCTCTTGTAGGGAGTCTAAAACCTCACCTCGGGAGCCAACTAAGTGGCTTAATTTTCCGCCAGCAATTGCTAGCGCTGCCCGATCATTCTCCACATCAATATCAATATCCCCATCAAGATCGGCGATATCTAGTAGCCCCTCTAGGTAGTCGGCTGCAACATCCCCCTCCTCCTCCAGTTGGGCGATCAAACTCTTCTTTTCAACTACCTGCTCACTCTTTACTTCACTCATTTTTCCTCCAAATTAGGTTTTGTGCTGGTTTGATAGTTTTTGTACTATTTTGTTATGGTTTAACTAACGCCGTCTTTTCTTCTTCTTTGGTTGCTTGCGTTGCCCACCGCTTTCAGTTGGGTTTTCAGTAATTGTTGTTCCACCCTCATCATTACTTTTTTCATCAAGTAATCCCTTGTCAGCTTTTTTCTTTTGTAACTCTTCATAGGCAGGAGAGCCTGGTGTTGGATTTCGTTTAATTACATAATATTGCTGGCCCCAGGTCCAAAGGTTTGTAGTTGACCAGTAAATTAAAACTCCAATTGGAAAGTTAACTCCAGTTACTGCAAAAATAACTGGGAATAAATAAAGCATAATTTTTTGCTGTTGCAACATCATATTGTTTGAGGAGTCCATCTTTGGCATTCCCTTAACCATCAACTGTCGTTGGGTGGTGAAGGTAGTGGCGGACATAAAGATAATTAATAAAATTGCAATAAGTTTTGTGCCGCCATCAGATGATCCTAAAAATGTGCCTGATAGTGGGGCGCCAAAAAAACTAGCGTTTTGGGCAGATACTAAATACTCACCCTTTAATAAACCATGTGCTCTGTTTTGGCTGATTCCATTTAATACTGTGAAGAGGGCAAAAAATATTGGGGCTTGGGCCAGGATTGGAAAACAGGAGGCGAGTGGGTTTGTCTTATGCTCTTTATAGAGCTTCATCATCTCCTCAGATTGTTTTTGCCGATCATCTTTATACTTCTTTTGAATCGCCTTCATATGTGGTTGTAGGGCGGTAAGTGCTCGTTGGGATTTGATCTGTTTAACAAATAGTGGAATTAAAATAATTCTAATTAAAATAACAAGTGAGATAATTCCAATTGACCATTGCAGATCCTCATTGTTGGTAAAACTTAAAAGATCATGGAAGGTGATAATTACCCAGGAAACAGCGGTATATAAGGGGTTTAGGATGCCACTCATTAAATTAACTGCCTCTCTTTAATCTTTAATGCCGCACTCTTTGATGGGTAATCCACCCCACCATTTGAGAAGGGATTGCATCTAACTAAGCGCCAGATGCTCATGAAAAATCCTTTAATGCCAAACTCTGATATTGCCAGCTCTGTATAGGTTGAGCAGGAGGGGTAGTACTTACAGCGGGGTGTGAAAAAAGGTGAGATTAATTTTTGATAACCTTTAATTGGTAGTAAAAATAGCGCCCTCATGCGTTAGCCTTTTTAGTAATTGTTGCAAGTTTTACAATTACCTTTTCAATAGCTGCTGCCACCTCGCTGGTGTAATCATTTTGTTGTTTTAAGACCCTAACTACCAACATGGTTTTATTTGGTAGAGATGAGAGGTGAGATGCGAAGTTATGGCGAAGTTTTCTGGTGACTAAATGTCTAGTAACAGAGCCACCAACTGATCTATTAACGATAAACCCAATTTGTGGTTGATCCTCACCGCCGGTGGCGGCATAGATAACTAGGTTTTGGCTATTAATTCGCACACCGCTTTTTGTGATGCGATTAAAATCTGCTCCGGCCCGTAGCCGGTTGGATTTAGGTAACACGGATTAGTGTTTTTGTTAGGCAGAGATTTTGGCTCGGCCTTTAGCGCGACGGGCAGATAAAACACCCCGTCCGCCACGAGTGGCCATGCGGGCACGGAAACCATGTTTTTTAGCCCGTTTGCGAACATTGGGCTGGAAGGTGCGCTTCATAAATATCTCCTAAAAGTTTGGCATAGCTCCCGTTTAAGGGCCACAGCGGTATGGTCTTAAGGGTAGGGGTTGGGGACAAGTTGGGTCAAACCGCCCAATATTGATTAGGTGCCCGATATTGGTGTGGATAACCACTTGCATTCCTACCTGTTTGCCCCTACCTTCACCCTCTATCCACAGAGATTCCCCCTCAATGGTTAGAAATTGAAGGTTAAAGGACAGGTTAAGACCACAGCCTGTGGATAAGTATGTGGGTAACTTTTAAGGGCATTACGCCGGGATATGGGTGATCAAGTGGCAACTCTGGCTCAGGTCGATCTACAAAAATTATGGGATCAGGTTGTCTTATCGGTCTCAACTCCGCAGTACAACGCATTTTTAAATCGCACTAAACCACTTGGCTTACTTCCTGGTGAGGGTGGTGAGGGATCAAATCTACTTTTATCTGCTCCTGACCTTTTTACAAAGGATGTTTTAGAGACAAGGTTGCGGGCAATCTTAACTGAGGAGTTAACAAATCAATTAGGTGAGAAGGTAAATATTGCAGTAACTGTTACTACTGAGGTTAAAACTGATGCTAGTGAGAGTGATTTAGTTGAGCAGGTTTTTGATGAACCATTTGTAGAAAATAAAAGTGGGACTGGTAGAAACTCAACCTCTTTAAATAATAATGAGAGCACTCAATTAAATCCAAGGTATATCTTTGAAACATTTGTGATTGGTGCTTCAAATAGATTTGCTCACGCCGCAGCTGTTGCAGTCGCTGAGGCCCCAGCAAAGGCTTATAACCCGCTATTTATCTATGGTGACTCCGGCCTTGGCAAGACCCATTTATTACATGCGATTGGCGCCTATGCAAAGGAGCTTTACGGCTCAGTCAGGGTTAGATATGTCTCCTCTGAGGAGTTTACCAATGACTTTATTAACTCAATTAGAGATGACAAGGCTTCAGTCTTTCAAAAGCGTTACCGTGATTTAGATATTTTATTAGTTGATGATATTCAATTTTTAGAAAATAAGGAGCGCACCCAGGAGGAGTTCTTCCACACCTTTAATACTTTATATAACGCTAACAAACAGATTGTTATCTCAAGTGATCGCCCGCCAAAACAATTAACTACTTTGGAGGATCGACTTCGCTCCCGGTTTGAGTGGGGATTAATTACCGATATCCAGCCACCAGCGCTTGAAACTAGAATCGCTA
>ENA-OUVC01001775-OUVC01001775.1-marine-metagenome-genome-assembly--contig:-NODE-1775-length-12527-cov-9.952610_pt1 | contig 12527 bp, 10 predicted proteins | sample MGYA00248622_ERZ508571 | MGnify/ENA primary metagenome ERZ508571 (study PRJEB26236, sample SAMN06267175) | marine metagenome | isolation source: Columbia River Estuary | place: USA:Columbia River... | reverse complement strand
CTTGTTGATGTAGCTCGCAAGAGCCTTGCAGCACTCTAAGTTCCAATAATGATTGAGAGCCTTAACTCGCCACATATTGCGCGAGTTAAGGCTCTTATTGGTTCTAGGGGAGTCAAAGAAAGAAAGAATGCCGGGCAGTTTGTTGCAGAAGGTTTGCAATGCGCACGAGAGGCATTAGTTGCCGAGAGTGGCCCAAGAATTGAAACGCTTTACTTAACCGCAAATGGTCGCAATAAAGTTGAAGAGTTCACGGATCTATTGCAATTCAATACCGTTGATGTCAGCGATGAAGTAATGAAGCACATGTCAGAGACCATTACCCCTCAGGGAATCATCGCCATCTGCACAATCCCCGTTAAACAACTAGATTCCATCGCACTTAATGGATCTCGAAGATTTATTTATCTATCCGAGGTACAAGATCCTGGTAACGCCGGAACAATTCTGCGTTCAGCTGATGCTTTTGGTATGGATGCTGTCATCACTTCACCAGGTAGCGTTGACATGTACTCACCGAAGGTTGTGCGAAGTACCGCTGGTTCCCTGTGGCATATACCTGTTTTTGAATCCATTGCTTTGGAAGAGTTAGTCGGTCGCGGAGTTCGTGGGTTTTCATTAGGAGCTTCCGGAAGTAAGAGTTTGAACGATTACGTTTCGACTGGTGACACCGTTGCGATCTTCGGTAATGAATCTAGAGGACTTTCTACTAGCGAGAATCTCAGTAGCATCGAGAGTGTAAATATCCCGATGCCAGGCAATGCAGAAAGCCTCAATTTGTCTGCAGCAGCCTCGATTGTTATGTATCACCTATCAAATATCCCGCGTTAAAAAGGCTGTTCCCGATAGAGTTCTCCCTATGCGCGTTGAGGAGATTTCATCCTGGGTTGAAGATGCCCGAAAGGCTTTCGCCTCCGCCTCTGATTTAGAGTCACTCAAGACCGCCCGTTTGGCCCATGCCGGAGATAAATCACCAATCGCTCTTGCCTCACGTGGCCTTGGCGCATTGTCTCCTGAAGATAAAGCATCATTCGGAAAAGTAATCGGCGATGCAAAAGCCGCAATTGCTCAAGCACTTGCCGAGGCAACGACAGCGCTAGAAGCAGAGCGCGATCGAAGAGTATTGCTCGAAGAAGTTGTGGACATTACATTGCCGGTTAATCGTGCGCATCGTGGTGGCTTGCATCCGATCTCAATCATAAAAAATGAAGTTTCTGATTTCTTCATAGAACAAGGTTTTGCAGTAGAAGAAGGTCCTGAACTTGAATCGGGTTGGTTGAACTTCGACGCGCTCAATATTCCGGCAGATCATCCTGCTCGAACAATGCAGGACACCTTCTTTATCGAACCAATTGAATCAGGAATGGTCTTGCGTACACATACATCTCCGGTGCAAATCCGCACGATGCTCACACAGCAACCTCCTATTTATGTTGTGTGTCCAGGACGTACATTCCGCGCAGATGAATTAGATGCAACGCATAGCCCAGTTTTCCATCAAGTAGAAGGCCTTGTTATTGATAAGGGAATCACCATGGCGCATCTCAAGGGCACTCTTGATAACTTTGCGCGGCACATGTTTGGCCCTGATGTAACAACACGACTTCGTCCATCCTTCTTCCCATTTACCGAGCCAAGTGCTGAAGTAGATATCTTCTTCAACAACCGATGGATCGAATGGGGCGGTTGCGGGATGGTTAATCCAAAGGTCCTTGCGACCTGCGGAATCGACACCGATGTTTATAGTGGCTTTGCTTTTGGAATGGGTCTTGAACGAACACTTATGGTTCGCCATGGAATTACCGACATGCATGACATTGTTGAAGGCGATTTACGTTTTACACGTCAGTTTGGAGTTGGCCTGTAATGCGCGCCCCTTTATCGTGGATCAAAGAGTTTGTGGATATTCCTGCTTCAGTCACAGCTGAACAGATCTCTGATGGACTTATTCGGGTTGGCTTTGAAGTTGAAGAGATCATCAAGCAAGGCGCTGATTTAACTGGACCCTTGAAGTTCGCAAAGGTGCTTTCGATCGAAGAGATCACCGAATTCAAGAAGCCTATTCGCTACGTTGGCCTTGATTGTGGCGAAGCCGAAACTCGTTACGTAATTTGCGGAGCGACCAACTTTGCAGTGGGGGACCTAATAGTTGCGGCCCTTCCTGGTGCGGTTCTTCCTGGCGATTTCAAAATTGGTGCCAGAGAAACTTACGGCAAAACTTCTAACGGCATGATTTGTTCAGCCCGTGAACTCGGAATCAGTGATGATCATGAGGGCATCATGGTTTTTGCCGAAAGTGAAGTCACAATTGGTGCTGATGCGATTGAGGCTTTGCAGATTAATGATGTGATCTTTGATGTAGCGGTCAATCCTGATCGTGGTTATGCGTTAAGTATTCGCGGAATTGCTCGCGAAGTTGCTGGTTCACTCGATCTAAAGTTCACAGATCCAGTTGATGCTTTGCGCGAATTAAAGTTCGAGGACACAGGTAAAGGCGTAACTGCCAAGATTGGTGAGAAATCATCGGCTTCAGTGTTTTATCTACGTACGCTTTCAAATTTTGATCAAAAAGCTTCAACTCCGATTTGGATGCGCCGGCGTATTGAGAAAATGGGAATGCGCTCCATATCTTTAGTTGTAGATGTAACAAACTATGTAATGCTCGAACTTGGGCAGCCGCTGCACGCCTTTGATGCCGCAAAGATCAAGGGTGGACTTACGATCAAACGTGCAGGTAAGGCGCAAAAGTTTAAAACTCTAGATGGAGTAGAGCGCACATTAGATCCTGAAGATTTAATGGTGAGTGATGATGAGCAGCCATTAGCTTTGGCCGGAACAATGGGCGGTCTCTCATCAGAGATCACTGAGACGACCACAGAGATTGCTCTAGAAGCGGTTCACTTCTGTGAGGTCTGCATTGCTAAGAACTCACGTCGCCACAAACTCTCTTCCGAGGCGTCGCGTCGTTTAGAGCGAAGTGTTGATCCTTCATTGGCCGAATTCGCATCAGCGCGTTTTGTTCAACTACTTACGGCACATAGTTCAGCCAAGCATGTGGCAACAGCGGTTGATGGCGAGCCGATCTATGCACCATTAGTAACTATTGATCCTTACTATGTTTCAAAGACTCTGGGTTTTGATGTACCACCTGCAAAGGTTGCCGAACTTCTACGTGTAATTGGTTGCGATGTAGATGAGAAGAGCTTCACCATTGATCCTCCATCGTGGCGTGCGGATTTACTAACGGCAGCGGATTTCACCGAAGAAGTCGCCCGAATGATTGGCTACGACAAGATTCCATCCATTTTGCCTCCGCGTCCATTGCACGCAACGTTGACCCCAACACAGAAACGTCGCCGTGCGGTTGCAACCATGCTGGCAAGTCGCGGTTTAGCCGAAGTTCAAACCTTCCCATTTACAAATCAAGTAACGATAGATGCCATGGGTTTCGTCGGAGAACGTGCTGCCACATACAAAGTTGCAAATCCTATGTCCGAAGAGTTCCCGTTGATGCGCGTTCATCTAGTACCGGGTTTGATTGAGGTTGCTCAGCGAAACATCAGTCGTGGAGCTAAAGATTTCGCAATCTTTGAGATGGGCTCAATCTTCCGTAGTTCGCAGAAATTGGTTTCTGCGATTTCTCCCGATTTATCAAAACGTCCTAACCAAAAAAATATTGATGAAATTTTTGCAAGTGTTCCAACCCAGGGATATCACGTGGCTGGCCTACTTGTTGGAAAAACCGAAAATGAGAATTGGCAAGGTAAATCGCGTGCCTATAACTGGCAGGACGCGATCGCCTATGCCCAAGATGTTTTGCAGCTGTGCAATCTTGAATGGAGCGTTGCTCGCTCTGATCTGGCACCATGGCATCCAGGACGTTGCGCAGAATTAATTGTCAACGGTAAAGCGGTTGCACATGCGGGAGAACTACATCCACGCATCATCGCCGCCTATGGTCTACCCGAACGTTCGGTTGCATTTGCCGTGGCTCTTAGTGCGCTTCCTGATTCAGCATTGGTTCGTCCAACAACTGTGGGCACTATGCCTGCTGCGGTTCAAGATGTGGCCTTGATTGTTGATGCAACGGTGAGCGCCGCTGATCTTGAAGCAGCTTTGCGTGAAGGTGCCGGAGACTTGTTGGAATCCATCACCCTGTTTGATCGCTACGACAAGATCGGTGATGGCAAAATTTCCTTGGCTTTCACTTTGGTATTCCGCGCCTCAGATCGAACCCTCACGGGCGAAGAGGTCTCAGCTATGCGTGAATCCGCGACGGCGGTAGCAAGCGCTAAGTGCGGAGCAGTAGTTCGCACCGCATAATTATGCATAAGATTGCATAATTATAGATAATCCCTTACGCTAGACCCATGAAAACAGCGGTCATCGGTGCAAGTGGATATGCAGGCGGAGAGTTACTCAGACTTCTGGCGACACATCCGGTCTTTGAAGTCACGGTAGTCAGCGCGCACTCAAATGCAGGGGAGCAGGTCACTTCTGTTCACCCACAACTTCAAAGCTATGCAGGACGCGTTTTTGTTACCGCAGATTCAATTGATTTCACAACAATCGACTTAGTTTTTCTTGCCCTGCCACATGGTGAGTCAGCTTCATTGATCGCCAAGATACCTGCACATGTAAAAATTGTTGATCTTGGTGCAGATTACAGATTAGAAGATCCTGCACAATGGGAGAAATACTATGGCGGCAAGCATGCGGGTTCCTGGGTTTACGGGTTACCAGAGTTAGCTCCTGCTCAGCGTGAAGCAATCAAAAAAGAAAAGAAGGTCGCTAACCCTGGTTGCTATGCAACATCAATATCCCTCGGTATTGCACCAGCGATTTCTGTGATTGATAGCTCAGATATCGTCGTCGTTGCAGCCTCAGGCACAACGGGAGCTGGCAGAAGCGCGAAAATCAATTTAATTGGCAGCGAAGTAATGAATTCTTTGACTTCCTATAAGTTCGGTGGAGTCCATCAGCACACCCCTGAAATTGAACAAGCCTTGTCAGCAGTTGCGCAAAAGCAAGCGACAATATCTTTTACGCCAATTTTAGCGCCAATGCCGCGTGGAATCCTTTCGACGATTACCGCCAAACTGGTAAAACCCATGAACACCAAGCAAGCCCACGATCTTTTCTCACACCATTATGCAGATGAATTCTTCGTTGATCTATTGCCATTGGGCCAGATGCCAAAAACCAGTGCGGTTACCGGAAGTAACAAAGTTCAAATTCAAGTTGCGGTAGATGAGCACACAAATCGTTTGGTTGTTTCAGTTGCGATAGATAACCTTGGAAAAGGCGCGGCAGGCCAAGCGATTCAAAATGCCAATCTGATTTGTGGTCTTTCAGAAATTAGTGGCCTGGCACTTGATGGTGTCGGGGCATGAAACTTCCGCAAGGATTTAAATCGGCATCGATTGCTGCTGGCTTAAAAAGTACGGGTGCCCTGGATTTAACGTTGATCCACAATCAAGGCCCACTGTTCATTGGGGCTGCGGTTTTTACTTCAAATAAGGTGGTTGCGGCACCTGTTATCTGGTCCCGCCAAGTGGCAAAAGGCGGAACTGTAAGAGCAGCAGTACTTAATAGCGGTGGAGCTAATGCATGCACTGGGCCGCAGGGGTTTGCAGATACGCATAAGACGGCAGAGCATGTAGGTCATTTACTGAATGTTTCAGCTGGCGAAGTAATTGTTTGTTCAACCGGACTTATAGGTGAATTTCTTCCGATGGAAAAGATTTTGACCGGGCTCGACGCAATCGCACCTGTTCTGAGCAGTGATGGATTGCAGACTAGCGCGCAGGCAATCATGACTACAGATTCAGTTCCCAAAATCGCTACAGCAACGATCAATGGCACCGAATTTGCCGCAATAGCAAAAGGTGCAGGCATGTTAGCTCCAGCCCTTGCAACGATGTTATCGGTTGTTATGACCGATGCAGTTATTTCGCACAATGCTCATGAAATCTTCCAACGCGTTACAGATCGAACATATAACCGAATTGATTCTGATGGTTGCACATCTACAAATGACACCGTGCTTTTCATGGCATCTGGTGCAAGTGGTGTCAGCGTTTCTGATTCAGATTTCGAAGCCATTCTGATGAAGGTGTGTGGTTCGTTAGCTGACCAGTTGATTGCCGATGCAGAAGGTTCAACTAAAACGGTAGCAATTAAAGTTGTAAATGCCGCTACAGAAAAAGACGCAGTCGAGGTTGGACGTGCCTGTGCACGCAACAACTTGTTGAAAGCGGCCATTTTTGGTGGGGATCCAAACTGGGGTCGCGTCTTGGCTGCAGCTGGTACGGCAGATGCGCACCTTGATCCTTTAATTATTGATGTAAAGCTCAATGGAGTACAGGTCTGCACAAACAGCGCTCCTGATGCTGATAAGTCAACGGTCAATTTTGTTGCCCGTCTTGTTGAGATCGAAATCGATCTCAAAGTCGGCAAATCAACGGCAACGATTCTGACTAATGATCTTTCGCACGATTACGTCCACGAAAATTCGGCGTATTCATCATGATCGTTGTTAAGTTTGGCGGGCACGCAATGAAGGACGAAAATGGCAATTTTGCGAAAGCCATTTCTGCTGCCCTTGCAACGGGCGAAAAGGTTGTCGTTGTACATGGCGGGGGACCACAAATCGATGCGGCGCTGAAAGCCCAGCAGATAACAAGTGCTTGGATCGGTGGGTTCAGGGTCACCACGCAGGAAATCTTTAATGTGGTCGAAGAGGTTTTGGTGAATCAGGTGGGCCAAGAAGTTGCTACAACTTTGAGCAAATCTGGTATCAAGGCAAGAGCGATTTCAGCTCGTGAATTACCAACGGTTATTGCAAAACGTCGCACGACTTTGATCGATGGAACACCGGCTGATCTTGGATTCGTTGGAGAAGTGCAGTCGGTAAATCCAGCGCAACTGTTAGAACTAATTGAAGATGGATTCGTACCAGTTGTAGCTCCGGTTTCATCAGATGTTGATCTAATAACCGGCTTGAATGTCAACGCCGACTTTGCAGCAGCCTCTATTGCTGCGGCACTAGGTGCTTCTCAACTGATTGTGATGACCGATGTTCCTGGGATTTATCGCAATTGGCCAGATAAAAGTTCGTTGATTGATTCAATTACGGCGCATGATCTTGAAGCGATCAAGGCTGGTTTTGCTGAAGGTATGGCGCCAAAAGTTCAAGCCGCCCTTGATGCCTTGTCATATGGCGCTCAAGCAGTGCGAATTATTGATGGTACAGATCCCGATAGCTTTGCATCAGCACTTGCTGGTACAGGCGGAACGTTGGTGGTTGCATGACAAATAAGACAATGATCAACCGTTGGAGTAATTCGGTTCAGAACAACTATGGGTCCCCGTCGATCGCGCTAGTAAAAGGCAAGGGCTTAGTCGTAACCGACGCTGACGGAAAGCAGTACTTAGATTTCTTGGGTGGTATCGCAACTAATATCTTGGGCCATGCACATCCTGCGATTGTTAAAGCGGTCAGCAAACAAGTTTCTATTCTGAGCCATGTCAGCAATTTCTATGTTCATCCAAACGCAGTAGAGCTTGCAGAAAAACTTGCATCTATGACCGGTGATAAGAGTGCAAAGGTTTTCTTCTGTCAGTCAGGTGCTGAAGCAAATGAAGCTGCACTCAAACTTTCTCGTCGTACCGGCAAAGTCCGAGTTGTCGCAGCCCAAGGTGCCTTTCATGGACGCACAATGGGTGCGTTGTCCCTAACTGGACAACCTTCAAAACGTGAACCTTTCTTGCCGCTTGTTAAGGGCGTTAAGCATGTGCCTTACGGTGACATCGAAGCGATGCGCAAGGCTGTTACTAAAAAAACCGCGATGGTAATCATCGAACCAATTATGGGAGAAGCCGGTGTGATAGTTCCGCCGGTAGATTATCTTCAAGAGTTGCGAGCTTTGTGTGATGCGAAAGGAGCCTTGCTCGTTATCGATGCGGTTCAAACTGGCATGGGGCGCACCGGAGATTGGTTTGGTTACGAATATTCAGGAATCACTCCAGATGTAATCACCCTAGCTAAAGGTCTGGGCGGTGGATTGCCTCTTGGTGCGATGATCGCGTTAGGCAAAGCCGCAGATCTTTTCCAGCCCGGAGATCACGGTTCGACCTTTGGCGGAAATCCCGTAACGACTGCAGCAGGTCTAGCTGCAATCAAGTTTATTGAATCGCAAAAACTGCTTAAAAAAGTTGAAAAGCAAGGTGCCTATTTAATGCAGGAACTTGCGTTGATTCCCGGAGTCTCCGAAGTTCGTGGCGCCGGTTTACTGCTCGGCATCGAACTCGAGAATTTGAAATCATCAGATGTTGCTAGCGCTTTACGAAAATCTGGTGTATTAGTTAATGCTGCCAACCCAACGACAATCCGGTTAGCACCAGCACTAATTGTCACCGATGTTCAGATCAAGAAGTTCATATCTATCTTTAAGAAGGTGATGAGCGATGTCAAGTAATGCCCAATCAGTTTCGGCTCGTAGAGCTAAGGCGATCTCATTAATTCAGGCCGGATTAGTTCATTCGCAGTCAGATCTAGTGACGTTGCTCAAGAAGGCCGGTTACAAAGTAACTCAAGCAACCGCAAGCCGTGATCTCGAAGAGATCGGAGCTGTACGTGCTCGCAATAAGGATGGCGAAAGTACTTATCAAATTCGCGAAAGCTCCGACGATGCAATCGTTCGCAGTACTCCAATGCCGTCCAAATTGATTCTCTCGGTTGATCACAGTGCCAATCTGGCTGTTATCCATACTCCACCAGGGGCAGCGCAATTTTTAGCCAGTTCATTGGATCATGCTGGGCTCACTGGTGTGATCGGAACTATCGCTGGGGACGACACGATTATTTTGGTATCGAAGAAAGCCACTGGTGGAGCACATTTAGCGAAAGAATTGCTCGCTTACGCACAAGGTGATGGGAAGAAAAAATAATGGCGCTATGGGGCGGACGTTTCGCACAAGGTCCTGAGGACTCAGTCTTTGCCCTGTCCAGAAGCATCCACTTTGATTGGCGTTTAGCTCCCTATGACATTCGTTCATCGATGGCGCATCTGGCTGTTCTGAAAAAGAATGGGCTGATATCGGCTAAGGATTCTGATGCAATTCTGACTGCGCTCAAAGAATTAGTTATTCAGGTATCTAATGGAACTTTTACACCCATTGATAGTGATGAGGATGTTCACAGCGCACTCGAACGTGGATTAACCGAAAAACTTGGCCCGGTCGGGGGATCACTGCGTGCAGGTCGTTCCCGCAATGATCAAGTGACAACAGATCTTCGCCTTTTCTCGATCGATCACATGCTCGAGATTGCAGCTCTTGTTACTCATCTGCAAAGTGCGATCCTAGAAAAAGCATCTGAATACGTTAATGATCCAGCTCCAGGCTTTACGCACATTCAACATGCGCAGCCAGTTTCTTTTGGTCACGAGTTGGCAAAGCATGCACATGCTTTCGCACGTGATCTAGATCGAATCAACGATTGGTTAGCACGAACATCTGTCAGCTCATTAGGTGCTGGTGCACTTGCTGGTTCATCACTTCCATTAGACCCGTCCTTCACTGCAAAGAATTTAGGTTTTGATTCAACTTTTGCTAACAGCATTGATGCGGTCAGTGATCGTGATTATGTGGCAGAAGCATTATTCATCTTCGCCATGATCGGCAATCATCTCTCCAGAATCGGAGAAGAGTGGACCTTGTGGTCATCACAGGAATTTGCGTGGGCAAAGGTTGCGGATGCTTACTCAACGGGTTCCTCGATTATGCCGCAGAAAAAGAATCCAGATATGGCAGAGCTTGCACGTGGTAAGTCAGGACGTCTCGTTGGAAATCTCATGAGTGTTTTAACGATGCTTAAGGGACTTCCTTTTGCCTACAACCGCGACCTTCAGGAAGATAAAGAACCTTTGTTTGACAGCATCGACACCTTGCTTCTCGTTCTACCTGCAGTTACCGGAATGGTTGCAACAACCGATTTTGATCGCGAAAAAATGGCACTAGCTGCGCCTACTGGGTTCTCGTTAGCCACTGAAATTGCTGATTACTTAGCAAAGATAAATGTTCCATTCGCGCAAGCTCATGAAGCAGCAGGAAAGTGTGTAGCACTGTGTGAATCTTCAAATCGCCAACTGCATCAATTAACGGATGCTGAATTCCTGGCTGTTCATCCCGAACTTGATGGGGGAGTACGTGAAGTTCTTACTGTTCACGGAGCCCTAAGTTCTCGTACGACATCGGGTGGCACCGCACCTGCATTAGTTGCTCAACAGATTAAAGATGCCCTGAACGCAAACACTAAAACCCAAAAGGAAATTGCCAGCAAGCAGAAGGCATTTTCAGAGATGATGAGCGCATGAACCTGATTGAAGATCTTCGCTGGCGTGGATTATTGGCCCAATCAACTGATGAGGCCGCCCTGCTCGAATCGCTCAAAAAGCCCATCACTTTGTACTGCGGATTTGATCCAACGGCTCCTTCATTGCACACCGGAAACCTTGTGGTCCTTCTTGTTCTGCGACGTTTTCAATTAGCTGGGCACAATCCCATTGCACTTGTTGGAGGCGCAACCGGTCTAGTGGGCGATCCAAGTGGAAAAAATGAGGAGCGCACACTCAACAGCACTGAAATTGTCGAAGGCTGGGTTAACCGTATTCGTAAGCAGGTTTCTGCATTCCTTGATTTTGATGCACCAAAGAATCCTGCACTAGTTGTAAACAATCTTGATTGGACTTCACCTCTTAGTGCAATTGAATTCTTGCGCGACATTGGAAAACATTTCAGCGTCAATCAAATGCTTTCCAAGGACTCAGTCTCTGCACGACTTGAAGGCGGTGGAATTTCATACACTGAATTTTCATACCAAGTTCTACAGTCTTACGATTTCCTCGAACTGTATCGACGCAACGATTGCACGCTACAAGTTGGTGGATCAGATCAGTGGGGAAATATCGTTGCGGGTCTGGATCTCATTCGTCGTGTCGAGCAGGGAAGTGGTCATGCACTAACAGTTCCGCTCTTGATGAAGGCCGATGGAACTAAGTTTGGCAAGACCGCCGGAGGCTCAGTCTGGCTAGATCCCGAGATGACATCTCCTTATGCATTCTTCCAATTCTGGTTGAACTCTGATGATAAAGATGTCATCAACTTCTTAAAGGTTTTCTCCTTTAAATCTCATGATGAAATAAAGGAACTCGAGAAATCACATAATGAAAATCCAGGTTTGCGTGAAGCCCACCGTGCTTTGGCACGTGAATTAACTGCTTTAGTTCATTCAGAAGAAACAACACAACGTGTAGAAGCTGCTGCGCGTGCATTATTTGGTCAAGGTGAGCTTGCAGAACTCGATGAAGCAACTCTTGCATCAGCACTTGCAGAACTTCCACGAACAACCATCTCTGCTCAAGAAGAAATTCCAACGTGGGTAGATCTCCTAGCAGCAACTGGCGTTGTTGACTCGAAATCCGCTGCGCGACGCATCGTTAAAGAGGGTGGCGCATATCTCAATAATGAGAAGATTTCCGGGGAGGATTTCAGACCCTCAAAAACCGACTTTTTATGCGGTAAATATGCGGTTTTGCGAAAAGGTAAGCGAGATCTCGCTGCCGTCGAATTAGCCTAAAAACCCCTAAAGAGGTCATAAACGCTAGCGGGCGTGGATAATTCGCATTCTTTATGGTTCGAATAGCTCGGCCGACATGCCCCTAACCCGATTTGACCGGTCTGAGCCTGCTATGTATAGTTACGCTCCTTGCTGGGAACGGACGATTTAGGCCGGACAGTAGGCACAGATGCCCAAGAAATTGAGCGTCAGCCAGATCTAGTACTACATGAAGGTGCGGTTTGACCGCGCCTGCGTGCATGCACTAAGTTTGGCGATCTGCCCTGAAAATCAGGAGAAATCCTGAAAAGCAGTGCGCATCCGTACCTTGAGAACTCAACAGCGTGCCATAAGTCAATGCCAATAGTGGCTTACTTAGTCATGCTTTCAATAGCGAAAAATCATTGTTTTACAATGCTTTTTGATTAAATAACAACCACGGCAAATATATAAATACCTCAATGAGGTATAGCCATAAAAAGCTATACCCGTTGATTTCCTTTGGTATATAAATGACAAATTAAACGACAGTTTGTTTGTCTGATCGCCAAGATGAAAACTTTCTATGGAGAGTTTGATCCTGGCTCAGGACGAACGCTGGCGGCGTGCTTAACACATGCAAGTCGAGCGATGAAGCACCTTCGGGTGTGAATTAGCGGCGAACGGGTGAGGAACACGTGAGAAATCTGCCTTCAACACTGGGATAACTCCGGGAAACCGGGGCTAATACCGGATATGAAATCTGCGGGCATCCGCGGATTTGGAAAGTTTTTCGGTTGAAGATGATCTCGCGGCCTATCAGCTTGTTGGTGAGGTAATGGCTCACCAAGGCGACGACGGGTAGCCGGCCTGAGAGGGCGACCGGCCACACTGGGACTGAGACACGGCCCAGACTCCTACGGGAGGCAGC
>ENA-OUVC01001774-OUVC01001774.1-marine-metagenome-genome-assembly--contig:-NODE-1774-length-12528-cov-3.074291_pt1 | contig 12528 bp, 10 predicted proteins | sample MGYA00248622_ERZ508571 | MGnify/ENA primary metagenome ERZ508571 (study PRJEB26236, sample SAMN06267175) | marine metagenome | isolation source: Columbia River Estuary | place: USA:Columbia River... | reverse complement strand
TTATGAAAATCGTTGTGCCGCTCGCTGCGCCAGGGATTTTTGCGGGCGTTATGATTACATTGGTTCCCGCATTGGGTGCGTATCTGACCCCCGACCTCATGGGCGGCACCGATAGCCAGATGATCGCGAATGTTATCGAACGGCAGTTCAAGCGCGCAAATGACTGGCCCTTCGGCGCCGCTTTGTCCTTCTTGCTCATTTACGCGATGTTCATTTTGATTGCGCTGCAATCGATGCGCGCGAACAAAGTGAAGGAGGCGCGGTAATGTTTAACCGCACCGCCATCGCGCCGCTAGAATATACACGCAAATTATGGATGCGCAGTTGGGTCGGGTTGACGATGCTGTTTCTCTATGCGCCGTTGGTTGTGTTAATGATCTTCAGCTTCAACGACAGCAAGCGCAACGTGATGTGGAAGGGATTTACCCTCAAATATTACGAAAAGGCGCTGAACAACGACAGCCTGGTCGAGGCGATGGTCAATTCGCTAACCATCGCATTTTTGGCGACCATCATCAGCTTGGTCATTGGCGCCTTGGCGGCGGTCATGCTCTGGCGCTTTCGCTTCCCGTTCAAGGGACTGGTCGAGGGCACGATGTCATTGCCGATTATCGTGCCCGAAATCTGCTTGGGCGTGGCGTTTTTGATCTTCTTTGCCAAACTCGACTGGCCAACTGACTTGGCTTGGCCGCTGAACCTCTCCGCGATCACCATTGCCCATATCACCTTCTGCTTTCCCTTTGTCGCTATGGTTGTCCGCGCGCGGCTCGCCAGTTTCAATAGGGAAGAGGAAGAGGCCGCCAAGGACCTTGGCGCGACCGAATGGCAGGCATTTCGCGATGTCCTCCTGCCGCATATAAAACCATCCTTGGTCGCCGGCGCCTTGCTTGCCTTCACGCTTAGCCTTGATGATTTCGTCATCACCTTTTTCACCAGCGGTCCGGACACGATTACCTTCCCGGTGAAGGTATATTCAATGGTGCGCTTCTCGGTCACGCCAGAGGTTAACGCCGCGTCCACAATCTTGATCATACTTACCGTTGCCCTGACCTTCATCGCGCTGAAATATCAGGGCGTGAAGGGCATCGCTGAAACCCATTAGAAGCGGCAGATCCTTATGACCGAAGGCAAACAACCCATCATTGAAATCCGCAACGTTTCCAAACGTTTCGGCAAAGTGACGGCGGTAGACAATATCAGCCTCGATATTCGCGCTGGGGAATTTTTCGTTCTGCTTGGGCCATCTGGCTGTGGCAAAACCACGTTGCTGCGGATGATTGCCGGGTTCGAAATGCCAACCGAAGGGCAGATCATCATCGACGGACAGGATATGAGCCTTGTCCCGCCGAACAAGCGGCCCGTGAACATGGTGTTCCAAAGCTATGCCGTTTTTCCGCACATGAACGTCACCGACAATGTCGGCTATGGCCTGCGCATATCCGGCGTATCGAAGGGCGAGATTCGTGACCGCGTTGCCGAGGCGCTTGAGCTGGTGAAACTGGGCGGATTTGAAGACCGGATGCCGGACCAGATGTCGGGCGGGCAGCGCCAGCGCGTTGCACTCGCGCGCAGCCTAGTGATGCGGCCAAAGGTGCTGTTGCTCGATGAACCCTTGTCGGCGCTGGACGCAAAATTGCGCGCGCAGATGCAGTTTGAATTATCGGACCTGCAGGACAAGGTCGGTATTACCTTTGTCACGGTCACGCATGATCAGGACGAGGCATTGTCGATGGCAAGCCGGGTTGCCGTCATCAACAAAGGCGAAGTTGCGCAGCTCGCGCCGCCCGCTGATCTGTATGAATATCCCGCCAACCGCTTCGTTGCTGATTTCGTCGGCTCCGTGAACATTTTTGAGGGCAAGTTGACGCTGGACGAACCAGACAAGGCCGCCGTCGATTGCCCCGGCCTTGGCAAAATCTACCTCAATCATGGTGTCACCGGGCCGCATGGCGCCGATGTCTGGGTCGCGCTGCGTCCGGAAAAGATTTACCTGCACGTGCCCGGCGAAGGCAAAGCCGTTCGCGCAGCCGCCCAAGACGCGCCCGATGGCCACAACCTCGCGCGCGGCACGATTAAGGGCATGAGCTATCTCGGCGATATCACGCTGTATGAAATCCAGCTGGAGGGCGGGCAGATGATCCGCGTCAGCCGTCCGAACCTGTCACGCCATGATCAAGAGGATTTCACATGGGACGACAAGGTCAGCATGCACTGGCGTGCGGACAGTCCCGTGGTCCTATTAAGCTAGACGCAAAGCGCCCCGCCGCGTCCGGCCTTAATTGTCAGCGATAGGCGCAGGCCGGACATCCAGCAATGTCACGATGATATTGCTTTCAGGGCCGGAATCGGCGGCCTTGGGCATGCAGAAACGATAGGTTGATCCTGCCTGCATCATTTTTAGGCCCTCGCCGAACACGGGCGATGCTTGGCTCAACGGAATTTTTTCCCATTCGCGCTGTTGCTGCACGACGCCGGTGCTGGCATCAAAAACGGTGAAGTCGACAAGCGCCATGTCGCTATCGGTCGCGCTCTTGCCCGCGCCAGCTTTGATAAGGTCAAAGCCCAGACCGCTTGCCGTGGTTTTGGAACAACTGCGTTCTGCCACTGGAATGACTGGCTTTGGCGCCGGGTTTTTGAAGGAGAGCAAATCGACTTCGAACACCAGATCGGCATTGGCCGGGATGGGGCCAGTGCCTGCCTCGCCATAGCCAAGCTTTGACGGGATGCAGAGACGGTAGCTGCCGCCAGCCTGCATCAACTGCAGACCCAGCGCAAAGCCGGGGATGACACCGCCAACGGGAAACTGTGCATCTTGCCCGGAATCAAACTCGGTGCCGTCAGCGGTCAGCATGCCCTTATAATTGACCATGACGCGCGATTCAGCATTCGGGCGCTCCCCTTTGCCCGCCTTAATGACGGTGTAGGACAGGCCTTCGGGGGTCGTGGTCGTGCAGGTGAGAACCGGTGGCTTGGGCTTCGCCGCAACGGGGGCCGCCGCGTATGCAGGCGCAAATTGAAGAAGCAGAGCAGGGGTGAGGGCAGCCGTGAGGGCGCGCTGAAGCATTTTGGATGTCATGGGGTCAAGGTAATCATTGGATGTGGTTTGTCTAGCGTGAACAACTTACCGTAGTGCTGAGCGTGTCGAAGCATGCTTTTCACGTTCCCGCTAAGATCGAAAAGCACCCTTCGACGGTCGCAGTCGCTTTGCGACTGCTGCTCAGGGCTACGGTACATTATTCGGCTTTCACCCGATCGCGCGCAACTTCGGTTCGGCTTCATCCAGTGACGTGCGAATGATGCCAATCAAATCATCGATCTGCGATGGCGTGATAATCAGTGGCGGGCACATGACGATGCTGTCGCGGATGCCGCGCACCATCAGGCCGTTGCGGATGCAGATATCGCGCACCAATGGTCCTGCCGTGCCTTCAGCGCCGCCAAACCGCGCGCCAGTGGCCTTGTCCGCAACAACCTCCACTGCGCCCAGCAAGCCAACCGAGCGGGCTTCACCGACCAGAGGGTGGTCGCTCAGTGTAGCCAGCTTCTCGGCAAGATAGGGGCCCGTTTCGTTCCGGACTTTCTCAAACAGTCCCTCGCGCTCCATGATCTCGATATTGCGCAAGGCGACGGCGGATGCGACGGGGTGGCCGGAATAGGTATAGCCATGGACGAAATCACCGCCGGTTTTGATGACCTTGACGATCTCGGCGCTCACGGCGACAGCGGAAATCGGCAGGTAACCCGACGACAGCCCCTTGGCCATCGCGATGATATCGGGCTTTACGCCAACGGTTTCATGGCCCCAAATATTGCCCGTCCGGCCAAAGCCGCAGATAACCTCATCACAGACCAACAATATGCCATATTTGCGGCAGATTGCTTCAACCTGCGGCCAGTAATTGGCTGGCGGAATGATGACGCCGCCTGCGCCCTGTACGGGCTCACCAATGAAGGCGGCGACATTTTCCGGGCCTACTTCTAATATCTTGTCCTCAATGGCTTGCGCGCATGCGGTGCCGAAATCTTCGGGCGTCATGTCGCGGCCTTCATTGTACCAATAAGGCTGGCGGACATGTTCGATACCCGCCATCGGCAAGACGCCGGGGGCAGGGAAGCCTTGACCATGCATGACCTTCATTCCGCCCATGCTGACGCCCGCCACGGTGGAACCATGATAGGCATTGTGGCGGCTGATGACGATGGTGCGGCTATGTTCGCCCTTCACCTGCCAATAATGGCGTACCATCCGCAATATGGTGTCATTGGCTTCGGAACCGGAGCTGTTGAAAAATACATGCGGCAAGCGGCCGCCTGTCAGGCCCGCAATCTTTTCGGCAAGCAAGATGGCTGGTGCGTTCGCGGTTTTGAAGAAGCTGTTATAATATGGCAGCTCAAGCATTTGTTCGCGCGCAACCTCAGCAAGCTCATCGCGGCCATAGCCCGCGTTGACACACCACAGGCCAGCCATCCCGTCCAATATGCGATTGCCGTCGCCATCATGGATATAGCAGCCTTCAGCATGGGTGATGATGCGGCTACCGCCCAGGTCTTCGATTTCCTGCCAGTCGGCTTGCGCGGGCAAATGGTGGGCGATGTCTAAACGGCGAAGTTCGGCGATGTCGTAATTGCGGGGCATGAAAAGGTCTCCATAATATTCCCCTCCCGCCAGCGGGAGGGGTTAGGGGAGGGTGGGAGCCGCAGGCGATCTGTCTGATCTAGCCGTTGCAGGCCCACCCCCAGCCCCTCCCGCTTGCGGGAGGGGAGCGATAGGGCAGCGCCCGAATTCAATTCAGGGCGAAAAGCCTATCCGTGCTTGATAGCGGTTATAACGGGTCACGGTCGTATTCACAGATTACCTCTTAACGCCTTTCCCAAAAGGTGGAAATAGGTTTGCGAATCTGCGTCATTTTCCGTGCCCCATTCGGGGTGCCACTGGACCGCAAGCAACGGCGCGCCATTGGGTCGGGCGCTATAGGCCTCGATCAGTCCATCGGGTGCGCGTGCCTCAACCGTCAGCCCATCCGCGAGCGTGCCGATGCCTTGAAAATGCACCGAGTTTACGTCCAAAGCGCCTTTGGCATAGGCAGTGGACAGCATGCCACCGTCCGCAAGTTCAACAGGGTGGCGGTGGTCGAACATGGCGTCGAAATCGACATCATCGGGTGCATGGTGGCGGATGAGCGTATCGTTCGCGCTCGTGTCACGGCGCAAGGTTCCGCCCAAGGCGACGTTGATTTCCTGAAAACCGCGGCAAATGCCAAAGACTGGCTTGCGCGCGTCAATCATGCGGTCGACCATGGACATTGCGATCTCGTCGCGGCCGTCGTCGAAAGGACCATCGCCCCCTTCCTCACCATAATGCCGCGTTGCGACATTTGACGGGCTGCCGGTCAGCAATATGCCGTCTATCCGTGGCGCGACTTCAGCGGCGGTCATCAGGTCGGGCAACGAGGGGATGATTAACGCCGCCACATCGGCATAGGTCATGGCCGCGCGGATATAGCGGTTCATCACGGCTTGAGCGACTTCGCTGCCGACCATGCGGTTACACGCGATGACACCCAATACCGGACGGCTCATTCTGCTTACTCCTGCGCTATCTCTTGCTCACGCTGCTCCGATCAGCTCCCGGCCAATCAACATCCGGCGAATTTCATTTGTCCCTGCGCCAATGTCGAGCAATTTGGCATCGCGCCAATAACGCTCGACGGGCCAATCCTTGGTATAGCCAGCGCCGCCCAGTGCCTGAATGGCTTCGCCTGCAACCTTCACGGCGTTTTCGCTGGCCAGCAAGATTGCGCCTGCTGCGTCAAAGCGGGTGGTCTGCCCGGCGTCGCATGCGCGCGCGACATTATAGACATAGCTGCGGGCAGAATTGAGCGCGACATACATGTCGGCAATCTTCGCCTGCATCAGTTGGAAACTGCCGATGGGTTTGCCGAACTGCTTGCGTTCGCGGACATAGGGCAAGACGACGTCAAGGCACGCCTGCATCACGCCAAGCTGAAGCCCGGCAAGCACAACACGTTCATAATCAAGGCCGGACATTAACACGCCAACGCCGCCATGCAACGGGCCCATCATCTGTTCTTCGGATACGAAACAGTCGTTGAACACCAGTTCTGCCGTGGGCGATCCGCGCATCCCGACCTTGTCGATTTTCTGGCCGATCGAAAAGCCCTCCATGCCTTTCTCAATCAAAAAGGCGGTGATGCCGCGCGACGCGGCCTCCGGCGCGGTCTTGGCATAGACAACCAATGTGTCGGCATAAGGCGCGTTGGTGATCCAGAATTTCGTGCCGTTCAGGATGTAACCGCCCTGAACCGCTTCGGCCTTTAGCTTCATCGAAACGACGTCCGAACCTGCGCCGGTTTCGGACATGGCCAAACTGCCGACATGTTCGCCCGAAATCAGCTTGGGCAGATATTTCGCCTTTTGCTCGGGCGAGGCCCAACGCGCGATCTGGTTGACGCACAGATTGGAATGCGCGCCATAAGACAGTCCGATGGATGCAGACGCCCGGCTGACTTCCTCAACGGCGACAACATGTTCCAAATAGCCAAGGCCAAGGCCGCCATCTTCTTGCGCAACCGTCAGGCCGTGAAGCCCAAGCGCACCCATGGCGGGCCATAATTCTTCCCGCGGAAACCAGTCATCGGCATCGATTTTGGTGGCCAAGGGCGCGATTTTATCCGTCGCAAAGCGCTTGGTGGTATCGCGGATCATGTCGGCATTTTCGCCGAGAGCAAAGTCTAAAGTCATCGCCATCCTCTGCCATTTATTTGATAGTGCCGCAAGCATGGGACTAGCCAGTTGCTGACCTTTTGCTTACCGCACTTTTGATATTTTCCTAACGAGCGAATCTTTAACGATGCATTATGACATTCTCATCGTCGGTGGCGGCCATGGCGGTGCGCAAGCAGCTATCGCATTGCGGCAGGCAAAATTCGAAGGCAGCATCGCTATCGTCAATGCCGAGCCTGAATATCCTTATGAGCGGCCACCATTGTCCAAGGACTATTTCGCGGGCGACAAGGCGTTTGAACGCATCATGATCCGGCCTGCTGCGTTTTGGGAAGAACGTTCGGTGGATATGCTGCTTGGCCAGCGGGTGGAGACGGTGGATGCCGCCGCGCATTCCGTCACGACTTCTGAGGGCACAGTCATCTCTTACGGCCATATGATCTGGGCCACAGGCGGCGATCCGCGGCAATTGCCGGTCACGGGGGGTAACCTACGCGGCGTGCATGTTGTCAGAACCCGGGCCGATGTGGATCACATGGTCGAAGGCCTTGATGATGTCGCCGACGTTGTGATTGTCGGCGGCGGCTATATCGGGCTTGAGGCAGCGGCGGTGCTGCGCAAAATGGGTAAGAAAGTGACCGTGCTGGAGGCGATGGATCGCGTGCTCGCGCGGGTCGCTGGCGAACCGCTGTCGCGCTTTTATGAATCCGAACATCGCAGCCATGGCGTTGATCTACGCCTCAACGTCGGCATTACGGCGATTGAAGGCGACGACGTCGCCACCGGCGTACGTTTGGCCGATGGCGACGTTATCCCCGCGCAAATGGTCATCGTTGGCATTGGCATCATCCCGTCGGTCGCGCCATTGTTGACAGCGGGTGCCGCTGGTGGCGCTGGTGTTGACGTTGACGCTTTTTGCCGGACGTCCTTGCCAGATATTTTTGCCATTGGGGACTGCGCGGCCCATGCCAACAGCTTTGCCGGCGGCAATATCATGCGCGTGGAATCGGTGCAGAATGCCAATGACATGGCCAATGCAGTGGCGAAAAGCCTGACGGGTGCGCTGACCGAATATCATGCGGTGCCGTGGTTCTGGTCAAACCAATATGACTTAAGGCTGCAAACCGTTGGCATCAGCGCCGGTTATGACGCCACGGTGCTGCGCGGCGATTTGGACGCACGCAGCTTTTCGCTCATCTATTTGAAATCGGGCCGCGTCATTGCCCTCGATTGTGTGAACGCCACCAAGGATTATGTGCAGGGTCGCGCCTTTGTTACAGAAGGCTTGTCGCCTTCCGCTGAACAATTGGCAAACACCGAAGTTCCCTTGAAAGAACTCGCCGCAGAATTGACAGCCACCTAAACTTTTGCCTCCAGTCCGTTCAGCCCTCACGGCCATTTTAGGTCCAACGAACACCGGCAAGACCCATCTCGCTGTGGAGCGGATGTGTGCGCATTCGAGCGGGATGATCGGCTTTCCTTTGCGGTTGTTGGCGCGGGAAATCTATGACCGGCTGGTGGCGATCAAAGGCGCGCAAAATGTCGCGCTGATTACGGGCGAAGAGCGGATCGAGCCACCGCAAGCCCGCTGGTATTGCTGCACCGTCGAAAGCATGCCGATCCACCGTGAATTTGCCTTTGTCGCGATTGACGAAGCGCAATTGGGGGCGGACCCCGAACGCGGGCATATTTTTACAGACCGCATCTTGCATGCACGCGGGCGTGAGGAGACGATGATTTTGGGATCGGAAAGCCTACGCCCGATCATCCGGTCGCTGCTGCCCGATGCGGAGATCATCTCGCGTCCGCGCTTTTCCACATTAAGCTATGCTGGCGCGAAGAAGCTGTCCCGGCTGCCCAAACGGTCTGCCATCGTCGCGTTTTCGATTGAGCAGGTGTATGCAGTCGCCGAAACATTACGCCGGATGCGCGGCGGCGCTGCGGTTGTCATGGGCGCTTTGTCGCCGCGCACCCGCAATGCGCAGGTGGCGATGTTCCAGTCGGGCGAGGTTGACTATCTCGTGGCCACAGATGCGATTGGCATGGGGCTGAACCTTGATGTCGCACATGTCGCCTTTGTCAGCCTATCCAAATTCGACGGTTCCCGCAGGCGCAGGTTGACCGTCGCCGAAATGGCGCAAATCGCGGGACGGGCCGGGCGACACCAACATGACGGAAGCTTTGGCACGCTCGCGGGCGAAGGCAGCGAATTCACACCCGAAGAAGTTCTGGCGATTGAAGGGCACAGCTTCCCACGTCTGGATTGGCTCTTTTGGCGGGAGGCAAAGCCGCGTTTCAACGACATTGCGACATTGATTGCCGATCTGGAGAAAAAGCCACATCGTCCGGGGCTTTTGCCCGCGCCAAAGGTCATCGACCTATTGGTGTTGAAACGACTGGCTGAATTGCCCGATGTGAAAGCGCTCATTCGCCACCCCGTCGACGTCGCCCGCCTGTGGGAAGTCGCATGTCTTCCCGACTTCCGCCAAATGGGTGAGGAGCATCACAGCCGTTTCGTTGCGTCTTTGTGGCAGTATCTTGGCCAGAACGAGCGCGTCATTCCACAGGGCGTCTATGCCAGCGAACTTGCACAGCTGGATAATATCCAAGGTGATGTGGATACGTTGTCGGCGCGAATCGCGGCGGTGCGAACCTGGACCTATATTGCCCACCGAAGCGACTGGCTGACCAATCCGCCTGCGATGGCCGAACGTGCGCGGGCGTTGGAAGAAAAATTATCGGATGCCCTGCACGATGCGCTGCGTCAGCGGTTTGTCGATAAACGCACATCAATGTTGCTTCGGAAAGGCGCGAAAGACGTCGGTTTGCTACCCGTCGAGATTCAGGCGGACAACCGTGTTCTGGTAGATGGCGAGGACATTGGCACTTTACAGGGCTTCGCCTTTCGGGTTGACCCAGCGGCCAAAGCGGGTGACCGTAAATTGTTATTGGCTGCCGCCGAACGGCATTTGGCTGCTATTTTGAGACAAAAGGCAAAGGACGTAAGTATGGCAGAGGACAGCGAATTCTCGCTCGCAGCCGATGGAGAGGGCAAGCCCGCGATTTTCTGGAAGGGCGAACTTCTTGGCGCGTTGACTAAGGGTCGGACACTGCTTCAACCCGCATTTACCCCAGTGAAGGCCGTTTCCGGACTTGAAGGCGACGCTTTGCGGGACATCACCACCCGCGCCGAAGGCTGGATAGAAGCGCAATTGGCCAAGGCAATGGGCGGCATCGTCGGGCTTTTGGACCTTGCCCAGCAAGCCGATGTCGACGGCAATGTGCGTGCACTTGCGGTGCGCTTAGCCGACGAGGGCGGTATCGCTGGCCGGCACTATCTTGCCGATGCGATTGCGGCATTGCCAAAGGAAGCACGCGGCGCGGCGCGCAAGGGCGGTATAGTTTTTGGCGCGCTCGATATTTATCACCACGCCGCGTTGAAACCTGCTGCGGCCAAATGGCGCGCGGCATTATTTGCCGCGCGTGACAGCCGTGCGATGCCCGAACTTCCACCCGAAAGCGCTGTGCATTTGAAGGCATGGAACTTCGCCAATGCATCCGAGGCACGCAATGCTGGCTATCGGCGCATTGGCGACGAGTATGTCCGCATTGATTTGGCCGAACGCGTCATCAAAAAAGCGCATGAAGCCCGTGGGCAGGGCAATTTGGTCAGCATGGACATGGCCTTCGCAACGTCGCTGGGCATTAGTGAGGTCGGGTTAAAGGCATTGATGCGCGATGCAGGCTTCCGCCCTGCGGAAAAGGCACAAGAGGCGCAGGCTGAACCTGAGCCTGCATCTGACGCGGTGGCCGACGCAGCGCAGGGTGTTACGAGCGACGTTGCGCCAGCATCCGAACCCGAAAATGTTCAACCCGATGCTGCTGGCGAACAAGAGGCGACCGCCACCGAACCTACCGTTGCCCTGGCACCCGAACCGCAAGCTGTCACACTCACACACTGGCGCTGGGTCGGCCTGCCAAAGCCGCGTCCGCCCGAGCAGCGTCAGCAACGCGCCAAGCCACAACTTCAGAAAACACACGCTGCAGGTAAGCCGCAGGCCAAGCCAGATCGCACCCCTGTTGCGCCAAAGCAAAACGCCCAGCCATCATCCTTGGCGCTGCAGTTGGCGGCGCTTAAGGGCCTCAAGCTCTAGACGGTCGGGGCGACTTTGCGGATCGACAAGCTCCTTTTCTTTCTGCGCTTTGCCAAGAGCCGAACGCTTGCCCAAGGCTGGGCCGAGGCGGGGCATATCCGCGTCAATGGTCGCCGGGTTGAAAAGGCAAGCCTGCCGATCGTGACGGGGGATGTCATTACTATGCCGATTGGTGAAACGGTTGTGACCCTAAAGCTTCTTTCGATGCCCTTGCGGCGGGGTCCGGCGTCTGAAGCACAGCTTTGCTATCAACTGATAGACTAAAAATTGGCAGGCATTTGCATTCGGCCGTTGACTTCCCCCCGCGCCTCGCAATAGGCACTCGGATTGAAGTGGCTTACGTACCGCCGCCTATAGGAGAATTCCGCAAGTGACTTATGTTGTTACCGATGCCTGCATCCGCTGCAAATATATGGACTGCGTTGAAGTATGTCCGGTGGATTGCTTTTACGAAGGCGACAACATGCTCGTCATCAACCCCAATGAATGCATCGATTGCGGCGTTTGTGAACCAGAATGCCCCGCAGAAGCCATTTTGCCAGATACCGAAAGCGGTCTTGAGCAATGGCTTGAATTGAACGCCACCTACAGCGCCGAATGGCCGAATATCACCACTAGCCGTGAACCACCTGCCGATGCAGATGAGTTTAAGGGCGAAGAAGGCAAATTCGACAAATATTTCAGCGCTGATCCCGGCGAGGGCGACTAAGCCTTTTCGGCGCGGTGCGCCTTCAACCAGCTTTTTTGATAGCTTTCGACTTCACGAAGCGCGGCAAACACCGTGAGGTCGGATTGTACCCTGCCGGTGCGGCCAAGCGCGTATATTTGGCTGTAGAACCAATATTGTGTCGCAAAACCTTCTATGCCGCGAATCATCTTGAGCTTGCGCAAGGATGAAAGCCATTCGGGCAGCAGCTTCAACTGGTTTTCGACCTTAGGAAGCATAGCCATGCCGCCCAGCAGCCGCTTGGGCGCCTCTGGCATCACACATAATGGCCGGCCAAGGCCGATGACATCGGCGGCACCATTACGCAGCGCTTGCTCCATGGCGGATGCACTTCGGAAACCGCCAGTCACCATCAGTGGTATTGTTAATTCGGCCTTCATCGCTTGCGCAAAATCAACAAAATAGGCCTCACGCGCGAGCGTGGTGTCCGCCACATTTTGCGTTTCTTCGACTTCCATGCCTTCGAGGCCCAGAAGTTTTGGCTGTTCATAGGTGCCGCCGGAGATCTCGATGAGGTCGACGCCAGCTTCCTGCAACCAGCGGGCAACCTGAAGGCTGTCTTCAAAGGCGAAGCCGCCGCGCTGGAAATCGGCACTGTTCAATTTGACTGAAATCGGGAAGTCAGGCCCCACCAAAGTACGCACTGTATTCAGCGTGAACATCAGAAAGCGTGCGCGATTGACAAGGCTTCCGCCCCAACGGTCCGTGCGCTGGTTGGACCGTGGGCTCAAAAACTGCGAAATAAGATAGCCATGTGCGGCATGGATTTGGACGCCCGTAAAACCGCCATTTTTGCAATGCAAAGCCGCCTGACCAAAACGGCCGATTAAGTTCAAAATTTCGTCTTCGGTGAGCGCGACCGGCATGCCAAATTGTCCGCCCGGCAGCCCCAATTTGACAGCG
>ENA-OUVC01001773-OUVC01001773.1-marine-metagenome-genome-assembly--contig:-NODE-1773-length-12530-cov-4.289729_pt1 | contig 12530 bp, 12 predicted proteins | sample MGYA00248622_ERZ508571 | MGnify/ENA primary metagenome ERZ508571 (study PRJEB26236, sample SAMN06267175) | marine metagenome | isolation source: Columbia River Estuary | place: USA:Columbia River... | reverse complement strand
CGATGATTTGGCGACCGATCTCAATTGGTCGAATTCCAGTGCGTCGCGTGCGTGTTAACACTCCACCATTCTACGCCGTAACTCCTGCTTGGTTCTGTCTAACTCACTAGCGAATATTGCTCGCTATCCAAGTAGCGCTGCCATCGCCGAGTAAGCAAAAGTAGATCTTTTGGGTCATCGCAAATGTTGGCTTGATGTGTTCCAAAGTGAATCACTCGCACCGTAGGGGTCCAGACGATTCGGTACGCCAAGTTTCTTGCCTTACAGCAGAAATCCAAATCTGCACCATGATGCCGAAACTCTGGACAGAATCCGCCAAGTTCATGAAAGACAGATCGCCTCACAGCGAAACATGTATCCGTAACGCCACTAATTGATCTTGCCACTGCGCTATTGCCCCACCTACCTGGGTCGAGAGAAGAGTTGCCCCACCCAATTCGATGTGGGTTTGGGTCAAGGCTTATACCTGAGCTTTCAATGCGACCGTCCTCCATTAAAATCATTGGTCCAACTATGCCAACTTCAGGGTCGATCATTTGACCCAAAAATTGTTCGATCCATGTTGGGGTCGTGACTTGGCTATTTTCATCCATAAAAATAATGGTTTCCCCGCGTGCGTGGCCAAAACCGATGTTGCACATCTCGTAGAAACTTGTCGGTTGCGTTATCTCAACCACCGATATTCGCCGAGAAGAACTGTGGTCTGGCTGATTGAAAGGTACGGCGTATCCTGGGTGTGTATTCAGATCATCAATCACAATGATTTCGTAGTTGTCGTAAGTTGTCATGTTGACAATGTTGGTTATGAGATGCTCAATCATTCGAACAGATGCTCCCCAGACACGTGACTTAGTTCCAGTGGTTGGGATGACAATGCTCACCAGTGGGGATGTTGGCAGAAGCGTAAACATGTGGCTGTAGCTTCCCGGTTGCAATTTTGTAACTTCAGCTGCTATTCCACTGCGCTCAAAGTGCTGCTCAATTGCGCGCACTCCAGCTTCGTATGCATATGGCTTGGCCGTTGAATCTCCAGCTGTTGAACCTGGCACAACTCGCCAGTGATACAAGACTTCTGGAATATGGACAATTGAGCGAGCCTGTTCAGTGGCGCGCAAAATTAAGTCGTAGTCCTGTGATCCGTCAAATCCACGCCGAAAGCCGCCGATATCGTCCAGAAGTGTGTTTCGAAATACCGAAAAATGACAACAATAATTCTGGCCGCGGAGGCGACTTTGATCAAATGGTGGTTTTCTATATGAATCATAATGTTGGCCATTTGGTTTGATTTTGTCTTCATCGGTATATACATAGTCCGCATCAGGATTGGCCAATAACGCGGCGGCAACTTTGGCAAGAGCCTCAGAGTCAAGCGTGTCGTCATGATCAAGTAATCCGACAAACTCTCCGGTCGCCATGTCAAGTCCATCTTGTGAGGCATCAACAATCCCACCATTTGTTGCTCGAAGGGCAACTCGAATGCGTGAATCGCTGGCCATCGCACGTTGCAAAATAGTTTGCACATACTTATGGGTTGATCGATCATCAACCACACACCATTCCCAGTTGGTAAATGACTGGTTCTTCATTGATTTGATGCACTCCAATAGTGCATCGGCGGGCGGGTTGTATACAGGGGTTACGATGCTAAAAAAGGGCATCAGCGCACTGTCACTTTCCGGAGATGTTGAAAACTCGAAGCAATATGCGCCTTGGGGCCATCAGTAAATGCCCGAGCTTCCATGTGGCACTGTTGACAATCAATTTATTACGATTCTGAGCCCGTCGAAGCTTCTCCTTCGCCACATTGAGTTGTACTCGAAGTTCGCCGAGTTCAGCGCTTGATCCATAAACCGCATCACATGCTGCGAGGAGTTCTTGTTTGGTTGCTTGGAGTTCTTGTTTGGTTGCTTGGAGTTCTTGTTTGGTTGCTTCAAGCTGGTTACTTTTGAGAGCAAATTGCAGAACGCCAATTTCAGTGAGAAGCCGTTCGCGTGATGCGACCTGTAGTTCATCGGTTCGTTCATCTTGACCAAACATTGAGGTAATCCTACTCTGACGACTCAATTCAATGTCGTTGGACTAGTGCGATCTCGTTGCTAGTGTGAGGCGGCAACTCGGGCGAGTGGCGAAATGGCAGACGCGCTGGCTTCAGGTGCCAGTGTTCGTAAGGACGTGGGGGTTCAAGTCCCCCCTCGCTCACAACTGATGTTGGTAAGGTTTTTAGTAATCGTGAATCAATTATCTGAACTTCGCCGCTCCAAGAACCTGCTTTGGAATCTGACACTTCGAGAACTGCGATCCAAGTACCGACGATCGTTCTTGGGGTGGGCCTGGTCAATGCTCAATCCGTTGTCCAACATGGTGATTTATTGGTTTGTATTCGGTGTGGTATTCGGCGCAACAGCACCGACGGGTCATCCGTCGGGTTTAAATAATTACGCGCTGTACTTGCTCTCTGGCATTTTGCCATGGGGTTTTTTCTCGCTTGTCACCAATCTCGGGCTAGGGTCACTCATTGGCAATGCAGGTTTGGTGCGCAAAGTATTTTTTGCTTGGGAGACACTTGTTTTTGCTCAGGTTATTTTTTCGTTCGTGCAATTCTGTATTGAAATGTCGTTGTTGTGTGTCGCGTTGATTGTGGTCGGCAGTCCGATTTTGCCTTGGATACCAGTTGCATTTTTATTAATGCTTCTATTGGCGGTGTACGCATCTGGTTTTGCACTTGCTGTGTCAGTTGGCGCGGTTTTCTTTCGTGACTTGCGCTATCTCTGGACCATTCTTATTCAAGTGATGTTTTTTGCCACCCCAATTATTTATCCACCAGATCGATTGGACGGCAAACTCCATCCATATATCGAATTTATTTTTCACTGGAACCCTATGGCTGTTTTTATATTGTCTTTCCGTCGACTGCTGTATTCGGGGCGGGCGCCAGAGTTTGGCCACATTGTCTATCTTGTGTGTGCCTCTGTGGTTTCCTTCGTCGTCGGCTGGGCAATCTTTGTCAAACTGTCTAGACGTTTAGCCGAAGAGGTGTAAGTCGTTATTTAGCGTGGCGCTCGATGCTCCACATTGAGGGCACAGCAACAAGGCCTTCTTCAAACAAATCATTTTGGTGCACGTCAAACCTCACCCAATTTTGGCAGTGGTCATATTCGGTGGTTCCCGTTGCGTCGGTGCACGCAACCGAGATGTAATAGGTGCCCTCGAGTAGTGGCAGATGTGGAATGTCGATCGTTGCGGTAACTGAATCTGGGATATTGCCAAGATTTGTTGTTGCTCGCTGTGACGTAGTCGACCAGACAACCGTGCCATCGAGTTTGCTGATATAGATCTTGATCACCGGTGCGCGAAGCGGCATTTGTGCAGTAACACGAGTGGTCACTCGCATTGCCGCATTGGTTTCAACGCGTTCAATTGCTTGTCCTGACATGTCGGTCAGCAACACACTGTCAATGTGTGCTTCTTCGGTGCCCCATCTCTCGCGCAAGTCGGCATCTTTGGCGGTGTGTTGCACATAGCTTTCTCCCGTGTATGCAGCGATCACCTCTGCCGCCGGACCGCGCATTTTAAGGCGGCCTTTTTCGAGCCACACCACTTCTTTGCACAGTTGCTGAACTGCACCAAGTCCATGGCTCACGACAACGATCGTGCGGCCTTCGCGGCGAAACTGCTCGATCTTTTCACTGCTCTTGCGCTGGAAGGTCTGATCTCCAACAGTGAGCACTTCGTCGATCAATAAAATCTCTGGCTCAACATGTGCGGCGACAGAGAAACCGAGCCGGATAACCATGCCCGATGAATAGTTCTTGACTGCTGTATCAATGAAGCGCTCAAGCCCAGCAAACTCAACGATGCTGTCAAACTGACGCTCGGCGTCTTTTTTCGACAAACCCAAAATCGCTGCGTTCAGATAGACGTTTTCACGACCAGAGAGCTCTGGGTGAAATCCCGCACCCAACTCGAGCAATGCTGCGATGTTGCCATTGACCGCAACCTTGCCCCTATCGGGACGGTAGATGCCGGTGAGGCATTTGAGCATGGTGCTTTTGCCAGAACCGTTGGATCCGATAATACCGAGAGTGGATCCGTGGTCTACCTCAAACGAAACATCGTCGAGCGCCCAGAATTCTTCATACTTTGCGCGCCGACCACGCAAGATTGCAGCCTTGATATAGCGATTACGTTCGTGATAAAGCCGAAAGTTTTTGGAAACCGAGTCGACGATTATTGCGGGTTCTGACATGCTCAACCGACTTTACTGCTTTCCCGAATCAGTTGGTTGATCGCGAAGTTGGATGAGATGAGCACGGAGCGATGCAGGTAAAATTTTTCTATCCCAGTTAATAATAAATGAGTCGGCATGCTCCATGTAGTACTGCTGTTCTTCGGTCTGATGAAGAGAATCTTGATACCAAGGCATATGTCTTGCGTGATACGGCGGGCCACTCCTCAGGGACCGGCTGTTGAGATGACCTTCTCCTGGTCGGTACATCGCAAATGTTGTGTCAACTGGTGCGGCAAAGAGGAATGGGGCAATTTGTTTAGTCCAAAATTGCGACTCCCATTTGACAACTTCGTCAGCGTGCATATAGTGCTGTGGAATATCGTCGATCCGTAGACTCAATCCGATTTTGTCAACATCTTGGAATGTCTCCAACGAACTTTGTAGGAAGTCAAAGACATCGGTCGGGCAATCATCGCACGGAACCACATCGGGGTCTGTCACGATGAAATAACTATCAAGCCCAAGTTCGGTCACGAGACCGCTGAGCCAAGGTGCTCTGTGTCCAAGATTAATTTCATTAAACAACACGTGATGGCTGGTGGAGTGCAAGAACTCGACGAGGGGTGGGTATGTGCTGGCATTGTCACAGAGCCAAATGTTTTCCTGACCCATTTTTTCAAACCACTGCAAGAGTGCGACCAAATCAGTCATGCGATCTCGTACATTAATGATGACTGGGTACTGTTTCATTTCGGTGACGATGGTTTATCTCGCAAGAAAGGGAACAAGCGAATCATTCGCTGTCCGATGCGATAACTTGCTGACGTTTCTAACTCTGATATTCGGGCGCGAAGTCTGTCCCGTTGGTCAGTCATTGCGAGGTGGGCTCCTACCAAATTGGTGTGGTCTTTGCGCAGGGGATCAAGTTCGCCCTGAATTTCATTACGTTGTTGAACAATTGTCTCCAAACCTTGGCGAACGAGCAATAGTTCTTTTCGCGCTTTGACCAACTCTGCAATCTTGCTCTCTGTGTACAGGCTGATTTGCTCGTTTTTCATCCGCAAGCCATGGGCTTCGGCAAACAGATCCTTGATCAGTTCGTCGCGTTCGTCATGATCATTCGTCATTACTTACAGCATAGTTTCCACAGTTCGGCGGCAAGGGGGGCTTGTGTAGATTTGTAGTTAATGCATATCGAAACCAGCCGCATCAACACGCTCTTGCGATGGTGCGAATACGCGTATGTCGTTGTGCTGCTCTTTGCACTTACGCAAGGCCCTGTGTTGAGCATGTGGTTTGCAAGTTCATTGGAGGCCCCAGGTGGAGAAGTATCTGCGCAACTGCTGACTTTTATTGCGGTCCAGATTCCAGCATTAATCTTGCTCGGATATCGACGGGTGCCTCGCTCATCGTTGATTGGGCCCGTAGGTTTGCTCGGGTTATTTTGCGGCTGGATGTGGCTGTCAACCTTTTGGGCAACTTTTGGGCAACACACCATTGTCGAGGCCACAACATTGTGTGTCACGTTTCTAACTGGCGTGTATCTCGCGCGAAGTTTTTCGTTACTTGAGCAACTTATTCTTGTTGTGGTTGCAATGCAGCCAGGTTTGTTGTGGTCGCGCTATGCAATAGCAAACGGTTGGAGCAATTCGGTCGACCAATCAGGCGATTGGGCAGGAATATATTTCAATCGAAATTCGCTTGCCCCAGTTGCGATGGTCAGTTTCTTGGCTGCAAGCACCCTGTTATGGATTGTGGTCATGCGTCGAGGGAAAAAATTACCCATCACTCTGATTGCAATTTTAATTGACATTGCTTTGTTTAGTGCGGTGATTGTGTTTCACACCAGATCTAATACTTCAGTAGGTGGTGCCTTGGCCTTTTTGGGCGTGTGGGTGTTCTGGACAATTACCAAATCAATGACTCGGCGGTCCATCATTAAAGTCGACTTCGTTAGGAATCGTCTGTATCCGTTGTTTGTTGGCTTAATTCTCTTTCTCACTTGGTGTGCGATCCGATTTCAGAGCATCGTGCTCGGGGTATTCGGCGAAAATTACAACTTCAATGGACGACTGTGGATGTGGAGATTTAGTTGGACCGGCTTCCTCGATCGTCCATGGCTTGGGTGGGGGTGGATGTCTGCGTGGAGAACTGAAAGTTTTCTCACCCGCGATAAATGGTGGGCTTTCGCTGCGTCAGATTGGTCGCATAGTTCATATATGGATATTTTGCTTGGCGGAGGAGTCTTGGCGGCCGCGCTGTTCATCGGCACAATCGTCTGGAGTGGCTACCGCAATTTAGATTTGGTCAGAACAACGACTGCTGGACAATGGAATTTGGCAATCATGTTTTTTATTCTCTCTATTGCAACACAAGAGAGTTTTATTATTGGAAACCATTTTCTTTGGGTCTTGCTAGTCGCAGCGGTTTCCGGTTCTATTACAAACGCTAAACAAGTCCAATCATAAAGTCGCGAGCATCTTCGGGGTTGTCCTCAAGAGTCAAGTCGCTCAGCGGTTTAACTGGAACGTGTGAAATCAGCGGATGATGCGGTCGAGTGTCAACTTCACCCGCGCCGAACAACTCCTCGTGCACTTTCTCGCCTGAGCGCAACCCAACTATCTCGATAGCAACAGGTTTTTTTGAGTTGCGAACAAGCTGTGTTGCAACATCATAAATACTTACTGGTGTTCCCATATCAAGTACCAACACCTCGCCGTTTGACCCAATCGCTCCTGCCTGGATCACCAGTTGCACGGCTTCAGAGATCGTCATGAAATATCGAGTGACACCCTTGTGCGTGACAGTAACCGGACCACCTTTTTCTATTTGATCTCGGAATGACGTCAACACACTGCCTCGTGAGCCCAATACATTTCCAAACCGGACAGAAATATATTTACCGACTTTGGCTGTTGATCCAAAATGAGACGTAAGTTGTTCGGCAATGCGTTTTGAATAACCCAAAATACTGATTGGATTAGCAGCCTTGTCGGTAGAAATGTTGACAAATACTTGAACACCAGTTTTCTCTGCAGCCTTCAAGAGTGTTGCGGTTCCGAGCACATTGGTTTGATACGCCTCGCGCGGGTAGCGCTCCAGCAAGGGCAGATGTTTCAATGCAGCAGCATGAAATACAACATCTGGTCTACGAGTGAGGAATATTTGTTCAATAGTTGCTGAATCACGCAGGTCTGCAAGCACCGTCTGAGGTGTGTCGAGCAGCGCTCGGCCATGAATTGAAAGCTGTACTTCATGCAGCGCACTTTCATCGCGGTCAAGCATGATCAGTTCGGCTGGATTAAATCGTGCAAGCTGTCGGCATAATTCGCTTCCGATACTGCCACCGGCTCCTGTAACAAGAACTTTGCGATTTACGAGGTAATCAGAAATCTGCTGCAAGTTCGTGTGAATTGTTCGACGACCCAACAGGTCTTCTTCTGTGAGATCTCGAATATCGCTTTGTTCGAGTGGCCGTTCAAACAGATTCTGCAACGGAGGCACAATTTTGACGTCAAGTCCAAGTTTCTGAGCCGTTGAACTGATGTCGTTAATCAGCGCAGAGTCCGCGGATGGAATTGCAATCAATAACGCGGTTGCCCCAGTTCTTTGTCTTGCGGCATCGATGCTGTCGCGACCCCCAATGACAGGTACGCCGGAAATACTCAGACGATGAGTGACAGGGTTGTCATCAAGGAAACCAACTGGCAAATAAGGAGAAGAGGGATTACGAAGCAATGTATTGACGATTTGGATGCCACCTTCACCAGCGCCGTAGACCAATATTTTGGTAGCGGTTAATTCATTTGGACGACGAAGTTGCTCACGAATCAGACGCCACATATATCGATTGGCAGCCATGAGGAAAACGCCGGCAAATCCTCCAATGACGATCACACTTCGTGGATATGGATTTAGCGAGTTGTCAAAAAAGCGCAGCAATAAAAGTATGGCCACAGAAATAGTGGTTGTCTTGAGTATACCAGCAATTTCATCAAAACTTCCGTATCGCCACCTGCGCCGATAAATACCCACGGCATAACCGACAATTGCTTGGATCAAGAAAACGATTGGGATGACCCGAAAGACCGTGTCCTTTGTAGCACCAAGCGGGTCGAAATGACCTTGATATACGAATCTGCAATAGCAAGCAACCATTGCAGTAATTGACAAAGTGATTGTGTCAAGAACAAATTGGATTACCGAGCTAATCGGATAAAAAGAATTAGACCTGGCCATTCGTAACAACATCTGAGACACCTTGAGATCACGAAATGTCATCTGAGTCTCTGCAAGTTAGATGGATGTAGCAACGAGGACTAGGCCAAGAACGCGATTATTGGAACGCGAGAGCACCTGAGAGTTTCGCTTGACATCATGGATAGTGCTGTGATTCTTCTCAGCAACGAGGACATAAGTCTTGCTTTGAGCCGATAAATGATCAACGCTCATCTCGTCAATGTGAACACTTGCTTCAAACACGATTTTATTATTTGTGATGTGTTGGGAACAAAGACCAACAAGTCCAGTAACGGTCTGACCTTTAAGCGTCGGAACGAACACAACAGAGTTGCCCGCAGATGGTATTTGGGCAATAAGTGCTGCAACAAAGTGAGTGACATCGGCATCTTGGTTTGACTTGGAAATTTCGCCGAGAAACACAGGTAAGTCAGACTTTGTGCGCAATATCCGGTCATTACGAACTTTGTCATCCGTGATGGTGAGTTGAAGAATGATGAGAAGCGCTAGAACCAATCCGAAAACTCCACCAAACAAAAATGTTGAAGCTTTTACCGTCGACACAGTTCCACTTCTGGCTTCAACTCGTTCGCTTACAAACCCCATCTCTCCAGTCGTTGAACTCAGCACGGTACTGAGCGCCGTCTGTTGAAGCTGTAGTTGCGAAATGTCACCAGTGGTTTGTTTGGCCACAGATTGAATTTGGTCAGCAAGTGCCTGAATGCCACGTTGAATAGCAGTCGCACGAGCACTTGAGATGCGCTTTACATAGATCTCAATTGCTTGGTTGCAATCTTGTTCTGTTGAAGACTCACAGGAGAGAATGTAATTTGGTTGTCCAACATTCAACATGGTGAGTTGCTGTTTGCCGTATTTATCTGTTGCGATATGAGTTAATGAGGTCTGAGGTTCAGAACGGGTGATAGTCATTGAGACTGATACACCGAGTTCATCAGCAATGATCGCTGGGGTTTCAGCAATTACGGTCTCAAGTTGATTTTGAAAAGTAGGAAATTCTTTTATCGATGCAGGGTCAATCCCATAAATCGAGAGTGTTGATGTTTCGTCGCGGGGCTCATATGTTTTTTCTACGAGAACAGAGTTAGGGGTTGTCTGTAAGTTGCTTTCTTGGGCATACATCAAGCCGATACCGATAATTACGCAAAGGGGGATGATCCATCCACGCATTCGGACAATGTCCCAAATTGAGCGCAGGTCAATCTCGGGGATTTCTTTGGTCAATGGCCCCATAGGTTTCAAGCCTACCAAGTGGGCCCTGCAGCCTGAGCCGACGCAATTTATTCAGAGGTTCATCATCGGACAGGGTTGCGCGTGTCACGATGGATGTGTGGATGACTTGGAACGGATTCTTGGATATGCCGATGCGATTGATGAGAGTGCGCCGATTACCAAGGTTGCCGATGAATTATTTGCGATGTCGTGTTGGACGCCACAATTTTGTAAAGCCCTCATCAGAGCGGCTGAAGCAGCAGGCGGTTTTTCTGCTCAACCAGGCGACCCTGTGCCTGGTCATGAAATCTCTCTCGCATTAATTAGTCCACGATTGTTTGAAGCCGTACAAGATGACATGGGAATGCGCATATGGCCGCAATTACAACAACACTGGCCACTCATCGACTATCACGGCATCAATGATGCATTCATTATTCGTTATGAAATTGGCGGCCAAGAAGAATTGCGTATTCATCATGACGTTGCACAGGTGTCGGCAAGTGTGAAGTTGAACAGTGACTATCTAGGTGCGGAACTGCAATTTCCTCGTCAGGACTTTTCTAATGCGGATATGTCGGTTGGGTCAATCATTGCATGGCCAAGTTTGGTTACACACCCACACCTCAGTGCGCCGATTACAAGTGGTGTGAAATACAGCTTGACTATTTGGTTTGAACTGCCGCTTTCACTGCAATGAGTAAATACAGAATTGTTGGCGGTTTCGCTATGGCGGCGTGCTGTTTAGCGTTGTCAGCTTGCGGTCAATGGACGTCTGCTGAAAGCGTGCCAACAACTCAAGTCGTTACAACAACTACCACCGAGCCCGAAACCATTTCACCTTCGGGGCAACGAAGTGGTGCGGCGACGAAAGCTGCTCAAGAAAAGTTATTGAGCCTCGGGTTCTGGCTACTTACTCCTAACGGCAAGTACGACGAGACCACACGGCAAGCGGTGATGGCGTTTCAAAAGTATTACCAACTACGTCCGACAGGCAGCATGAATGATGCAACTGCATTTCTGTTGAACAAACTCGACGTACGTCCACAAGCGCAAGCAACGAAGGAAACTTTGGCAGAGGTCGACAAAGCAAGACAACTGTTATTCCTTGTTGAAGACGGCGAAACAAAATATGTAATCAATGCATCAACTGGCGATGATCGCGCTTATGTCGAACCCGACATGAACACACCGGGTGTCCTCATTCGAGGAACGGCGATCACTCCAGTAGGCAAATTCAAAACGAACCGCGAACGACCAGATGGTTGGTGGGTTGGAGATCTCGGTCAGATCTATAGGCCGAAATACTTCATCGGCGGAGTGGCGATTCATGGGTCGCAAACTGTTCCCGCATACCCCGCAAGTCACGGTTGCGTGCGCGTAAGCACTGCCGCAATGGACATGATTTGGGACTCGGGCTTGTTGCCGTTGGGCTCAGAAGTTGTGGTGTACGGAGAACTTAACTAGTTCGTTTGCGTACAGAAAGCTTGTGATCATCGGCGTTTAAGCACGATCCGTCACTGAGTTGAAATTTCCAACCGTGCAACGTGCACACCACGTGGTCGCCTTCAATAACACCAAACTCGGAGAGATCAGCTTTGCGATGCGGACAGTAGCGCTGCATCACGTAGTCGCCAAGTTCGATTTCGTTTGATACTTCGTCCGGCGCTCCGTTTTTGCGAACCACTTCTTGTTCGGCGCGGCGCATGCGTTCTACAGACAAGCTCTTAAAAAAGTTATACAAGTATTCGTTGTATGAACCATCGCGCCATGCGGTGAATCGACAAGACAAGAACAATGAATTCGACCAGTCAACCGCTTTTTGCTTAACTACGCCTTCAAGTAATGGGCGAGCAATTTCCATACGGAACTTAATTGGCTCGTTGTTGTAGGCAGTAATTTTTCCGTTCGGAAAATCAATCAAAATATTTTCGCCATCCATAATGCGACGATATTGGCGGGGTACTCCTGGAACCATATTGCTGTAGTAATTGGAGCGTGCTCGAATTTTTTCTAAATCTTCTGGAGCAATTAATCCATGCTTTTGAAAGTGATCAGCCGAACCGCCGCCGCCACCACCAACTGCGAGAACGGTGACGGGTCCGACACCGGCGGGGAGTGAATAGGTACATGAGCCCACTGAAGAGAATGTGAGAATCGTGTCTGACCCACTGGTTGAAGATGTCGGTGCACAGTCGACTGCAAACGCTGGGCTTGCTATCAACATGGGTGAACTCAACCCGATGAGTCCGAATGCAGTTCCGAATCTCATCAACATCCGCCGACTTTTCATAGGGCGAGTCTAACTATGCAAAAAGGCGCCGGAGCCGAAGCCCCGACGCCTTTTTGTTAAGGGTTTATTCGCCGACTGAACCAGCGAGTGGTGCGTCGAGGCCCAATGCCTTTTCGGGCTGCGCCCGGAGCAGTGCGACGCCGTTCTTCACCCGCAGAGCATCGTGCACTCGATGGTGGATTACCGTGACGGCTCCGTGCTGGCGCAGATGGGCGAACCCGATATGCGCACCGCCATAGCCTATGGCCTGTCGTACCCGGACCGTATTGATTCCGGCGTCAAAGCGCTCGATTTCAGGAATCTGGGACATCTCGAATTCCAGGCGCCCGATACCCTTACCTTTCCTTGCCTGGGCTTGGCCTATACCGCCATTGGACGCGGCGGCAATGCGCCGGCCGTGCTCAATGCCGCCAATGAAGTTGCGGTCATGGCCTTTCTCGAAGGCCGACTGCCGTTTCTGGGCATCGCCGACATCGTGGCGCAGACCCTCGATGCGCTGGCGTGGGAACCTGCCGCGGATTTAGCTGTCCTAATGGCAAG
>ENA-OUVC01001760-OUVC01001760.1-marine-metagenome-genome-assembly--contig:-NODE-1760-length-12581-cov-3.182022_pt1 | contig 12581 bp, 11 predicted proteins | sample MGYA00248622_ERZ508571 | MGnify/ENA primary metagenome ERZ508571 (study PRJEB26236, sample SAMN06267175) | marine metagenome | isolation source: Columbia River Estuary | place: USA:Columbia River... | reverse complement strand
TGCAAGCATCTGCTGTTCACCACCGGACATGGTGCCAGCCTTTTGGTTAATGCGTTCTTGTAGGCGCGGGAATAACTGGAGCACATGATCGCGAGTTTCCTTAACTGCTGCGGCATCCTTGCGGAGGTACGCACCTAGGTCAAGATTCTCGTCAACTGTCATCTTTGGGAAGATGCGACGTCCTTCAGGTGAGTGACAGATACCCTTAGCCACAATCTCGTGACCTGCGATTCCATCAATCTTCTCGCCAAGGAATTCGATGCTGCCAGTCTTTGGCTTCAGCAAGCCACTGACCGTTCGCAAGGTTGTTGACTTGCCGGCACCATTAGAACCGATAAGTGAAACGATCTCGCCTTCGCGAACTTCAAGAGTTAGACCCTTGACCGCGGTGATAGCACCGTATCCAACAGTTAAGTCGTTGATCTTGAGCATTGCAGGAGTGTTTAAACGTGCCATTACTTGCTCGCCTCCGATCCGCTCTTGCCTAAGTAGGCTTCGATTACACGTGGGTTTGACTTGATTTCTGCAGGAGTGCCTTCAGCAATCTTTTGTCCTTGATCAAGAACCGTAATGCGTTCTGAAACCTGCATAACAACGCTCATGTCATGCTCAATCAGCAAGATACTGATTCCCTTGTCGGCCTTTAACTTACGAACGAAGTCCACAAAAGCTGCAGATTCATTTGGGTTCATACCAGCAGTTGGTTCGTCCAGTAGCAATACCTTTGGACGCAACGCAAGTGCGCGTGCTACCTCAAGTCGACGCTGATCTCCGTAGGAAAGATTTCGAGCGTACTCATCCGTTACGCCTCCAATTCCAACATAGTCAAGCAGCTCTTGTGCGAAGCGACGTGCTTCCGCTTCTTCTGCCTTCTGCGACTTGGTGCGGAAGATAGTTGCGAACACGCCTGCATTCATCTTGGAGTGCATAGCAACCATGACATTTTCTTGTGCGGTCATCAGACCGAACAAGCGAATGTTTTGGAAAGTTCGGGCAAGTCCACCAGAAGCAATTTCATGGACAGGATCACCAGTGATTTCAACGTTGTCGAAAATCACCGCACCACTGGTTGGCTTGTAAAGACCGGTAAGCACATTGAAGAACGTTGTCTTTCCTGCACCGTTTGGTCCAATCAGCGAAACGATGGAACCTTCCGGGATGTTGAAAGACACGTCGTCAACAGCAACTAGGCCGCCGAACTCAACGCGAATATCTTGAGCATCTAATACTGCTCTGCCATCAAGACTCATAGTTAGTGGTGCCCAATCTTTGTCTCGTCGGATACATTTTCTTCGTCTTCCAACTTCTCTTCATTCATAACCATTCGAATGCGAGCCTCTGGAATGAAACCTTCACGACGGAACAGCATCATAAGAACCAAAAGCAGTCCGAATAGCAGGAACTGGTAAGACGGGAAGTTGATGTTAGTGCCGAATGTGTTGTTCACTAAGTTTCCAACCTGGATCAGCCCAATCGAGTTAATCCAAGCTAGTACGACCGCTCCAACTACCACGCCCCAGACGTTACCCATACCGCCAAGTACAACCATGGCGAGAATAATGATCGAGATTACGAAGTTGAAACGGTCAGCATAAACGCCACCGACCAAGATCGCGAAGCCCACGCCACCAATACCGCCACCGACAGCACCAATTGCATACGAGGCAAACTTCGTGCGCCATAGTGGCACACCCATCATGCTGGCAGCTAGCTCATCTTCACGAATCGCAAGCCACGCGCGTCCTAGACGGCCATCACGCAGGCGAATCGAGAAGAAGATCATGGCACCGGCCATTAATGAAACCATTAAGAATTTCTCAGGTAGCGCAAAAGTTCCAATCACGTAACCGAAAAGGTTTACGTCATCGAGGCCACCAATACCCTGCGAGCCGTTAGTTACGTTATAACCAGCAATGTCGGCGCCATTGATCATGAACTGCGGAATGATTTCACCAAAGCCAAGTGTTACCAAAGCTAGGTAGTCACTCTTAAGGCGCAATGTCGGTCCACCAATGATGATGCCCCAGATCGCCGTAAAGACGCCGCCGAGTATTAAAACCAGGAATACGTGGAAGTGAATTCCGAATTCAAATCCTTCGCGTGGATTTCCGAAGAAATTCAAAGATATTCCACTGAAGAACGGTGACATCAACCAACCGGCAACATATCCACCAAGAGCCCAGAATGCTACGTAACCAAGATCAAGCAGTCCGGCATAACCAACAATGATGTTCAAGCCCAGAGCCATGAGGATCCAGATCATGATTTCAGCCATCGAGGTTAATGAGAACCAGTTATTGAAGAAGGTCTGGATGCCACGTGGTGCTTCAGGCAGTATGAACTTGTTCAAGATGAAGAAGAAAGCAACTACGCCAGTGAAACCTAAGGCCCACTTTCGGTTGCTGGAAACAGCGGTATGTGCTGGAGCTGTGTTTGACATGTCAGACCTTCTCTTGTGCTGTCTCGCCCAACAATCCACCCGGACGGTAGACCATTAGCAGAATAAGAATTGTGAACACCATGGTTTGAGACCAACGTTGACCTGGACCAATTGCCAAACCATCGTTGTAGCTCTGGATCAGACCAATGATGATGCCACCAAGTACCGCGCCGTAGAGATTACCTACGCCACCAAGTACTGCTGAAGTGAATGCGATCAATCCCAACTGGAAACCTAGGTTGTAAGCCACAGTTCCAGTAGTTTGTGCCCACATAATTCCGGCCGCACCAGCAGCTGCGCCAGCAATGGCGAATGTGAAAGTAATTGTCTTGTTAACGTCGATACCCATCAAACGAGAGGCATCTTTATCTTGCGCTGTGGCGCGCATAGCACGACCACGCTTGGTTTTATTTACAATGAATGCCAAGACAATCAAGAGTGGAATTGTGATTGCAAAAATGATTAACGTCTTGAAATTGATAACCACTCCGGCTAATTCAAAACTGGTTGAAGGTAAAACGGTGTTTACGTTAACTGGGTTGGAGCCAATCCACTTAAGACCAATCCACTGAAGTACGAATGACATACCGACGGCGGTAATAAGTGGCGCAAGCTTTGGCGCATTTCGAAGTCTGCGATATGCCAAGCGCTCAATCGAAGTGTTAACTAACGCACCGAAGAGCATGGTTAGGAGTAGAACTAGAAGCAATAAGGCGTAGTTGGTTGCGCTTGGTGAATCTGCACCTAAGAACTCAGTAAGAACTGCAAAACTAAAAACTGCACCAAGCATGAATAAATCACCATGTGCAAAGTTAATAAGTTCGATGATGCCGTAGACCAAGGTGTAGCCAAGTGCGATTAACGCATAAAGCAATCCGTTGTTTAGGCCGTTCACAGTTACTTGAGCGAACTGTAATGGGTCGTTAGTTAGATTCAGGCCTAACCAATACACGGCTACCGCAATGATGAAAACCATTGAAGCCTTAATAAGTATTGCGCTTGGCGTTACTTTCTTCTTGCGTGCTACGCCGGATGCAACCGAAGTCATCTGCGGTTTCTCCTTCAAGTAAGACACCTAAATCGGTGCTTGGAAATTTCTCTTAATTAAACACTATAGTTTCTCGAAATTGTAGGAATTGGGCGGGATTGGTAAACCAATCCCGCCCAAACCTTTTGCCTATTACTAGGCGGTTAATTACTTGATATCAAGTGTCTTGATATCAGTTTCTACGCCACCAGTCATCTGCTGAAGAGTCATTGTGACGGTATCAACGTCACCTGTCTCTGTGCTTAGGCAGAAGCCCATGCCAGAGATTGATTCTTCTGCGGTTAGACATAGTGGTTCTCCAGCGAATACTGCATCGATAACGCCCTGACGGGTACCATCTGATGCTGCAATTGCCTTAAGGATTACCTGCATGGCTACGCCACCATATACTGCGTATGAGCTGTTTGGCTCTGCGCCGTACTTGGCCTTGTAATCTTCGATGAACTTAGCTGGAGCGCCGCCACCCTTGATGATGCCATCAAGTGACTTACCAGCGAATGTCATCCATAGACCTTCTGCTTCTGGCATTTCACGAAGAGTTGGGTAACCGGAGAAACCATCTGGAGACATTGCAAGGAATGCAGTGTTGTCGCCAAGTACTGCAGTCTTGTCCTTCACAAGCTGTACACCGTTGTTATCGAAAATTCCACCATAGTAAACAGCAGTTGCGCCGGATGCCTTGATCTTTTCGAATGTTGCTGTGTAACCCTGGGTCTGCTTTACATCCCATGATCCACGGAATACAGTTCCGCCAAGCTTTTCGAATTCAATCTGTACTGCGTCAGCGATGCCGATGCCGTAAGCCTGAGTATCGTCAAGAACAGCAAGGTTTGTTACACCCTGTTCGTTGAATAGGAACTGAGCAGCAGCTGTTCCCTGGAAACCGTCGTGTGCAATTACGCGAGCGTAGTTACGTGCGCCGGATGGGTAGTAAAGACCTGGTTCGCCCTTATCCCATTCAACAGTTAGACCTGGGTAAGTGTTTGCATGTGAAATCATTAACATGCCAGCCTGGTTAAGAACTGGGATGATGATCTTTGCACAACCGGAGTTGTATGTACCCATAACAGCAACTTCTGTTGTGTTGGCTACGTGATCCTGTGCGTTCTTTGCACAAGCTGCATCGTCCCAAGCACCCTTAGCGGCTGTTGAGTCGTCGTATTCTTTGATTTCGACAGTGAAGTCTCCAGCTTTGCCGCCAGCTTGTTCAAGAACAAGTGCTGCGACTTCGTTGGTTGACTTGCTCGCATCAGCTGATGCACCCTGCAATGGAAGGTCAGTACCTACTACAAGTACGTCGCCGCCAGCAGCTGCATCATCACTGCCACCGCTGCAAGCAGCAAGGGCAAGTGCGCCAGCAATAGCTAGAGCACCGATTTTGATCGGCTTGATCATTTGTATTTCCTCTCGTTGGCCCGACGAATTCTTTTCGGGCATCCCTAAAGTAACGGCTAAAGCCCCGTAAATTCAAGGTAAATGGCTCGTAACGAGCAGGTGTTACGGGTTCGTTATCGGGTACTGCCTAAACCAGTCCAAAATCGGACATTTGCCTAAACCAACTAGCGGCGGCGTTTTTCCCTAATTCGCAGGTTGATCACGATCGGTGAGCCGGCAAAACCGAATTCCTCACGGAATCTGCGCTCCACGAATCTGCGATATCCAGCCTCGAGGAAGCCAGAGGTGAAGAGCACGAATACCGGTGGCGCAACGCTGGCCTGAGTTCCAAAGAGAATCTTTGGCTGCTTGCCTCCCCGGACTGGGTGTGGGTGGCTGGCAACAATCTCAGCCAGGAATGCATTCATACGGCCAGTAGGTACTCGAGTTTCCCAGCCAGCGATAGCGGAGCGCAACGCAGGAACCAGGCGATCTTTATGCCAACCAGTTTTTGCGCTGAAATTGATTCGAGGCGCCCAAGCAACTTGCACTAAGTCCCGCTCGATTTCTCGCTCTAAGTAGTAGCGGCGCTCTTCATCAACTAAGTCCCATTTGTTGAATGCAATAACTAAAGCTCGGCCAGACTCAACAACCATTGAGATAATTCGTAGGTCTTGCTCGGTCAACGGCGCGCTTGCATCAAGCAACACGACTGCGACATCAGCTTTATCAAGTGCAGACTTAGTGCGCAATGTTGCAAAGTATTCGTGTCCTGATGCGTTCTTTGATTTGCGGCGGATACCAGCGGTGTCGACCAGGATCCATTCTTCATCTTCCATCACAACTAATTCATCAACGGGATCAACCGTTGTGCCCGCGACGCTGTCGACAACAGCGCGCTTTTCACCGGTTAACGCATTCAGCAGACTTGATTTACCAACATTTGGTTTACCCAGCAGCGCTACGCGATGTGGTCCGCGTGGGCGCGCTTGGCCAGAACCATCTTCAGGGAATGCAGCCAGTACAACATCTAATAAGTCCCCGCTACCGCGACCATGTAGCGCCGAAACTGTGTATGGCTCCCCTAGTCCTAGCGACCAAAGCCGAGTCGCTTCAAGTTCAGCTCGTTCGTCATCTACTTTGTTGGCAACCAGAATGACTGGCACTTTTGCTTGGCGAAGGACTCTTACGATTTGTTCGTCAGCATCGGTGGCGCCGATTGTTGCGTCAACCACGAAGATCACAACATCGCTGGAATTGATTGCAGCCTCAGCCTGAGCTGAAACCTGCGCACTCATACCAATTGCGTCTTGCTCCCAGCCGCCAGTATCAACGACAATAAACGGAACGCCATTCCATTCGGATTCGTATCTGACGCGGTCTCGGGTAACACCTGGAGTATCTTCGACCACAGCCTCTCGCCTACCGATGATGCGATTGACTAAAGTAGATTTGCCTACATTTGGTCGCCCAACAACGGCAACAATCGGCAGATTAGATAAGTCATCTGGCTCATCCATTAGTTCATCAGACGGAATGCCTAGTTGATCAAGTAATGCGGTGTATTCAGATTCAGTTAGATCTTCCCAGCGTTCTGGAATTTCGACTGAGTCATCGAGTTCAATCGCATCGCCCGCAACGTCATAAATGATGGTCTCGGCGTTTGGGTCTAGTTCGTTATCCATGAGCTGCCCTCGCAATGTCTACTACTTGGGCGATGACTTCGCTAAGTTCCATATAAGTGGTGTCGATTACCCGAGCACCTGGCGCAATTTCAAGTGGTGAAACGGCTCTTGTGGAGTCTGCCAAATCCCGCTTTTCTAAGTCAGATTGAGTAGCGGTAACTTCGGCGCCAATTTCTTTGGCCCGACGATTAGCTCTAGCCTCTGGGTCGGCTGTGATAAATAGTCGTACTGGTGCCTCTGGCAGCACAACAGCGCAGATGTCTCTGCCTTCAACAACAATTCCAGTCTTCGAGTTACTGGCAATTTCCCGCTGCAAATTGACCATAAGCTTTCGAACCTCAGGGACCGCGCTAACTGCACTTACTCCTTGGGTAACTTCCGGACCTCTGATTTCAAGTGATACATCGCGACCAGCGACTCGGATACCTGGCTCGCTTGGATCAATACTCGGTTGAATTACTTCAGCTTTTGCAGAATTACCAACCGATTGTGCGTCATTTACGTCAACGCCTAGATCCTGTATAAACCAGGTCATAGCCCGATACATACTTCCGGTATCCAGGTAATCCAGGCCCAATTCAGTGGCAACCGCGCGCGAAACGCTGGATTTTCCAGAACCGCTCGGGCCATCTATGGCGATTATGAGCGAATTGGGCATATAGAACAGTCTACCCAGTCAAATAGTTAGGAGATAACTACGAAACCTTCAAGTTCTAGTGCTGGCTTAAGTATCGAAACTGACTTTGGCGCAAGCGTTAGTTCAACTAACCCGGTTGGGTGGCCAAGTGAGTGATCAATTCGAACGTCCTCGAGGTTTACATTTGCCTGCGCTGCAACCGTGAATAGCCGAGCTAGCTCACCTGGTTTGTCATCAAGACGAACTGCCAAAATCGCCGTCGACTGTTTCGAAGATCCATGCTTACCCGGCAGGCGGTCCCGACCTTGATTGCCTTTAACTAGCTTGGCGGTAACGGAGTTGCGATTTCCATCCTCAAGCGCAGAAGCAAACTCGAGCAAGTGATTGGCAACTTGAGTTACTTGCTGTGCGATAAATTCTGAATTGTCACTAAGGATTTCGGTCCAGAGATCAGAATCCGATCCAGCGATTCGAATTGTGTCTCGAATTCCCTGTCCTGCAAGTTCAATGTATGAGCCTTCCGCATCCATCAACTCCCCAGCTAGCACCGATGCCACAACTTGTGGAGTATGTGAAATCAAAGCAACTGCGCGATCGTGCTCTTCGATACTTCGAACGACTGGAAATGCTCCGAGGGATTTAACCAATTCCTCGACTACTGAAATCGACTCGGAGGAAGTTAAGGCAGTGCTGGCAATAACCCAGGGGCGATCCAGAAATAGATTTCCTTGTGCACCAATTGCGCCCGAAACTTCTCGTCCTGCCATGGGATGTCCACCAACAATTCGATCCCAACCACCTGAAACAAGTTGCTCAAGTTCTCGGAAGATTGATCCCTTAACGCTCGCGACATCTGTGATTACCGCATTGGGATGCTCAACTATGGCAGCTGCAATTACCTTGGCCACGTTTGCTGGCGGTGTTGCCACGAACACCACAGCAATATTCTGATCCGAGTATTTAGTTGCGCCACTAACTTTGATTGCATCATTGAGCGCAGCCGAATCTATATCAGAAAGAAAAACCTTAAGGCCCTGAGCGGTAAGTCCAAGCGCAATGGAAGTTCCAATTAATCCGGAACCAATCACCAGTATGTTTTTATCTTGATTCATGATCGCCAAATTGCATTCAACTTATTGCGCAATGTCTTGACGCAAGGCTTCAGCGCCGCGCAAGTAAACGTGTTTGATTTCAGATCTTGGCTTCGAGGTTTGAACTTGAACCATAACTCGCACAACTTTTTCCATTGCTCCAGCAACGTCAATTTCTTGAGCGCAAATTAGTGGTACATCGGCAAGTCCGACTCCTCGTGCAGCTGCTGCTGGAAACGCGCTATGTAGATCGGGCGTTGAAGTAAACAACACATTAATCAAGTCATCAGTATCGACAGCATTTCTCGACATTAGCTCGAGTAGCAATTCCGTGACAGCCTCTGCCATTTCAGTTGCATCATCGCGCTGCAGACAGGTTGCTCCCCTGATGGCTCTAATGTTCATGGCTATATCTTAGAGCCCAACGGAACTATAGAGTTTTCCCAATTCTTTGTTTTCCAGCACGCGCAAATGGCCAGAACGCAAACTTCCAAGAGCTATTGGTCCGATTTTGGTGCGAACTAAGTCCTGGACTGGATAGCCAAGTTCATCGAAAAGTTTGCGCAGAATTCGATTCCGGCCTTCGTGTATTGAAATCTGAACTACGGTCTGGTTCTTGCCACTTTCATAGATCTTGCAATCCGTAACTGCTACTGGAGTGCCTTCAATCGGAAACCCAGCGATGATTTTTGCAATGTCTTCCTTGGTAACTCGTCCAGATACCCGAGCTAAATATGTCTTAACAATTCCATGTGATGGATGGCCCAGCCGTTGACTTAGTTCGCCATCGTTAGTTAGTAACAGCAAGCCTTCAGTATCTGCATCAAGTCGACCTACATGAAATAGGCGCTGCTCAAACTCGGCTACTAAGTCACCAACACATTCGCGGCCTTGATCGTCAGACATAGTGGTTACAACGCCTCGTGGCTTGTTTAGTGCAACAACAATGTGACCACTGGTTTGAGCAATTCGCACACCATCAACATGGATGATGTCAACATCAGGATCAACTCTGGAACCTAACTCGTCAATAACTTCACCATTGACCGTCACTCGCCCAGCGGTAATGAATTCTTCACATTTGCGCCGCGACCCAAGTCCGGCACTGGCCAGAACTTTTTGTAAGCGAACTTCGTTCTCTTCCATAACTGACTAGTTATTCGCTAAATCTAAAACTTCTTCGACATTGTCAGGCATAGGTAAGTGAGCTGCAATTGGCGGTAGTTCATCCAAAGACTTAAGTCCCAGGCGTTCTAAGAAGTACGTGGTTGTGCGATACAAGTGCGCGCCAGTTTCGTGGTCATGGCCAGTTTCTTCGATTAGGCCACGAGTCACCAAGGTACGGACCACACCATCTACGTTTACACCTCTGATTGCAGAAATTCTTGACCGAGTAACCGGTTGGCGATACGCAACAACAGCTAAAGTTTCTAGGCCAGCTTGAGAAAGCCTGCCATGTTGCCCATCGAGCACAAATCTTTCAACAACCTGCGCACAGTTATCTCTGGTCCAAAATCTCCAGCCGCCGCCAAGTTCACGCAAATCAAAGCCGCGCTCTTGAACTGCATACTCCTGAGCCAAGTCATGCAAGGTTGTGACAACAACTTCTTCTGGAGTCCGAGTCAAGGTTGCAAGAGTGGATGTGCTCATAGGTTCTTCGGTGACCATTAGCAATGCTTCAAGCGCAGCGCGGAGTGATGGCGCACCTAATGAAATACCATCGTCTAACTCGGTTTCGGTAGCGGATTCGCCATCGATTAGTTCAACTGTTTCGTCACTCATTTGGCTGGTCACCTATCTCGTCATCGACTTGTTCGCTAGCTTCAACGTCACCCAATTGGGTTCTAAAATCTTGCACTTCAGTGGAATCAAATTCATCAATCTCTCGCAACGAATTAGCATCAAGATCGTCATCCCCGATCCACCGAACGTAAAGCTCTCCCAGCGGTGTCGGCTGATCAAAAGTAACTAGTCCATCGCGATAGATCTCAAGCAAAGCTAAGAATCTTGCTACCACTAGCAAAGTAGTATCACAATCGCGAGTCAGAGTTCTAAATGATGCTTGCCCTACTCTGCGCAGTCTCTCAACAATGATTGCAGCTTGCTCGCGTACCGAAACCCGTGCGGCGTGAATGTGTGCGACCGAAATGATGTCAGGCAACTTAGGCTCGAGAGCGCGGGCGGCTAAGTTGGCAAAGTCATCCGGGCCCATTCCCAGTTCAACTTCAGGAAGTAACTTCGCGAACTTTTCATCAAGTCCAGCCGCCCGTGGATGTTGCCGGCCAGCAGTTGCAAGTCGGTGTTTAAAGTCAGCCGACATTTCCTTGAATGCTCGATACTGCAAAAGTCGAGCCAGCAACAAATCGCGCGCTTCCAAAACTGCAATGTCTTCTTCGTCTTCAACTTCCCCACCGGGAATCAAACGAGCAGCTTTTAGATCCAGCAGTGTGGCGGCAATTACTAAGAATTCGGTTGCCTCATCAAGCGTCCACTCGTCCCCGCGCGCTTTGATGTAAGCCAGAAAATCATCGGTTACTTGGTGCAGCGAAAGTGCTGTTACATCAAGTCGATGTTTAGCAATTAACGAAAGCAGTACGTCAAACGGTCCCGAGAATTCTTCTAAGGAAACTACAAATGAGTCTGAAGTTTCTTCCGGCGCAGCGGTCTTTAGATCAGGCTCGGCAGACGCCGCAAACATTACTTAGCAACCGAGCCTTGGGCCTCTAGACGAGATACAAGTTCCCAAGCAAGGTTGCGATAATTCTGGGCACCGGATGAGTTTGGTGCCTGCTCAATGATCGAAACACCCGCTTTAGTTGTTTCTGGGAACTTAACCGTGCGGCTAATCGTGGTGTGGAATACCGAATCTCCAAACGCATCAAGCACCGCTTGGATTGTTTCTCTGGTATGCAGAGTGCGCGCGTCAACCATGGTTGGAAGTACGCCATCAATAGTTAAGCGATTGTTTAGACGCTCTTGTACCTTGGTAATGGTTTCGCGAAGCATTTCAACTCCACGAAGCGCAAAGAATTCACACTCCATCGGAATTACTACTCCGTCGGCAGCAGTTAGTGCGTTAACGGTTAGCAATCCGAGCGAAGGCTGGCAATCGATCAAGATGTAGTCATAAAGCGGGCGCACTGATTCAAATGCTCGATCAAGTGCGTATTCACGCGCAACTTCGCCCGCAAGTCGCAATTCGGCAGCACTTAATTGGATGTTTGCTGGTAACAAATCAAGACCAGCTACGGAAGTTTTCATTACAACATCTGATGCAGGTACCGAACTTGAATCCATCAACATGTCGTAGACAGTTCGCTTGCCACCAAGATCATCTGGGTTAACACCAAGACCGATTGAAAGTGAACCTTGTGGATCCATATCAACCATCAAAACTTTTCGTCCAGCTTCAGCAAGCGCTGCGCCAAGATTGATTGTGGTTGTTGTTTTACCAACACCACCCTTTTGATTCGTCATTGCAATGATGTACGCCGGACCATGACTCGACAATGGTTTAGGCGCATTAAAAGTTGGAAGTGGTCGACCAGTTAGCCCAAGAATCACACCAGGAGTCTTTGTTTCTTCGGTAGTCACAATTGGCGTTACTGAAGCTTCATGGTCAATTGGCAAAACTGGCGTTGATTCGGTTGCTATCGGGGCCGAAACTGGCATTGCTGTGGCAGCTAATGGATCGCTTAAACTCTGATCCTGAGGAATTGGAACTGTCATAACTATCCTTCCCAGCACACACGTGACCAACAGAAATATTCCGTCGAGCCAGAATTAATCGTCGCTGAGGAAGTTACGACTACTTTAGATTAAGCCCTTTTCCCAATAAACACTGGGATGCAAGGTGGGTTTTGCATTGGTGTCGCACTCGAAATTGGGCCCGAATTACCGAGCTTGGGCCCGCGGATGTGCCGTGGCATAAACCTCACGCAACTGGTCAACAGTCACCAAAGTGTAGATCTGGGTCGTGGTAACCGATGCATGCCCTAAAAGCTCCTGAACTACTCGGACATCGGCACCATTTTCCAGTAAATGAGTGGCAAACGAGTGCCTCATGGTGTGTGGTGAAACCTTGCCAGCCAAATCCGCACGTTGCGCGGCTGCCTGCAGAATTGTCCACGCGCTTTGCCGAGAGAGCTTTGAGCCTCGGGCATTCAAAAACAGCGCCGAATTAGAGGTTGATTTCCCTGACAGCACTGGCCTACTTCGAACCAAATAACGTTCTAAAGCACGCAGGGCGTGGGATCCCACCGGAACTAGACGCTCCTTATTTCCTTTACCTTTGAGGCGCAGAATC
>ENA-OUVC01001758-OUVC01001758.1-marine-metagenome-genome-assembly--contig:-NODE-1758-length-12595-cov-3.192043_pt1 | contig 12595 bp, 10 predicted proteins | sample MGYA00248622_ERZ508571 | MGnify/ENA primary metagenome ERZ508571 (study PRJEB26236, sample SAMN06267175) | marine metagenome | isolation source: Columbia River Estuary | place: USA:Columbia River... | reverse complement strand
CAGGCCTTGCCCTTGCCATTCGTAGCCGAAGTTGACGCGGTGGCGGTATTCCATCGGGGAGTTTGGATCGTGGCGGCGCTCCTCGAGCTCGGACGCGAGGATGACGCATGGAACTTTCGGCCAATTCCGCATTTCCTTGGCCCGCATGTAGCTGCGCGCCATGAGGAATACGAAAAGCCCGCCGATGATCGCGAGGACAAACTCATGGTGAGTGGTCACAGCCACCGTGCCAAGCGCGCCGCCCAAAGCGAGACTGCCCGTATCCCCCATGAACACAGCCGCAGGTGGCGCGTTGAACCACAGGAAGGCAAGGCCCGCCCCTACAACCGCACCGCATAGGATCGTCAGATCCCCGGCGCCTGCCACATAAGGGATGCCAAGATAGGCCGCATATTTCGCGTTACCCACCAAATAGGCAATCATCATGAAAGCGATGCACGAGATGATGACTGGCATGGTCGCCAGTCCATCCAGCCCATCTGTCAGGTTCACGGCATTCCCGAAGGCGACAATGACGAACGCGCCAAAGATGATGTAGAACCATCCGATATCGGCCACTGGTCCGTTTACGAATGGAAGATAAAGGTCGGTGTCGGAATGAGAGACGATGAGCGCAGTCGCAAGACCGGCGATTGTGAATTCCGCCAGAAGTCGCGCTTTAGCGGACACACCCTTGGCGCTCCGCTTCTTGACCTTGTCATAATCGTCGAGAAAGCCAATCAGACCGAAACCGCCCGTGACCAGAATGCAGGCCCAGACATAAACATTGCGCAGGTCCATCCACAAAAGCAGCGCCAAACCGACAGCCGTCAGGATCATCAGGCCGCCCATGGTCGGCGTGCCGACCTTGGCAAGGTGGGATTGCGGGCCGTCGCTGCGAATGGGCTGGCCCTTGCCCTGACGGACACGCAGCATGCTGATGAAGCGCGGACCGATCATGAGACCGATAATCAGCGCGGTGGCAACGGCGGCCCCCGAACGGAAACTGAGATAGCGGATAAGGTTCAACGCACCGGGAAAACCAAGATATTCAGCCAATATATACAGCATTAGTTTTTCCCACCCGTCAGCGCGCTGACGATGGAGGAAAGTCCCATACTATTGGAACCTTTGACCAATATCGTGTCTGATGCGCAAAGATAATTTTGCAGAAGGGCCAATGCCTCCTGCGCGGTCGCGCAATGCGCGAAATTGGCTGGTCCCTCAACCCCTGCTTTCAACGCATCGGCGAGAATTTCCATCTCTTGACCGACGAGCAGTGCAAAATCCACCTTTGCGGCGGCCAAGGGTGCGGCGAGTGCGCTGTGATATTCCGCACTTTTTGCTCCAAGTTCTTTCATCGAACCCAAAACGGCAATCCGGCGGCCACCGGATGCTTGTCCCAACTGGCCGATCGTCGCCAGCATCGATGCAGGGTTGGCGTTGTAGCTTTCGTCAATGAGATGGCCCGTGCCATCGCCAATGCGGATAACGTGGCGCGCGCCGCGTCCGGCAAGGCCGCCCATCTCCGCCATGGCAAGACCTGCCGAAGCCAGATCGCCGCCTGCTGCGGAAACTGCGGCCAAAACCGCCATGCTGTTGGCAATCCAATGCTCGCCAGGCTGCGACAGCGTGAAGGACAGCATATTCTCCCGCACTTTCGCCGTGATCAGCGTGCCGCCCTCTGCAGGCATATGGTCGACCACGCGGACATCGGCATCCGCGCTAAAGCCAAAGGAAATGAGGTTACCGCTATATTTTTCGGCGGCCGCACGAAGCCGTGGATAATGCGAATTATCGGCGGGCAGGATGGCCGTGCCACCTTCCACTAAGCCTTCAAATATCTCGGCCTTGGCATCTGCAATGCCGCTCTCATCCTTGAAAAATTCGATATGCGCCGGGGCAATGGTGGTGATAATCGCGACGTCAGGACGGACAATCTTGCTGAGCGCCCGCATTTCACCGGCATGGTTCATGCCCATTTCGAAAACGCCGAAATCGCAGTCAGCGGGCATGCGCGCAAGGCTCAGCGGTACGCCGACATGGTTGTTATAGCTTTTGACCGACCGGTGTGCGCGCCCACGTGAATAGCGGTCCAGCGCGGCAAAGAGCGCCTCTTTGGTTCCCGTTTTACCCGCAGAACCCGTGACACCAATAATCTTGGCCTTGGTCCGTGCGCGTGACGCATGGCCGAGCGCCTCAAGCGCCTGCATCGTGTCGCTGACCAGAATATGCGGGAAAGGCACGGGCTGCGACACAATCGCGCCGGCTGCACCATTGGCAAATGCTTTTTCGATGAACAGATGCCCGTCCGTTTCCGCACCCTTGAGCGCAAAGAACAAATCCCCCGCCCCGATTTCGCGGGAATCGAACGCAACGCCACGGACATCAAAATGTCCGGCAGCCGTCCCGCCGGTCGCGGCCAGCAATTCTTCAAAAGTCCATAAGGGCGTCATGCTGCACATTCCCGCGCGACTTCGACATCGTCAAACGGCAAAACGCGGCCCATGATGATTTGCCCTTGTTCATGCCCCTTGCCCGCGATCAGGACGATATCATCCGGCTCGGCATGTTCGATGGCAAAGGCAATGGCATAATGCCGGTCGCCAATTTCATGTGCGCCGGGCGCGCCCGCCATGATGTCTGCACGAATAAGCGATGGATCTTCACTGCGTGGATTATCGTCGGTCACAATCACAATGTCGGAATCGGCAACCGCAACCGCGCCCATTTCCGGACGCTTGCCCGTGTCGCGGTCACCGCCAGCGCCAAATACCGTGATCAGCTTGCCCTTTGTATGTGGGCGCAATGCCGCGATAGCGGCGCGAAGGCCGTCGGGCGTGTGCGCATAATCGACATAAACGGGTGCACCGCTTTTGGTGATGACGGCGCGCTCCAGTCGGCCACGGACGGGCTGCAACCGCGCGAGATGCGACAGCAGGCTTTCCACGTCGCCGCCACTCGCCATCACGACGCCCGCGGCGACAAGCGCGTTTGCGGCCTGATAGGCACCAATCAGCGGCAGCTTCACTTTGTACACATCGCCTTGAATGCGCAGCTCAAGCGTTTGGCCAAGCTGCGTGGCTTCGCGCGAGAGCAATTGCACACCCTTGCCCTTTTCGCCCACGGTAATCATCCGCAGGTCGCGTTTGCGCGCCCGTGCAATGACTTGGTCCGACCAGACATCGTCGGCCCAGATGACGGCGCAGCCATTTTCATCGACGACCTCGTCAAACAAACGCATCTTTGCGTCGAAATAGCTTTCCATCGTGCCATGATAATCGAGGTGATCGCGGCTCAAATTCGTGAATGCGGCCACCGAAACCCGAACGCCTTCGCTGCGATATTGGGAAAGGCCGTGGCTCGATGCTTCAAATATCGCGTGGCTTACGCCTTCGCGGGCCAAACCGGACATGTTTGCAAGAAAGGTCACGATGTCGGGCGTTGTCAGACCCGTCGTTGTTTGGTCCGACGCCGTTGTGATACCCAATGTGCCGATCGACGCCGCATTGTGCCCCGCCATGCGCCAAAGCTGACGGGTGAGTTCAGCGGTTGATGTCTTGCCATTTGTGCCCGTGACGGCGGCAATCTGCCCGGGAAAGGGACGGAAATAACTGGCGGCCAATTGCGCAAAGGCGCGGCGCGGCTCCGCATCGGCGATATGCAATGCGCCTGTGACTTTTGCCTCCGGACGCGCGACGATGGCCACCGCACCGGCGGCAATCGCGGCATCGATGAAATCTTCGCCATTGAAACTGGCACCCTGAAAGGCACCAAAAACCGTTCCGGGCGCAATCTTCCGATGGTCGATGGCAAAGCCGGTCACTGTTCTGTCGGCAAATGCCGGATCGGCATCGCTTACCAATTGCCCGAGCTTCACTATTGCTCTCCCTTCGCCTTCCACAATAAAGGCATGAGTTCCGATACATCAACATCGCGTTTCATGTCAGGGATAATTCCCATCAACGGGCCGATGCGTGTAATCGTCTTTTGCACCACCGGCGCCGCGGTATAGCCAGCCGTCCGCTGAAAGCTTGATGCTTCCGTGCCCTGTGGCTCATCCAGCATGACAAGCACAACATAACGCGGGTTATCCATCGGGAAAGCCGCTGCAAAGGTCGAAACAACAAGCGTACGGTTGTAGCCGCCAACGCCCGGTTTTTCGGCCGAGCCTGTCTTGCCGCCCACGCGATAGCCCAAGGCGTCGGCTTTGTTGCCCGTGCCGTCGACGACGATCATCCGCATTAGCTGCCGCATCCGTGCGCTGGTAGCCGCCGAAAAGACGCGCTTGCCGGGAATTTTGGCATCCGATTTCGTCTTGAACATCGTGGCCGGCCGATAAATGCCGCCATTGACCATCGCTGCATATGCGCTGGCCAAATGCATGGGTGTAACCGCGATACCATGTCCGAAACCAACGGTCATATTGGTCAGGCGATCCCATGATTTGGGATAGAGCGGCATGGCCTTTTCTGCCAATTCGATGTCGGGACGCGCATTAAAATGCATAGTGCGCAACATCGCATCCATACGGGCAGCACCCAATTGGTCAGAAATTTGTGCGGTTACAATATTCGAACTGTGGATCAACGCCTCGGGCGTGTTCATCCAGCGGTCCGACGGATGCGAATCCCGGATTTTAAACCTGCCGAATTGAAGCGGCTTGGTCGCATCATACCGAACCGAAAGGTCGCGCACGGTGCCTGCATCCAACGCAGCAGCCACGGTCAGCGGTTTGAAGGTGGATCCGAGTTCATATACGCGGTTGGTGACGTTGTTCGTTTGCCGCGAAATGGGATAGCGGCCATCGACAATCGGCTGTCCAAGGTCCGGAATATTTGCGAACGACGGCCGGTTGGGGTTGAACGACGGCAATGTTGCCATGGCGACTACCTCACCCGTCGTGACATCCAATATGACGCCAGCTCCACCTTTGGCGTTCGTTGCGGTCATGCCCGAAGCAAGCTCGCTTTCAAGCGCGGCCTGTACGCGGACATCCAAAGCCAAATTCAGGGGAGTCGAACGCTTCGAAGGGTCGCGCAGATAATCGTTCATGACCCGCTCCATCCCCATCGCACCGCGGCCATCGCGGTTTACGAAACCGAGGACGTGCGCCGCCATGTCATGCTGCGGGTACAGACGCGTTGCCTCACGCGGGAATTCAATGGCAATCTCGCCAAGGTCGTGGACCTGCTTGACTTGCTCGGGCAGCGCGCGCTTGCGCAGATAGCCGGGCTTGTCAGCGGTCAACTTGGCATAAAATTCTGCAGCCGGTGTGTCGGGGAAGATGGCGGCAAGCTGGTTGGCCAATTGCTTGCGGTCACCCAACAGGTCAGCAGGCTTCACCCAAATGGCGTAGCCATAGATGCTGCGCGCCAACGGAACACCGTTGCGATCAACGATATCGCCGCGTTCGGGCACATATTCCGTGCTGGTTGCGCCATAAGCGCGCGAATTTTCAAACAAAGCGAGCGTCGCCAAGCGCCCGATGAGCAAGACGACGAACATGCCAAAAGCGGCGAGTAAAACCAGCAGCCGCCAAAAACCGTGCGCAGCAAACGGAGGCGTACCGACGCCGCTTTTCCGGGTCGTGGTGCGGGCCGTTTGCGGCGTCATTAACGGCGGCGTTCGTTAGCAGCTTTTGCCGAAATATCGCGCAAAAGGTCGTCCGACAAAAGCTTTTCATCCATCCGCGCCAAACGCTCGGTGCGGCTCTGCTCTACTTTCGGCGCCTCTACTTTCGCCGCAGCACGCTTTACTGGCGTGGCGAAGATTTTAACGTCGTTGGCCGCAACCTTAGTGACGGCAGGCTTAGTGACGGCAACCTTAACGGCAGCGGCCTTTGGAGCGGCTGGCTTTGGTGTTTCAACAACAGCTTGGGGCGTCGGGACAGTGGCAGCAGCCATCATGACGGGCTTGGTCTCAGGAAGATCGCCAGTCAGGCTAGCAAGCGCAGCTTCGCCATTGACAAATTGTTCAGCCGCAGGAGGCTGATAACCGTACAAAAGTTCGTTCCACTCTTCCAATTGCTGCAGGCTGGCGCGCGTGCGGATTTCCGCCTGAAGGAAGCTAATCTCACGCTTCGTGTCCATAATTTCACGGTCAACCGCGACAAGGTCGCTGTGCGTTGCAGCCACGTTCAGCGACAGCGGGTAGAGCAGGATCGCAACCATGAACACCAGCGCAAGCCAGCCTAGGTTTCTAAGTCTTTGCATGGCGAGACTCATGCTGCCAGTCCTCCTGTTGCCCATGCGGGTGCGTGTGTGCGGGTTGCGGATCGCAAGGTGGCGGAACGCGACCTTGGATTGCGGGTAAGTTCGGCTTCTGAAGGGCGAATGGCTTTATCCGCCTTTTCGAAAGTAGGCTGCGGTCCGGCGTTGCCGACCATTGGCACATGACGTGAGCCAGCGCTTTCCGCGCCACTGCGGCGACGCAGGAATTGCTTCACGATGCGGTCTTCAAGGCTGTGGAACGTCACAACAGCAAGACGACCGCCGGGCTTGAGCATACGCTCGGCAGCTTCCAATCCGTCGGTCAATTCATCCAGCTCGCGGTTCACATGAATGCGGATCGCCTGAAACGCCCGGGTGGCGGGGTCTTTTGGCGCGCCGGGCTTGTGACCGACGGCTTTACGAACGATGGCCGCGAGCTGCGCGGTGGTTTCGATGGGCCGTGCCGCAACGATCGCACGCGCGATGCGCCGTGAGCGGTGCTCTTCGCCATAACGATAGATGATGTCGGCAATATCGGCTTCGTCGGCTTCGTTGAGGAAGTCAGCGGCGGACATGCCGTCCTGCGCCATGCGCATATCCAGCGGGCCGTCTTTCTGGAAAGAAAAGCCACGCTCTGCGCGGTCGAGCTGCATCGACGACACACCGATGTCGAGAACAACGCCATCGACCGACATTATGTCGTCGGCCATCAGCACGTCGTCCATGATAGAAAAGCAGGCCGGGTAAAGACGCAAAGCGCCCTCACTGCGGCCTGCAAGGTCCGCACCTTCTGATAGTGCATCAGGATCGCGGTCGAACGCGTAAACGCGCGCGCCGCCAGCCAGTATCGCTTGGCTGTATCCGCCTGCACCAAAGGTACCATCCACGATCTCATCGCCAGGGGTGATGGCAAGAGCGTGAATTACTTCATCCAGTAAGACTGGAATATGGGGGGCCGGCGCGCTCATTTGTCGCGCTTGCCTTGGGACAGCCAATAATTGAGCTCGTCCTTGACGGGGTTGAATGCCGCTGGCGCTTCCTTCAGGAAAACGTCAGGGTTCCAAAGCATGAAGTGCGTGGTCGCACCGAAGAAAAATGCCCGGTCGTCAATGCGGCCAAAATGCTTGAGCATTGGCGACAGCACGAAGCGGCCGCTGGCTTCAAAAGCAGTTTCAAAGATGGAAGAGGCAGATACGCCAGCCAGTTCGCGGTCAAAGTCAGTGCCGCGGTTAACGGCGCTTTGCCATTGCGCCTCGATATCTGCGCGCAGCTTGAGGCGTTCGGCGCTGCCAAAACCGATGAGGCAAGGAAGGCTGCTGTGGCGCGAGATGCACACGCTGTTGCTGCCGCTGGATTGCAATACGCTGTCGCGGATCTCGGCGGGTATAGTCGTGCGGCCCTTGGCGTCGACACCCGACACCCCCGAACCTGCATAGACCACCAACGCTGACACCGTCCGAAACACCCCCATGAAAAAGGATGCAGAACGACAATCATGGCAAATCCCTTTGCCATGCGGACGCCGTAACGACCGATATTATCAGTTATCCACCCCTTGGATGACTTTGCATAGCAAGGGATTTCATGGATGAAAAGAGGGATTTTATGGGAAAATTGGGGTGATAAATATTAATACACTGAATTTATTATATAATTTTTTTCCTCCTATAAAAATAATGTGCGAAATGAATAGCAATCCTTGGGCAAACATGTGTGCGAAGCATGGATTTTCCGCAGATTTCCGGTGCCAAGCCCATGTCTACCCCGAATGTCCCACAAAATCCCCGGATAGGGAATCGCTTTCGTCCAATCGCGCCAGCAATGCTTCCACCCACGCCAAATTGCCGAATTCATCGCCGCCGGTCAGCATGCGCATGCCCCGTCCTTCCCAATAGACCGTATCGAGTAAATCGGCATCGGCGAGGAGCAAAGCGCGTCCTTTGCCAATCTTACAATCCGCCAAAAGGCCGCCCTGCTCTAACGCACATCGCGCCGAACCGCCGCGGTTGATCTTTAGCCATTCCCCCGGAGTCTGCGTACGGATGCTCAGCTTGCCAATCTTGCGGATGGCCATCGGTTCCGCATCGGCAATGGGCAACACAAGCTCAAGGCCCCAATGCGTAAATAAGGGCGAGAGCATTGATGTGAACAACGGCCGGCGCTTGTCGCCCAACGGATAAAGGCTCCCCCATTGCAGCGCAGGGTCGGCAAGGATCAATATTCGCCCGCCCTTGCGGACCCAGCCATCCAGTTGGACAAGTTCGGCGGGACTGAATGCCCGCGGCTGCGCCAACAATAGCATGCGCCGCCCTGCAAGGTCGCGCAGATCATCGAGCGGCTGAACATCATAGCTTTGGCCAAGCCGCGCGAACGCAGGGTGCGGCTGCGCATCTTCGGCAAGATCCGCTTCAACGCCGCCCTCGCTCCATTGCAGCGGCAGCGTGGTCATCAACCCCAAACTGGGTTTCGGGCCATCGGGCGCAGGCCGGGTGAAGGCATACACCAGCAGCGACGACATTAGCACCAGCGCAACGGCGAGCAGCAGCAAAAGCGGGCGCCTTTTGCCGCCGAGACGCGCACGCAGGTTCGTCATGTTTGTTACTGCGGTCGGCCGCGCGGTGGTGTGGCGCTCATGGGCTTGGTCTCGCTTTCATCCTTGGCTACGGGGGTCACACCCAGTTCAGCCAGTGGTTCATCCGGCGTTTGTTTCTTCATTTCGGTAATCGGCGTCGCATCCATTGCCCCCGGCGTCTGCGGACTGTCGCTGACACGATCGAGAACCATCGTCGCCAAGGTTACGAACAGGAGCACGACGACCAAGCCAACCACGCCGACCTGAATACGCTGAATTGCGGATTGCTTTTGCTCAACCAACTGCGATCTCCTGTAAACCGTCGAACGCGTTATTGCGCCGCGCTGTCCATTTGCCAAGGCATGGGGTCTAGATTTTTGCTGCGCATCCATTCCGGATTGTAAATCGTCGACAGATAGCGGAAACCCGTGTCGCACAAGATCGTCGCGATGCGCGCATGGGGCCCAAGCTTTTTGCCCAAGGCGACCGCACCGGCAACGTTAATGCCTGAGGACAATCCAAGGCAAAGCCCCTCCTCCGCCAACAAGCGCCGGACCCATATCATTCCCTCTTCGTCCGATATGCGGAACTGGGTATCAATTGGCGCGCCATCGAGATTGGCGGTGATGCGGCCCTGACCAATACCTTCGGCAACCGACGTGCCTTCAGAGCTTAGTTCGCCATTGGCATAATAATTATACAGCGATGCGCCATGCGGGTCGGTCAAGGCGATGGTGACATTTTCGTCCTTCGCCTTCAGGCCCAGCCCGACCCCAGCGATGGTGCCGCCCGTCCCTGCGGCACAGGTAAAGCCATCGACCCGACCGTCCATTTGCGCCCAGATTTCTTCGGCCGTGGTTTCGATATGCGCGCGGCGGTTGGCGATGTTATCAAACTGGTTCGCCCACACCGCATTTTCGGTTTCTTCGGCCAAGCGGCGCGAGGTGTGCACGAAATGCCCGGGGTTGGAATAAGGCGCAGCAGGAACAAGCACGAGCTCGGCACCAAGCGCGCGCAACGTGTCTTTTTTCTCCTGGCTTTGCGTTTCGGGCATGACGATGATCGTCTTATACCCCAGCGCATTGGCCACGAGCGCAAGGCCTATCCCGGTATTACCCGCCGTCCCTTCCACAATCGTGCCGCCGGGCTGCAACAGCCCCTGCCGTTCGGCATCGCGCACAATATATAATGCAGCGCGATCTTTTACCGACGCGCCGGGATTGGCAAATTCGCACTTGCCGAAGATGTCGCAACCGGCGGCCTCGCTTGGGCCTTTCAAGCGGACCAGCGGTGTGTTGCCAATTAAATCCAATGTCGAAGTAAGCATGTTCATAGCGGAGATAGTTAGTCGCGTTGTTGGCCGTCCGCAACCCGGTGTCGCGCAATGGGCAGTCTTCGGCGTGCCACGAAGAACCCATGATGTCGCGCGCGCCGCCGAATGGGAATTAGGTATTGATATATTATATCATATTGTGTAAGCAGCCCCCCACAGTCGCCAAATGCATGACAGGATCAAACTAATCCCATGAAAATCGCCCGCTTTCACGTTTTCGCCGCCAGCATGACAGCATTGTCGGTTGCGCTGTCTGTACCTGCTTATGCGCAACAGACCGGCAGCACCGGCGCTTCAGCAGCCGCACCGCAAACAGATGATTTTCACGGCACTGAAGAAATCGTTGTCACCGCGCCTTATGTCGAGCGGCTCGATATTCTGTCCGGAACTTCGGCGGTGACAGGCGACGTTTTGGCCGAGAAAACCCGCGCGCAATTGGGTGATATTCTTTCCAGCCTGCCCGGCGTATCGGCCACCAGCTTTTCACCCGGTGCATCGCGGCCTGTGCTGCGCGGATATCAGGGCAACCGCGTCGCCGTGCTCACCGACGGCATTGGCAATATTGATGCGTCCAACACCTCTGCCGACCATGCGGTCACCATCGATACCCTGACCGTTGAGCGCATCGAAGTGCTTCGGGGTCCAGCGGTCCTGCTATTTGGCGGCCAAGCCGTGGGCGGCGCCGTTAACGCGCTCGACAAGCGCATTCCGCGTGCGATCCCTGATGAGGCCGTCCATGTCGATGCGCTTGCGGGCTATGGCAGCGCGGCGCATGATTGGTCCGGCGGGGCTTCGGTTGATGTGCCGTTGACGGAACGTGTCGTCGTCCATCTGGATGGCAGCTATCGCAACAGCGACGATCTGCGCACCGGCGGCTATATCCTTGCGCCTAGCTTGCGCGCCGAGGTGCTGGATTTCGCAGCGGAAGAAACCAGCGAAGGCAATTTGGACGAGGCCGCCGAAGCACGCGAACTGGCGGACCAAAGCGGCCGCATTCCCAACAGCGCGGTGAAAAGCTGGACCGCAGCGGGCGGCATCGCCTTCATCGACGATGGCGGCAATATGGGCCTGTCCTACAGCATTTATGACACCAATTACGGCATCCCTGCCCGCCCCGGCAGTGGGCATGCACATGGCGATGGCGGCGAAGAGGAAGCGCCGGTGACCATTGGCATGCGGCAATATCGTTTCGATGTCCGCGGCGAATTGGATTTGGGCGATGGCCTGTTTGAAAAGCTGCGCCTGCGGGCGGGCTATGCCAATTACAGCCACACCGAATTTGAAGGTGACGAGATTGGCACCATTTTCAACAGCAAGGGATTTGAGGGCCGCGTTGAATTTATCCAGAATGACCGTGGTGGCTGGCGCGGCGCAAGCGGCGCGCAATATCAATCCCGCAATCTGGACGCGATTGGTGCAGAAGCGTTCGTCCCGCCAAACAAGAGCCGGCAATTTGGATTGTTCACGCTGCAGGAATTCACCACCGGCAATCTCGACGCCGAAGTCGCGCTGCGTTTTGACACCGCCGAACTGCGCGCGGACATATTGGGTATCAGCCGCTCGTTCAACAATGTCTCCGGCGCCTTTGGCGTTGGGTACCATATCGGCGATTTGAAGATCGGCGCCAACCTGTCACGCACCGGCCGCGCGCCAGCGGTCGAGGAGTTGTTCTCCAACGGACCGCATATCGCAACGCAAGCATTTGAGGTCGGCGACCCGTTGCTGAAGAGCGAACGCGCGTGGAATGGCGAGCTGTATGCGCGTTATGATACCGCGAACACCGCATTCAACCTGACGCTGTACACCAACCGGTTCGACAATTTCATTTACGAAGCAGAAACAGGCGCCGTTGAAGACGATTTGCCCGTGTTCCAATATTTCCAGAATGATGCCAAGGTTTGGGGCGTCGAGTTTCAGGGATCGCAAAACGTCGCACGCTTTGGCGATGTGGACCTCAAAGTCGATGCCGTTGCCGATTATACGCGGGCCAAAATTTCGGGCGGTGCAGGCAATGTCCCGCGCATCCCGCCCTTGCGTGTGTTGGGCGGCGTGGAGCTGAACGGCACCCGTCTTGACCTGCGCGGTGAAGTCGAATGGAGCGATGCCCAAACAAAAACAGCGCCGTTCGAAACCGCGACCGATGGCTTCACTTTGGTGAATGCGACCGCGACATGGCGTCCATTTGGCAGCGACCGCAACATTGCGCTGATTGCGTCTGCGAACAATATTTTCGATGTTGTCGCCCGCCGGTCGGCATCTTTCACGAAAGATTTTGTTCCTTTGTCCGGTCGCGATTTCCGCCTGTCCGCGCGCATCAGCTTTTAACGCCAAGCGGCCGACCGCGTCACCGGATAAAGGGATAATCTTTCCAACATCGGCAAGATTATTTCCTACAGAAATTAAACGCGACCCTGCTGCGTGTAAAAGGGGGACGGCCGGCGCGGAAGCGCTGGTGCGTGCTTCCGGCTGATGGTGTTGGTTGATTAAGGCCCGCTTGTT
>ENA-OUVC01001756-OUVC01001756.1-marine-metagenome-genome-assembly--contig:-NODE-1756-length-12602-cov-5.018523_pt1 | contig 12602 bp, 10 predicted proteins | sample MGYA00248622_ERZ508571 | MGnify/ENA primary metagenome ERZ508571 (study PRJEB26236, sample SAMN06267175) | marine metagenome | isolation source: Columbia River Estuary | place: USA:Columbia River... | reverse complement strand
GCACTTGTCATCTTTGGCACCGGTCTGGCCAACTTTTTGGGCAAGCCTGCTGAGGGCAAGACGGTCTCAACGGTAATTAAACCACTGTCGTTCGGACCACTCTCTGATATTCCGATCATCGGCCCAATTGTTTTTGGTCAAGACATCATCACCTATCTTGCAATTGCATTAGCCATCGTTGCATCGCGCTACTTGTTTAGTACTCGCCCTGGTCTCGAGTTGCGCGCAACTGGTGACGACCCAGCAACGGTTGATGCCCAAGGTCTTTCTGTTGCAAGAATTCGCATTCGTTACACCATGATCGGTGGTGCGCTTGTCGGTCTTGGTGGGTCGTGGTTAATGCTTGCTCAAAGTGCTGGCTGGCATCAAGCCGCAACAACAAATGGTCTTGGCTGGATCGCGCTTGCGCTCGTGGTATTTGCTGGATGGCGCCCTATGAGGATTATCTTTGGCGCAGTGTTGTTCGGTTTCACCTTGCAGTTGCCATTCACCTTGCAAGCAGAACAGATCACGTTCATTCCTTCGGCGTTTCTCGAGATGTTGCCTTATCTCGCAACGCTGATTGCACTGATTGCATTGAGCCGACCAGGGAGTCGTAACCTTCTTGGTGCTCCGCGCGCGTTGGGCACGCCATTCGTGCGCGACGAGCGGTAAATTCTGATGCGTCTAACACGCTCTAGTTCGAATGAAGACATTCTTGCTGTTTTGAATCGGACGGCTAATGCAATCAGCGGAGTGCTTGTGAATAACACTGATTGGGGGCTTTCCGGTTTGCGGCACACCCAATATTCGGTTGATGTCGATTGCGATAACGCCGCACTTGCAATCCTGCACGGTGCAGGTTGCGCAGTGCTGTCAGAGGAAAGTCAACGAACGGGCGAGTGGGGCGACAACGACATTTTGGTCGTGATGGATCCGCTTGATGGTTCTACTAATGCAAGTCGAGGTGTGCCGTGGTATGCAACTGCGTTGTGCGCGCTCGACAATACGGGCATGCGAGCGTCACTCGTGGTCAACCAAGCTTCGGGTCGAGACCGGTATTGGGCGACACGGGGTGGTGGAGCGTTTCATAATGGCAATCCAATTCGGCCGTCTGCGTGCACCGACATCAAGGATGCGGTTGTTGGGATTTCTGGCCTGCCAAATTTCAAACCAGGTTGGGCGCAATTTCGGGCGCTTGGTGCGGCGGCTCTCGACATCTGTTTGGTTGCCGACGGCACATTGGATGGTTGGGTCGACATGAATAGTCACGGTGTGTGGGACTATCTGGCAAGCATTTTGATCTGTCAAGAGGCAGGTGTGGTTGCCGTAGACCATCTAGATCGTGAACTCTTGGTGACAACATACGATGACAAGCGGACACCGATTGTGGCCGCTTCACCTCAACTGCTCTCACAATTGCGTCAAGTACGATTACAGCATGCTGGTTGACGAAGCGACATATCTAGATGGCGCGAGAGTCGCCGCAGGTCAATCGGATGACGGTAAGTCATTCACTTGGATCGGACTTTTTGAGTCCACAGTCTCCGAACTCCATCGCTATCAAGATCGTTTTCGACTCAACGATCTAGCGGTTGAAGACGCGCTCTTTGGCAAGCAGCGCCCCAAGATCGATCTGTACAACGAGCACACTCTGATTGTTCTCAAGTCGGTTGCCTACAACGTGAAAACCGAAAAGATCATTGTTGGCGATCTCACATTATTTATCGGTACAAGCATGCTGCTCACCGTCCGTCACGGAGATGCATTGCCGTTGCAATCTATTCGTGCTGATTTAGAGTTGCATCCCGAAAAACTCAAGGGTGGGCCATCGGCCGTTTTGCACGAGATAACCGACCGCATGGTCGATCAGTATCTAGAAGTGGCAACAATGTTGACCGAAGATGTCAATCAGATTGAGGACGAAGTATTTGATGATGAAATACCGGCTTCGGCATCTCGAATGTATTTTGTTAAACGTGAATTGATTGAGTTTCGTCGCGCTGTGTGGCCTCTTGTTGAACCTCTTGACAGGCTCGCAAAAGGGGCAGTGCCTTTCGTGAGTGCCGATTCAGCTTTGCTTTTCGCTGACGTACGAGATCATCTGCTCAAAGTGATTGACGAAGTTGACACACTCAATGCACTCATGGATGCTGCGTTGCATGCCAATGTTGCGCTCATCCAGGTGAAACAAAACGAAGACATGCGCAAGATATCTTCGTGGATCGCCATCGGCGCTGTGCCCACAATGATCGCCGGTATTTATGGCATGAATTTTGAACACATGCCCGAACTTAAAACCCAATATGGTTACTACGTGGTGGTGGGTTTGCTAGCCGCTGTGAGTTATGGACTCTTTCGCCTGTTCAGAAAGAACGAGTGGCTCTAGCCCCAATTTGTCCATTGCGCTATAAGATTATGAGACCGTTAATACGGGCGCTTAGCTCAGTTGGTTAGAGCATCTCCCTTACAAGGAGAGGGTCGGGGGTTCGAGTCCCTCAGCGCCTACCAAATTTATTCAACCTAAACAGAAACAGAGGAGAAGTATCAACATGGGAACTTGCGGATGTGGTTTTACAACTGACCCAGACAAGAATTGCAATGGAACACACCGAGTTGTGCAAGCCGTTAAGGCTGACATGGCCGAAAAGTTGACCGCTGCCGGTTTTAATGAAGCTTCTGACTTTGTAAAGAATGACAAAAAGAGCTAATCGTTGAACAAGGCGTTGATTATTGCGACCACTCTTGGCGCATTAGTTATGGCGTCTGGGTGTGGTGATTCAGTAGCGACTACTGATTCGGTAGTAGTCATCGAAACTGTCGTTCCAATTGAAACCACTACAACCCAGTTGCTGGTGTTGCCAGCAGACCTCGGCACATATACGAGTGGGATCGGATGCACAAATTATGAGCCTGATCCAGCTCTCGTGCGATTTGTTGCAGAGTGGGGCTACTGCACGTTTGAAGATGTAAACGTCGTGCTCTACGCATTTGCTAGCCAACAAGACCGCGACACGTTTCTTGAACTACTGCTCTCAAGTGGCGGGCTAGAGGAGGATATAGTGACGCAGGGGTTGGTCGTTTTTGTTCCCGATTCGGCAGCAAAAATAGAGCCATTAAAACAAGCATTGGGGATGTAATGACTTACGCGGGTGACCGAGTGTTGTATGACGCAGACACGCACATCATGGAATTACCCGATTTTCTGCAGAAGTTTGCTGATCCTGAAATACGAGATCAGATGCCAGCAGTCAGTTATGGTCGCTCGATCGTGACAGATGAAGAAGTAGCAGTGATCATGGGCAATGGATCCCGCCACACAAACGAGCATAAAGATTCGTTGATTGCACTTGGCGATCGAATGATTACAGAAGTGAAAGAGATTCAAGCACTTGGTGCATTTGATAAGCATGACCGAGTAATTGCAAGTGACATGCTCGGTTTTAAGAAACAACTCGTGTTTCCAACGCACAGCCTGCACATGCCATTTTCGCCAAGTTCCAAAATTACCGACAAGCTTCGCTACGGCGCGGCTCGTGCACACAACCGACACATGGCCGATTTTTGCTCTGTTGACGATCGACTGATGGGCGTCGCAGCAATACCACTTGAGAACCCAGAGTTGGCATTACAAGAAGTGCAGTGGAGCCTCGACAATGGTCTCGATGCAATGTGGGTGCCGCATCGACTTGCGGGCGAAAGGTCGCCAACCCATCTCGATTTCAATCCGATTTGGGCATTGTTGCAAGAAGCCCAGGTACCTGTTGCTTTCCATGTCGGAGGTAATCCGCTGCAGTTGAAGCCAGAGTGGAGCAACACTGGTCGGGGCGCAACACGCGACTGGATGGGTGGTGGCGAGAACGTACGCGCTCGAGATGCGGCCGTAATGCATCAGGGCATCGAAACATTTATCTCAATGCTCGTGCTTGATGGCGTGGTGGAAGAGTTTCCTGATCTCAAATTTGCTTCAGTCGAACTCGGGGCTGGATGGGTTCCAGAAATGATTGTGCGTCTTGACCACATCCACAAGGCGTACTCAAAAGTTGACGATCGTCTCAAGGGTTTCAAGCGCAAACCTTCCGAGCAGATTCGCGAGCAGTTTGGGTTTACGCCATTTGTCTTTGAAGACGTGGCGCGCCTGATAGATCAATCAAACGACGACCTGTACTTGTTTTCATCTGATTATCCGCACACAGAGGGTGGGCGAGACCCGATTGCCCGTTTTGAGTCGTGCATGGCTGATGTTCCTGCTGCATCTGTAGAGAAGTTCAATTCAGGGAACTTTTTGCGAGTGTTCGCTCGCGCTGCTCACTAATTTTTTGGTTTCATCCGTTCGAGCATTTCACCCATTTGCTTGTGCACGAGATTGATCGCCTGTAGCGGTCGAATCATCACACGAAATTCGGTGATTTTTCCAGCGTCATTGCACGTGATCATGTCGATCCCATTGACGTACTTGCCTTCAATTGTTGTCTCAAACTCAAGCACGGCGTTGTAGCCATCAAGAATCTCTTTGGTGTAGCGAAAACCCTTCGGAGCATCGTTTGACTCAGTTTGTGCCGTTGCTGATGTTTTCTCACCAGGAAGGGTCTGACCTGCTGCCTGTAGATACAACTTGGTGATTGCTTTTCCTCGTTGCGGAGTGAAGACAATCGGCGAGTAGAACACGACATCATCATCGAGGAGAACATCGAGTCCATTTGCAAGTTCGCCGCGGGTGTGGGCGTGCCAGCGTTCGATAACGGCGTGAATCGGTGAGTTACTCATAGACCACATAGGGTAGTGCTGTTATGAGAGTGCAGCGATTTGGTGAACACCGTGCGATGCCGTGGGCAAATGGCCTTGGTACGAGTTATGAAGTGGCGAGCGACAGAAATGCAGATGGAGAGTGGACTTGGCGTGTTGCAATAGCCCCAGTTGTCTTAGATGGACCGTTTTCGGTGATGCCTGGAGTCGACCGCGAAATGGTGGTGATTGAAGGAAATGGAATGGTGCTTAACGTTGATAGCGAATCGGTTAAATGTGAGCCTGGTCAAGTCGTTCGGTTCTTTGGAGATTCGGTAACCATTGCTTCACTTGTTGACGGGCCAGTTGTTGATCTTGGACTGATGACAGTTCGAGATTCGGTCATTGGATCAATGGTTGTTACTGCTGATGCTGGAGACGTGATTGAAACCGATGTGCTTGTGGCTATCGGAGACGCAGTTTTCGAGGACAAAGATGGAAAGCATTACATTCTTGGATCCAAGGACGCGCTTCTCGATGTGAGAGGGCACCAATTGGCTCTGCTCAGCGGTTTGGCCATTGCCATCCAAGTCAATTCTTAGCCAACCCTTACGAAAACTCGTGGTTACCTTGATTCCTGATTGGCAATAGGATACATTTCTAATTAAGAAGATGTCCTATTACTAATTGGGGGTATGCGATGTTGGGATTCGACTGGAAAAAGGGACTTTCACGTTTCGTTGGGGCGTCACTTGCTGTTGTGGTGCTCACGGTGGTCGGCGCTGTTTCGCCAGCCCTCGCTGCGCCGCCGACGGCAATATTTTCTATCGTCGACAATGCGACCGATGTTTCGATCAGTGCAAATATCGTAATCACTTTTTCGGCACCCGTTACGGCTGGTACAACTGGCTCTAACGTTGTGATGATCGTGCCACCAGCACCAGCCTTCCCGATCATGATTCCAGCAAACGATCCTCAAGTAAGTATTATTTCAAACGTCGTGACGATAAATCCGACTAGTGATTTGACGGCATGCACTCAATATTCTTTGGGCGTACCAAATGCAGCGTTCGCGAATACGAATACACCGCCTGAATTTTATGCTGGCACTAGCACGTTAATTCGATTCACCACTCTGACATCTGGCGGCACGGCTTGCCCACCGACTGTTTCGGTACAGTCACCGGCTCACAGCGCAACGAATGTGGCTCGTAATGCCAATATTGGGTTGCAATTTGCTGTGGGTGTTAACGCAAGTTTCGTTGCTTCCGGAACAATAAATATCTTTAAAAATCTGCTCGATCAAAACAGCTTCGTAGATGATGGTTCCGCCGTCGAAACGATCACACTCACTGGAAATCCTGCAACAGAGGATCCACGTGTGAGTGTTTTTGGAGGCATGGTGACGATCAATCCAAACTTAGATTTTGATGCCAGCGGCCAGTATTACGTTGTTATCTCGAGTGCAGCAATCAAAAATCAAGCAAACACCAATTTTGCGGGTTATGCCGCTGGTGCGTATAAATTCACAACCGGTACAACTCCAGTTGCACCAAGCGTTTATAAAGTGACATCGACTCAGTCGGATGGTTCATACAAGGCTGGCCAAGCGTCGTTCAATATCAACGTCAAGTTCAGCCAGATCGTTGACGTGACTGGCTCGCCGACACTGAAACTGAATGTTGTTGGTGGTGGATTTCCAGTGACCTGTACAACCCCGGGGGCAGATATTCCAGCTGCTAACGGAATGAATTGCTCGTACACGATCTTGTCTGGTCATAACTCGATGAACAGTTTTACTTCCAGCCCTGCCAATTTCAACAACTTGAATGTGGCAGGAAGTACTGCACTTGAAACTGCTGGCGGTGTGTTGATACAGGCAGATGGCAGCGGACCAAATGCAGTATTGACGCTACCCGTGAATGGATTAGCGAGTTTGGGTGATGGAAAATCAATCAAAGTGGATACGAGTGCTCCAACTTTGATGGGAGGAATGCCATTTCCTAACTCGGTAGGTGTAGCGCGTGACTCAAATTTCGTACTCGGTTTTAACGAATCAGTCACTCTTGTTAATACGAAAATAATTGCATTTAAGAGGCTTGACAACAACGCGACCGGTCGAATTGCGACTATTTCCAGTGCTGGCGCATCAGGTGAAGTGATCCTTGGAAACTCCAATAAGTCAATCACGATCAACCCCACACGTGATTTGGACGGACCAACAAAGGCTGTTGCAACCAAGTCGCTCACGTCCAATGTGGCAACTTTGACAACAACGGCTGCCCACGGATTTTCGACAGGGGACACGATCGTGGTTTCTGGTGTGGATGCAACATTTAATGGCAGGTTTACGTTGTTGAGCGCTTCTGCTTCAACATTGACCTACGCAAAGACTGCTGCCGATGTGGCGACTGGCCCAGTTGATTTTGGTGGTGCAATCGGATCGTACCTAAATGTGTCAAATAAGGCGCTGACCTCAAACGTTGCAACACTTACAACTTCGGTAGTGCACGGTTTTGCTGTAGGCGACCTCGTCGCCGTTGGTGGTATTGATGCAACCTTTAACGGAATAGTTTCAGTTGCATCAGTGCCAACTACAACTACGTTTACGTATGCAAAGACCGCCACAGACGTCCCCTCTGCAGCGGTTTCGGGTGGGTATGTGGCTCCGCAGGTTCCCACGCAGTACTACATACGAATCCCGAACGACGCGATCATGGATGCCGCTGGCAACTTCTATGCCGGTTATCTCGATTCAACGTATGTGTTTACGACTGGCGTTGACACGGTGAAACCTGCGTTGATGATGTCGGATCCGCCAAGTGGAATGACTACATTTGCTGTGCTCAACAATGCTGGCAACGGTCCACGCTCAATCTCGATGGTCTTTTCGGAGGGCATCTCGGCAGGAACGGGCAACATCACCCTTGCACAAACAGGGGGGTCCTCAACAACGTTTGATGTTGCATCCGGTGTGACTATCTCGTCAACTACTGCGACTTTCACTCCTGCCAGTATCTTGGCTGCGAATGCCGCATTCACTGTGAGCGTTCCAGCAGGTGCATTTTCTGATAGCAGTGGAAACTTGAATTTGGCCTTTTCATTCAGTTTTGCGACCAATGTTCCTGCTGGGCCGGCACCGAGCGGGCCGGCACCGTTCAATCCGATTGGGGGAACAGCGCCGTTTAATCCGATTGGGGGAACAGCGCCGTTCAATCCGAACCTGGGTCCACAGCCGTTTAATCCAAATCAAGGTCCTGCATTTGTCTTCCAGCCGGGTAACTCCATGCCGCCTGCACAATTTGGATCGATGACCCCGAATCAGCTGGCGGGCATCAACCCGAATCAGTTTGCGAACTTTAATCCAAATCAAATGGGAGCAATTCCACCTTCGGCGATGGCAAATATGAATCCAAATCAGTTTGCTGCAATTCGCCCCGATGCGATGGCTGGATTCAACCCGGCACAAATTGGTGCATTGCCACCGTCGGCGATGGCAAATATGAATCAGAGTCAGATGCGTGCGTTGCCACCCGATGCAATGTCGGGCTTTAAGCCCGATCAAATGGCAGCGTTGCCACCGCAGGCATTTAGTGGAATGAAGTCGAATCAGATGGGCCAAATGCCCCCAGAGGCGATGGCAGGAATGAATCAGCAGCAGATGCAACAGTTGCCACCAAATGCGTTTGCAGGTTTTAATCCAAATCAAATTGATGCGATGCCTCCTGCGGCGTTTAGTGGGATGAAGCCAACACAGATGCAGCAGATGCCACCGAATGCGTTTAGTGGCTTCAGTCCGCAACAGGTGAGCGCGATGCCACCAAATGCATTTAGTGGTATGAAGTCAAATCAGATGGGTCAGATGCCACCAGATGCTTTTGGTGGATTTAGTCCACAGCAGATGAATGCGTTGCCGCCAACGGCAATGGCCGGCATGCAGCCAAATCAGTTTGCTGCACTCCCACCGACGGCCATGTCGGCGATGAGTTCGACGCAGATGCGGCAGTTGCCACCAAACGCGATGTCGGGAATGCAACAAGGTCAGTTTGCTGCGTTGCCACCGAGTGCGATGAACGGTTTCAAACCAGATCAGTTCGCCGCATTACCACCATCGGCGATGGCCGGCATGCAACCAAATCAGTTTGCTGCATTGCCATCGTCGGCATTTGGGTCGATGAGCTCAAGACAGATGAACGTGATTCCCAATAATGCGTTGGCTGCAATTACGCCAAATCAATTCAGGTCATTGACTCCGGAAGTGTTGGCCTCGATGAGCCCAGAGCAGAGAAACGCATTGCCGCAACAGGCATTGAATCCTGCTCAACTTAACGCCCCAACAAACGGCACAAACAACTCAGCGTTGGTTGGTGCTTTAAACGGTTGGAATATGAACCAGGTGCCAGCAAATGCATTTAACAACTTCAAACCAACCGACGTTGGTCGACTTTCGAGCGACGCTTTTTCGGCACTCAGCCCACAACAGTTTCAGGCCATGCCACCAACAGCGTTTGCTGGATTTAAACCAGATCAGGTTGGAGCATTGCCTCCAGAGGTATTTGCTGGAATGAAACCAAACCAGATGGGACAGATGCCGCCTGCGGCGTTCGGTTCGTTTAATGCTCAGCAAGTAGGCGCGATGCCTCCGGCTGTGTTTGCTGCGATGAAACCAAACCAGATGGGACAAATGCCGCCTGCAGCATTTGAAGCAATGAATGCTTCGCAAGTAGGGGCGATGCCACCAACAGCCTTTGCTGGTTTCAAACCAGATCAAGTTGGGGCGATGCCACCAGAGGCGTTTGCGACGATGAAACCAAACCAGATGGGGCAGATGCCGCCTGCGGCGTTTGCTGCATTGAGCGCAGATCAGATTGGGGCGATGCCGCCTGCAGCGTTTGCTGCGATGAAACCTGCACAAATGGGGCAGATGCCTCCAGCAGCATTTGAAGCAATGAAGCCAACACAGCTTGGCGCGATGCCGCCAACTGCATTTGCATCGTTTAAGGCTGATCAAGTGGATGCAATGCCACCAGAGGCTTTTGCTGGAATGAAGACCGGTCAAGTGGCAGCGATGTCTGCTACTGCGATTGGTTCTCTCAGTGGCGCACAAGTCGGCGCGATGCCGCCAACTGCATTTGCTGCGATGAAGCCAGCACAATTGGGAGCATTGCCACCCGATGCGCTCGCAGTGATGGCGCCAACACAAGTTGGTGCATTGCCGGCTGCAGCATTTACTGCAATCAAAGCCGATCAGATCGATGCATTGCCGCCAGAGGCATTTGGCGCAATGAAGTCAACGCAAGTTGGTTCATTGCCACCTGCTGCATTTGGTTCGCTCAGTTCGGACCAAATTGGTTCAATGCCAGTCAATGCATTTACTGCGATTAAACCGACCCAAATGGCTGCACTCGAACCCGAAGCATTGGTGGACTTGAGCGCACAACAGGTGGGTGCAATGCCAGCTGCTGCGTTTAAATCAATCAAGGCTGATCAGGTGGATGCTCTGCCCGCAGAAGCATTTGCTGGAATGAAACCTGCGCAAATGAGTGCTCTCACGCCAACTGCGCTCGGCGCAATGTCGCCCGAACAGTTGACAGAGTTGCCAGTGCAAGCAATGGGCGCATTGAAGCCAAATCAGGTCGCGGCACTTCCACCAGATGCCTTTGAGGCAATGAAGCCAACTCAGGCTGCAGCATTACTACCTGCTGCTGTTGGTGCATTGAAACCAGATCAGGTTGGCCAACTTGATGCAGCGACATTCGGTGCGCTCAAACCTGCACAGTTGGCTGCGTTTAAACCAGGCGTGGCTGATGGTGTGACGGTGGAACAATTGGAGAAACTCACGCCGCTACAGGTGAAGAGTTTGCCCAAGACATTTGTTGCCAATCTCGATCCAGAACAGAGAGCGGCAATTACTCCTTAACAACAACGTCTAGCAAGCGAATCATCGCGTTGATGTTTTCAACGCGCCATAGAGCAACCAGCCGCACATCGTCGGTTGCCGAATTTGCGGCTACTTGTAAGTTGGCTGCTTGTCGCTCGAAGAGCTTTCGTTGCCGTGTTGCTAGTTGTTTGTTACTCATGGCGCGCCTATTGCGCAGCACAAACTTTGCGAGCAACTCGATCCGAGCATCGCGAGGGTGGTCGACAGTGTCATTGAGCCATTTGTTGGTGGTGCTCTTACCGGTCGCAGTGGCGGCATAAATGACTCGAGGTGAGCCCTGATCTCCTGGCTCTGTTTTAGTTTCGCGAATCAACTTGGCATCGACGAGCGAATTGATTGAGCGGTAGACGAGCGGTCGACGTGCTCGAATAACTGCACTGAGTGATGGATCTGTCTCGAGTTCTTTGGAAACTGCGAAACCATGGCGTGGTTTTTCGCCAATTAATGCCAGAACTATTTGATCGAGGACAGATGGCTCATATAGTCTCATTGTTACTAATCATACCGAAGGGGACGAGTTGAAGCGATTGAGCCTGATGGTTGTGGCAGTGGTTTTGGCATCACTGCTGCCAACGGCTGTGCATGCATCCCCGATTGTGGAAGTGTCGAAACTTAAAGGTGATCTGACCATCTCGGCGGCCACTTCATTAACCGATGCATTTACTGAACTTGCAAAACAGTTTCGCAAAGTCAACAAGGGTGTCAAAGTGCGTCTCAACTTCGGATCTTCATCGACTTTGTTAACACAGATTCAGTCGGGCGCACCGAGTGACATCATGGCATCTGCCGACCTCACCAATCTCGAAAAGCTCGTTGCCTCTGGCAATGTGGTGGTGACTCCGAAAGTCTTTGCACGAAACACGATGGCGATTGCGGTGAAACCAGGTAATCCAAAGTCTGTTCGCTCGGTAGCAGACCTCACTTCGCTTTCGTTTATTGCCTTGTGTGGCAAAACTGTGCCGTGTGGTGTGTATGCCTCAAGTGTGCTGACCAGAGCGGGTGTGGTGATTGCCGAATCAAAAGTGACACGAGGCATCGATGTGAAAGCAACGTTGTCTGCTGTTGCAAACGGTGATGCCGATGCGGCAATTGTGTACAAGACCGATGTGTCGGCGGCAAAGAAGACTGTTGTCGGCATCGACATACCCAGCGCTCAAAATGTGAAAGCGATGTATGGCATCGCACCAATACGAGGATCAAAGAACCCTGCAAATGCCAAAGCATTCATTGACTTCGTGTTGTCTGAGCAAGGTTGGCAAATATTGAAGTCATTCGGATTCCAGCGCCCATGAGCACGAGAAAGCGGCGAGTTGGTGCAGAGACGCCACCATTTGTCTGGGTTGGAGCATCATGTGCTTTGTTGTTTCTGTTGTTGCCCCTAGTAGGGCTACTTAAACGCGTTGCTTGGTCCGGCATCTTTGGTGCTGTCACAAGCGGGCCAGCATCTGAAGCACTGCGGCTGTCGTTGATCACCTCGGTGGTTGCAACGATGATTGCATTGGTGCTCGGGTTGCCTCTTGCATGGGTATTGGCGCGCATCGAGTTTCGCGGTCGATCGATGGTGCGCGCGCTCGTGATGCTGCCAATGGTGTTGCCTCCAGTGGTTGGTGGTGTTGCTTTGCTCGGTGCTTACGGAAAATCCAATGGTCTGATCGGTGGCTGGTTGTTTGATGTGTTTGGCTTGCAACTGACATTTTCTCCACTCGGAGTCGTGGTCGCCGAAGCATTTGTGGCGCTCCCATTTTTGGTAATGGCAGTCGAGAGTGGATTGCGATCAATTGACCCTCGCTTTGAAGAGTCTGCTGCGACGATGGGGTTGGGGCCAAGTGAGAGGTTTCGGAAAGTGACGTTCAGGCTTCTTGCGCCTTCGTTGATTGCCGGAGTTGCAGTGGCATGGGCTCGCGCGCTTGGTGAATTTGGCGCGACCATCACATTTGCCGGAAATATTGAGGGAAGA
>ENA-OUVC01001754-OUVC01001754.1-marine-metagenome-genome-assembly--contig:-NODE-1754-length-12612-cov-3.834942_pt1 | contig 12612 bp, 10 predicted proteins | sample MGYA00248622_ERZ508571 | MGnify/ENA primary metagenome ERZ508571 (study PRJEB26236, sample SAMN06267175) | marine metagenome | isolation source: Columbia River Estuary | place: USA:Columbia River... | reverse complement strand
AATTTTTTAGCGACATACTCCGATTGACTCGCTTCGTACTTCTGTCGTTGGCCTTGGGACTGAGCGCGTGCCTTTTGCCAATTCATGGCTTGCCCTTCCCACACTTGGCGAGAAATAATCCCAATAGCAAGGAGGCTAGGGACGCGCTAAAGAACCAAATCATTGAGCGACCGCCAACGCGACCTACTGCCTTTAGATTTCCCATTTTTGCGATGCCCACGATGAGTGTTGTGATTACCAATGGGGCAATGATCATTTGTACCAATCGCAAGAAAACGCCGGTAAGGATTTTGAAATACTGACCTATATGTTCGGAACGAACGATGTCTTTCAATACGCCCGAAGCGTCCTTAATTTGAATGGTTTCGGGGAAGTAAATATGGATGAGTTGGCCCGTGATGGCACCCAAAATCATGGCTGCTATGATGTACCAAGTAAGGTTTTGCTTTTGTTGACTCATGGTTACTGCAAGTATACATCAGGGAAGGGTAGAAAGGAAACGGGTTTTGGGGTTTCAAAGGTCAAAAAATCGTTGTAGGTTTGTGATAATGATTGTTGTAACCGGAGCCGCAGGATTTATAGGGTCTGCCTTGTTGGGAGAACTAGAGAGAATGGGCTATGGCGATTTGATTGCTCTGGATGATTTTTCTGTTCAGGCGAAGTCGGCCAATTGCCAAAACAAGCGGATTACCCAGTTCGTGGAACGCAGTGAGTTTTTTGGCTGGTTATCAGACAATTCCAAACGCATCCAATTCATTTTTCACATCGGGGCACGCACCCGCACCGATGAATTTGATGAAGCCGTGTTGCAACTTTTGAATGTGGAATATTCGCAAAAAATATGGCAAGCCTGCGCAGATAATAACATTCCTTTGATCTACGCATCCTCGGCTGCAACCTATGGCGATGGTACCCAAGGGTTTTCCGACGAGCCGGCATCGCTGGATTCCTTAAGGCCTTTAAATCCCTATGGAAATAGTAAACATCGTTTTGATTTGTGGGTGATGGAGCAGAAAAAAACGCCACCGTTTTGGGCTGGATTTAAGTTCTTTAATGTCTTTGGTCCCAATGAATATCATAAAGGTAGAATGGCTTCAGTGGTATTCCATGCCTATAATCAGATCAAAGAAACCGGACAGGTAGCGCTCTTTAGAAGTCATAACGAGGATTTCGCCAACGGCGCTCAGGAACGCGATTTTATCTATGTTAAAGATGTTCTTTCCGTGATGATGCATTTTTTAGTTCATCGCAAGAACAGTGGATTGTATAATTTGGGGACAGGAACTTGCAGGACGTTTGAAGATTTGGCGAATGCGGTTTTTGCTGCGATGGATTTGGCGCCGGAAATCACTTTTGTTGATATGCCATTGGATATTCGCGATAAATATCAATATCACACCCAAGCCAATATGGATCGTTTGGTGGCGGCAGGTTATAAATTGCCCTTTACCCCGTTGGAGATCGCGGTGGACGATTACGTGAAGAATTATTTGATTTCTGGACAATATTTATAATAAATGTAGGTTTAATTTGAATCTATACATTTGATAATGAATCGCTTTCAAAGAAATACGCTGCTTCTGATTTTAGGCGCCATGTTGGTTGCTGTGGGACAGGTATTTATGATTCGCGAGCAGAATTTGGGCGCGGAGAAGGGGTTGATGAATTTGTCGAACCGCATCGAGGAGTCTATGATCAATGCGCAGGCGTTGATTTTACAAGTTGATGATTCTATCGACAAAAAAGAGCAACTGTTGGTCAACTCCACGCATTTGGATTGGGCGGGTTATGAGCGACTTTCTCAGACTTTACAGACCCAAGGCGTTGATTTTTTTGTGTATGAATTTGGGCAGCCTGTATTTTGGTCGACCCAGAATTTTCAGATCTCTCCGAATTTTGAGAAGCCCATCGAATTACAAAAACAAGGAAATATGTTTGTGGCAGTTTATCACAAGCAACGAGATGGGAAATCCTTTGCCTACGTACTTCCGTTGATAGAGGCCAAGGAGATTTCGTATACCCAGAGTAGTGTTTTTCGGAACAACAATGTGGTGGAATATTCCATCAGCAGAAATCCGGTTGAGAATTCTACGCCAGTAATAATTCCAGATATGGAACTATTCTATTTGGTGGTTTCCAATTATCAGCATCCTTATTGGTTTGATATTCTATTTTTATTGGGTGCCTTGATGATTAGTGCGGCGGTGTTCGGCATGACCAAATCTAGTAAGTTTCATTTGTTGGCGGTGGGTGGTTTATTCGCAACCTGGCTTGGCGTGTATTGGCTGTTTTCTCATGGATATACACTCGAAACACTGCGCTCAACACCCTTATTTTCTCATGAACTGTTCTTTGCCTCCCGGAGCGGGGGGTCGCTTGGAGAATTAATATTTATTACGGTCTTGGGCTTGTTTGTGGTCAGCAGTTTGGTGCGATGGCTTGAGCAATGGATTCAGAAATCGGGCCAACCCTTGGCTGGTTTTGTTTTAAGTAATTTGGCAATGCAGGCGAGTTTGTGGATGTTGGTTTGGCTGCTGCTGAATGGTGTGAATTTGGTTCATTTAGGTCGGATCAATCTAGATTTTCAACAATTTCACCGGCTCACATTATTTTCATTTATTGCCGTTGCTACGTTGGCCGTGCAATGGGTTGCGTTTTACCGCTTAAATGGTTTTGCCTGGAGCGTTTTGCAGGTTCAGTCGACATGGATTGTTCGATTGATTTCTGTGGCTCAGGCCATGCCGCCGTTGGTCTTTGTTTACATCACATCAGATTTAACAGATATTTTCCCTTATTGGATGGGATTTATTGCCGCATGGATTGGATTTGAGTGGTGGATGAAGGACCGCAAAGATTGGATGCGCGTGGTGCTTCGTGTAGTTTTTGCGGGGATTTTAATCAGCAGTTTGTTTGCTAAGGAATCCGCCATTAAAGAGAAAAGAACGAGGCGCTATTTGGCCGAAAATCTCTTGCAAGGGACGGATATCGAAACAGCTGAACGCTTGAAAAAAACGGAGTCGATGTTGCTAGTTGACAAAGGCATCGTGGACTATTATACCTGTACCGATGAAACCAAAGCGGAGTTTGAAAAGCGACTGAGAGAGCTCTATTTTGGTCCATATTTGGCCGATTTCGAGGTCAATTTTTTGGATTTTAATTCGTTGGGTAAATCGTACCGACAAGAAAATTCCTACGATTATCCGGCAATAAGTCAGTTGGTTAAGGGCGAAGATTGCGTTCCGGTTACAACCAATTTTGTAAAGGTGAACAACTATAAGCTCAAGGGTAGTTTTATAGGTCGATTTGATGTGAGTTCCGCCGTTGGATATCATGGGGTGTTTTTTGTGATCTTAACCCCTCGACTGTCGTCCATGGAAGGTCGATTGAGTGATTTGTTCAATCGGAATGTATTGGAGCCTTTGTACGCCGACAATCAATACAGTTTTGCCATTTACAATAACAATCGATTGAATTACTCCTACGGGTCGGTGGATTATCCGTTGGACAACCGTTGGCATGGGAAATTCAATGATTCGATGGCGGCCAATGATGGGGGCGGAAAGGGATTTCTGTTGGCCGAAGGTGTAAGTCATTTCGTGTTAACGGATGGATTAAATAACACGGTTGTGTTGTCTCGGAGTCAGATCGACTTTATTGGTTCGATTACGGGTTTTACGGTGCTTGGACTCGGAGGGATATTGCTGGTGATGCTTTATTATTTTGTGCTGTGGCTTCGGCAGCACATCATCGTAATGGGTGATATTACAGGCAAAAAGTTAAAGTTGCTGAAGAACTTGCGCAGCCGGATGCCCATGGGGAATCAGGGGGAATTGTTTATTGCCAATCGTTTGCAGCTTTATGTGACGTGGATGGTGTTTGCGACGTTTTTGGTGGTGCTGTTTGTAACGGTAAACTACTTTGTAAGGAACTATTCTGAGACGCAGAAAGATGGTTTGAGGCAGAAGGCGAATGAAATTGCATCGAAGTTGAGCAGTAAGGTGAATATTGATGCGGTGTACGACAAATATCAAACAGGGCTGGTTTACGATTTGGCGGAGTATTACAACACGGATATCAATTTGTATCGCGCGGATGGGACTTTATTGGTGTCTACGAATGATCGGTTGATTGAAGAAAGTGTTCGCGGTAGGTTGATGAATCCTTCTGTGTATCGCAAAATGGCCAATCTGGGGTCGTCTACCTCATTGATTAACGAGAGTTTGGGTGATTTGGATTACATTTCATCGTATACGGCATTGCTAAATAAGGATTTGAAGGTGAAGGGGTATTTGAATTTGCCTTATTTCTCAAATCGTAAGGATTTATATCGCGATATTTCTGAGTACGCGGTTACGATTATCAATTTGTTTGCGTTGGTTTTTGCGATCATGATTGTGATTGCGTATTTGGTTGCCCAGCGCATTGCCTTGCCATTGAATTTGATTCGCAAGCAGTTGGCATCGATTAAGATTGGGGAGCGGAATCAGCCTTTGGATTGGGACAAGAACGATGAGATTGGGTTGTTGGTGAAGGAGTATAACAAGATGATTGTGGAGTTGGAAAACAGCTTGAATTTGTTGGCAGAGAGTGAACGACAGGGTGCATGGAGGGAGATGGCGAAGCAGGTGGCGCATGAGATCAAAAATCCATTAACGCCGATGCGATTGTCGTTGCAGCATTTGCAATTTTCTTTGCAGCGCAACGATGAGAATTTGAAGGATAAGATTCAGAAAACGAGTGAGTTATTGATACGTCAGATTGATTCTTTGAGTCAGATGGCGGAGGAATTTAGTTCGTTTGCTAAGATGCCTGAGCCCAAGTTGGAGCGGGTGAATTTGGTGCAGGTGGTTTCGGATGCGGTGTTGTTGTTGGGCAAGGAAAGTGATATGCCTATTGAGTGGAAGTTTGCGAGCGATGATGTTCATGTGCAAGCGGATCCGTTGCAGTTGGGTCGGGTGTTTACCAATATTTTGAAAAATGCCATTCAGTCGATTCCGGAGGGAAGGACGGGTGAGATTGCGGCTGAGTTGAAGTTGAAGGACAAAAGGGTAGTGGTTGAGTTTCGGGATAACGGGAAGGGGATTCCAGAATCGTTGCGTGATAAGATTTTCTCACCAAATTTTTCTACGAAAAATTCCGGAATGGGGTTGGGTCTTGCGATTTCTAAGAAGATTGTGGAGCAGTTGGGTGGAAGCATAGCTTACCAGACCAAGGTGGGTGAGGGTACGAAATTCACGATTGAGTTGCCTGTGGTTCAGGGCGACTAGGGTGTTTTATTCGGGCCGGTATTTGAGGGCCAAATCTATTTGTGCGATGAGTTTTTTGAGGCCGGCGCGTTGCATGGCTGATTTCTTGAGTTGGGATTTGATTCGCGCCGGCTCAACTAGGGTTTGTTCCCATTGTGAATTATCCCAGCTAATCATTTCTCGCGGTGCAAATCGAGGCTCTTGGTTGGGTTGGGAGAATTTGTTCCAAGGGCATACATCCTGACAAATATCGCAGCCGTAAGCCCAGGATTCGGTTTTGGTGATTTCGTTTGATTCCGGCCAAGTTTTGTCTTCGATGGTGAGGTAGGAAATACATCGATTGGAATCTATCACTTGGGGTTGGACTATGGCCTGTGTTGGACAAGCATCTATACAAGCAGTACATTCTCCGCAGTGATCCGTTTGTTGTTGGTCGGGCTCAAGTTCCAGGTTGCAAATAATCTCCGCCAAAAAGAAAAAACTACCCACGCCCTTTCTCAGAAGGAGGCTATTTTTCCCAATCCATCCAAGTCCCGCGCGCTCAGCCCACTGTCGCTCCATTACCGGCGCACTATCTACAAATGCCCTGCCTTCAAAATCTGGGATCTGGGATTGAATTTCCCCCATTAAGGTAAACAACTTCTCTTTGATAACCTGATGATAATCATCGCCCCAAGCATATTTTGCGATTTTGGGCGTATTTGTTTCAACGGCAGTTGATGTATCCGATGACTTTCGGATGTCAATTATTGATGATTCGATTTGGGTTGAAGTTTTTGAGGGGAAGTAATTGTAGGCAAAGCAAATGACCGTTTTTGCCCCCTCTACGAGCAACGATGGGTTGAGTCGCTTCTGGAAATGATTCTCCATGTATTCCATTTTCCCATGGAACCCTTTGTTGAGCCAATCTTTTAGGTAGGGCTCTGCCTCAGTCAAATTCTCGGCACGCGCAAATCCACAAGCCAAAAAACCATGCTTCTCAGCCAACGCCGAAATGAATTCTTTTTGATTTTTTGGGTCTTGCACTGCCACGGGCATTACAAAAGGGTATTTCCGCCGGGGTATCGCGGGTCTAGTTTGCCTAGATGACGGAATGCCAAGGCGGTGGCTTCTCTTCCCCTAGCGGTGCGCTGCAAATAGCCTTCTTGGATCAAGAATGGTTCGTATACTTCTTCAATCGTGCCAGCATCTTCCCCAACCGCGGTTGCAATGGTATTAAGTCCAACCGGACCGCCTTTGAATTTCTCAATGATGGTGCTTAAAATCTTATTATCCATCTCGTCTAAGCCATTGGCATCCACATTTAATGCTTTCAACGCAAATTTTGCGATATCCAAAGTGATGGTGCCATCGCCTTTGATTTGTGCGAAATCGCGGGTTCTGCGCAACAAAGCATTGGCGATACGCGGCGTTCCACGACTCCTTCGTGCAATTTCAAATGCAGCTTCTTCAACGATGGGGGTTTGAAGAATATGAGCGCTTCGGCCTACGATGTTGGTCAGCGTAGCGGCATCGTAGTATTCTAAACGACAATTAATGCCAAAACGAGCGCGCAAAGGAGAGGTCAATAATCCACTTCGGGTTGTTGCACCCACCAAAGTAAATGGCTGCAAAGCGATTTGTACACTCCTTGCATTTGGGCCGGTATCGATCATAATGTCGATCCGATAATCTTCCATCGCAGAATACAAATACTCTTCCACCACCGGGCTCAAACGATGTATTTCATCAATGAACAGGACATCGCCTTCTTGCAAATTGGTAAGCAATCCTGCCAAGTCGCCGGGCTTCTCAAGTACAGGTCCTGAGGTAATCTTCATGCTGCTGCCCATCTCGTTGGCAACAATAAAACTCAAGGTAGTTTTTCCCAAACCTGGAGGGCCATGAAGTAGTATGTGGTCCAAGGCTTCCCCACGCATTTTGGCCGCCTCAACAAAAATTTTGAGGTTCTCAATGATTTTAGGCTGACCGGTGAAATCGCCAAAATCGGCTGGACGCAAAACCTTTTCAATGTCCTTGTCGGAATTGCTCATGTTGTTTGCGTCTGCATCTAAATTGGGATTCATTTTCGTGGGATTGGGTGTTCTGAAAGGTTAGGTGCTTTATTTAATCGGCAATATGGGCCAATTTTCTCAAATTCTGATCTACTTGTACGTTGACTTGCCACAATGGGGGTCTTACGGCCGTTCCGCAGAGTTGTTTTTCGTTTAACATGGTTTTGATTCCGCCTGGACTTCCATCGGCGAATATCGCAATAGATGATTCCAATACCCTTTCGTGCGCTGCTTTTGCCGCGATAAAATCACCTTGTAATGCAGATTTTACCATGCCTGAGAACGTCCGAGGGAAAATATGGTTGATTACAGAAATTACTCCACTGCCACCGCAAGCTAGGATAGGAAAAGTAAGCGCATCGTCGCCGCTAATGACCAAAAAATCTGATGGTTTGTCTTTCAAAATCGACATAACCTGCTCCATATTTCCGCTGGCCTCTTTTGTCGCCACGATATTCGGGTGTCTCGCCAACTCCAATTGGGTTGAGGCGGTCATGTTGCTCCCAGTTCTTCCTGGAACATTGTATAGGATTATCGGCAAGGGCGATGCGTTTGCCACCTCGTTGTAGTGATAAATAATCCCCTGCTGATTGGGTTTGTTATAATAAGGCGATACGCTTAAAATAGCGGTTAAACCATCGGTATCCAACGACTTAAGTTGCTCTACCACATCAGAAGTGTTGTTGCCACCCACGCCCAAAACCAATGGCAATCGACCTGCGTTTGCCTTTTTGATGTGTGATACTACGGCGCTCTTCTCTTGGCTGGATAATGTCGCACTTTCACCGGTCGTGCCCAACATTACAAAGTAGTTGGTTCCGCCAGCAATCTGTTGCTCAATGATTCTGCTTAAAGCATCAAAATCAATGCTGTGATCGTTGTTGAATGGCGTGATCAATGCCGTGCCTGTTCCAATGAGTTCTTTCATGCCAATTTATTCAAGTGTTCCTTTAAATCACAAAGGTACTGATTCATGCTGTTCTTCTCCGTAGGTTTGATTAATACGTCGTAGTTTCCTAGGTGCTTTAAATTATAAGGTCCCACTTTGCAGGCTGCTTTACAAACCGATGCCATGCCCAAAAATTGCCAATTCCCGTTTAGGTCAAGCGAAATGAAGAAGTCGGTATCCTGCAATAAAACATTTTTGAGGTCTTCTGCTTTGGGAAATCCGGTGCGATCAAAGTCCCATTTACCTACATGATACGTATTTACTTCCGGCACCAATGGGGTTTCTTCTGTAGTTTTTACATTGAAATAGATAATCCGAATGACCTGTTTTCCCGCATTTTTTAAATATTCGATGTATTCTTTGATGGCTTTTGTTTCGGCCGGTGAACAACTGCTGTCCCACACCAAAATAAAACGGCTGGCTTTATTGAAATTGGGCGCATATTTCAATTTGCCAAATTCCTTGGCCTTGTGCTGATGCAATTTTGTGATAATCCTTGAAACCAATCCGTCGTTGTTGCTCATGTCTGTTTTTCTATTGGTTTGATATTAAATCTAGGAAAGTGTCTTCATCGATGATTTGAACCCCCAGTTGCGTTGCCTTTTCCAATTTTGAAGGTCCGATGCCGTCTCCAGCGACCAAATAATCGGTTTTTCCTGTCACGCCGCTGCCAACTTTTCCGCCGTGGGCTTCGATCATTAATTTGATTTCATCGCGACTGTGTTTTGCAAATACACCAGAAATGACCATTGTTTTGCCGGTTAGGTTATCGCCTAGGCTCACTTTTTCGGCGGCTGTGAATTGTAATCCGGCCGACTTCATTCGTTCGATGCCTTCCCGGTGTTTGGGCTCGGCGAAATACTGAACCACGGATTCTGCGATGCGTTCCCCAATTTCATCTACTGTGATGAGTGTTTCTTCCGGGGCCGACATTAAATTATCGATGTTGCCCATCGCCGAAGCCAGTTTCTTGGCCACAGTTTCTCCCACATAGCGAATGCCCAAACCAAAGAGAACGCGTTCAAACGGTTGTTTTTTGCTCTCTTCGATGCCTTGGATCAAGTTTGTGGCGGTTTTTTCGCCCACGCGATCCAAAGCCAATACTTGTTCAAAAGTTAAGTCGTATAAATCCGCCAGATCTCTCACCAAACCCGCGGTATACAAGGTCTCGGCCATCTCACTGCCAATGCTTTGAATATCCATCGCTTTTCGGCCTACGAAATGCTCGATTTTGCCTATGGCTTGGGGCGGACATTCGTCGACGTTTGGACAGTAATGGTGTGCTTCACCTTCTTTGCGAACCAGCTCGGTATTGCATTCAGGGCAATGAGTGATATAAATATGGGGTTGTGATTGCTCTGGTCTGCGCGAAAAATCGACCCCTACAATTTTGGGTATGATTTCGCCGCCTTTTTCTACAAAAATCGCATCGCCCACGCGAACATCAAGTCGTTCGATTTCATTGGCATTGTGCAGACTAGCTCTTTTTACGGTGGTTCCAAGGAGTTGAACGGGTTGGAGTTCTGCTACGGGTGTAATGGCTCCGGTGCGTCCTACTTGATAGGTGATTCCCAGCAGGGTTGAACTCGCAGTTTCGGTCTGAAATTTATAAGCGATGGCCCAGCGAGGCACTTTGGCAGTGAAGCCCAATTCTTCTTGGTATCGAAAAGAATTCACTTTGATCACCACGCCGTCAGTATCGTATCCCAGCTCATGTCGGGCCTCACCCCAATGCGTTAAATAGCTAAAAACCTCTTCTATATTTCGGCAGTTTTTGCTGTTTTCTGCCGTTTTCAAGCCCCATTGATGCGCATTTTCTAGCGATTCGCTGTGGGTTTGGAATGGATTTGTATCGGAAAGGAAATGATATAGGGTAATGTCGAGCGGTCTCTTAGCAACTTCGTTCGGGTCTTTGATTTTGAGTGATCCGGAGGCGACGTTTCTAGGGTTTGCGTATTCTGCTTCGCCTTGGCTAACGCGAAGGGCATTTAGTTTTTCAAAGCCTTTGCGATGCATAAAGATTTCACCGCGGATTTCGAATGATTGAGGAAAATTTCCGTGCAGTTGTTGCTTTACGCTGCGGATGGTTTTTACGTTTTCGGTGACGTCATCGCCCTGAAATCCATCGCCTCGGGTAACGGCTTGCACCAATTGTCCGTTTTCATAGAAAAGAGAAATCGCCAGCCCATCAATTTTGAGTTCACAAACGTATTCAACATGGTCCAAGCCGAGAGATTTTTTTACGCGTTCATCAAATTCCCTGAGTTCTTCTTCGGAGTAGGTGTTGCCCAACGACATCATGCGGCGTTTGTGTGGCACGGTTTTGAAATCTTCGATGAGTCCGCCACCTACCATGCGTGTTGGGCTGTCTACTTGGGCTAGAGTTGGGTATTCTTTTTCGAGCGCTTCGAGTTCTTTGAGTTTTATGTCGAATTGCTGGTCGGAAATCACAGGCTCTGCCAATACATAGTACCGGTAATTGTGGTCTTTGAGTTCGTTGGTGAGCGCCAAAATTTTGGCTTGGATTTCTTGGATTTGCATGGAATGAAACGCAACGACCAAATTACGATGTGTTGATGCGTGCAGCCCAATGAATTGGGCAAGAGTTATTCACAATTTAATGAATATTTTGGGTGAAATTTTTTGCTCCCACGGATTTGTGGTTACTTGCGACATCATTTAAAAATTATGTCAACTTTGGCCATTTCCCCCAATCACGTTGTAGGCATCGCTTACACTCTTACAGTTGCCGATGGCGAAGTCGTTGACTTTGCTGATGTAGCTGAACCTTTGTTGTTTATTCATGGCATCGGCCAGACAATTGAAGCATTTGATGATAAATTGAATGGTTTGAAAGTGGGCGATACTTTTGATTTCGGATTGGAAGCTGCCGTTGGTTATGGTGAGATCGATCCTAAATTGGTGGTTGAGTTGCCAAAATCTATTTTCGAAGGCGAGGATATTCCTACAGATATTTTGGAGATTGATGCTGTGTTGCCATTGCAAGATTCAGAAGGCAATCCTTTGGACGGTCGTGTTGTTGAAATTGGTGAGGATACTGTTACGGTGGATTTGAATCATCCTTTGGCGGGTGAGGATTTGCACTTTAAGGGTGAAATTCTTTCTGTTCGCGAAGCCACTGAAGAAGAATTAGAGCACGGCCATGTTCATGGCGAAGGCGGTCATCACCACTAATCTTTTGCCCTAGGGCTTTCATTTATTTTGTTTCTTCTGCGTAGCGCGGATCGGTTTGGTATGGGATTTTTTTCATGCGGCTGATGTCGATGTTAAAAACGCCAAAGTCTTCTGTTATCTGCCCCCAGAGTCTGTAGATGCCTCTTCCGTGGAAGGGGTAGGCCTGTACGGTGGGAGGGAAGTGAATGCTATCAAAGTAATGTCCGTCTGCATCCAGCCAAGTACCAAAATTCATCTCTTTGCCGTTCGCAGTTTTGGTGGGTTTTACGGTCACGAGGTAACCTTCCATTACAATCCGTTTTTGTATCATCTGAGCGAAGTGTTTTCCTCTGATTTTGGATAAGTGGGGCAGGGTTTCATCGTGCGGAAAGGGCGCGCCTTGCATCAAATGGAAGGGGTTACAGAGCGAAAATCCGAGAAGATTTCGTTCGTCGTGCGCAATTTCTAGCCAAGAATCTTCTAGGCTTGGCAGTTGATATTCTTTGGGTGCTTCGAGGAAGAGTTTTTGGGTTTGGGCGACAGGTTTTTTGTTGTTTCCGTAGAGGGCGTGGGCTTCCCACATAAGGGCTTTTCTGCTTTTTCCCCAGCATCTACAAGCACCAATTTGGATCAGGGTTTTGAGTTGTTCTAGGCCGGGTTCAACGCGTTGTTTGAATTCGCTGAGGGTGGTAAATGGGCCGTCGGCGTTGCGGGATTGTAGTATGCGGTGGATACAATTTTGTTCCATGCTATCGATCAATCCAAGTCCTAGCCAAAGCGTTTTTTCTTGGATTCGGGTGAGGGCTTCGCTGTGATTGATGCATGGCGCTTGGATGTCGGCACCGCTTTTTCTTGCCGCATGTACGTAGCATTCTGTTCGCTAGAAGCCTCCGAAATTGTTGATGACTGCCACATGGAACTCGTGCGGAAAATAGGTCTTCAGATACAAACTCTGGTAGCTCTCCACCGCAAAGGAAGCGGAATGTCCCTTGGCAAAGGCATAGCCCGCGAAGCTTTCGATTTGACGCCAGATTTCGCGAGATTCCTCGGCAGGATAGCTCCGCTCCCGGCAGTTTTTAAAAAATTGCTCTTCCATCGCATGGAATTCTTCGCGGGAACGGAATTTTCCGGACATTCCTCGCCTGAGGACGTCTGCCTCGGCAAGGGTTAGGCCCGCATACTCGTGCGC
>ENA-OUVC01001752-OUVC01001752.1-marine-metagenome-genome-assembly--contig:-NODE-1752-length-12622-cov-3.090155_pt1 | contig 12622 bp, 10 predicted proteins | sample MGYA00248622_ERZ508571 | MGnify/ENA primary metagenome ERZ508571 (study PRJEB26236, sample SAMN06267175) | marine metagenome | isolation source: Columbia River Estuary | place: USA:Columbia River... | reverse complement strand
TTCCGCCCGGTCGTACGCCCGTTGAAACACGCGTCATGTCGCAGGACAGGCTTGCCGAATTGGTTGACGGCGTTGCCCGCCATCTCGCTGCCGGTAAACAGGCATTCTGGGTATGTCCGTTGGTTGAAGAAAGCGACAAGAGCGATCTTGCCGCCGCCGAGCAACGCGCAGAAATGCTCCGGCTAAGGTTCGGACCGCAGGTTGATGTGGTGCACGGGCGTATGCGGGGCGCGGAAAAAGACGCGGTTATGGAGCGCTTCGTTGCGGGTGAGACGCGGTTGCTGGTGGCGACGACGGTTATTGAAGTCGGCGTTGATGTGCCCAATGCCAGCCTGATGGTTATAGAGGCCGCGGATCGTTTCGGCCTCGCGCAATTGCATCAGTTGCGCGGGCGCGTTGGTCGCGGGTCCGAGAAATCGGTGTGTGTCTTAGTGCGGTCCACGCAAATTGGTGAGACGGCGCGCGCGCGTCTTGCGCTTATGCGCGAGACCAATGACGGATTTCGTATCGCCGAGGAAGATCTCAAGCTGCGCGGAGCCGGCGAAATGCTGGGAACGCGTCAGTCGGGCGACAGCCCATTTCGCGTTGCCACGCCAGAGCAAGTGCGTGAACTTATCGGCGTTGCGGCTGACGATGCACGGCTTTTGTTGGAACGCGACGGCGGACTTGATGGCCCGCGAGGGCAGGCTGCCCGTGTAGCGTTATATCTGTTTGAACGAGATGCCGGTGTGGCGACTTTACGCGGCGGTTAGCGCAGCTTTGGCGAGATGACTTCCAGCAGCCCAAGAAAATTGGGCAAGCGCAACACGCGTTCGAACTGAAAACCCGCCCGCTTGTCAGAAGTCCAGATAACCAGTGCCTCGATTCTGCCAATCTCTGGCAGCCGAAGCTCAACGCGATCCCCGCGTTCGAAGCCGGGGTTATCGTCAATCATGAAGCCATGTGCCGAGATATTGACGATGTGAATGGGCTGGTCGCCGCGCAACTTGCTCTCGGCTATGACGGTGTGGTTCGCGCGGCGACGGGCCGCGATGCGGAAATCCAGATCAGGGTTCGGAACTGCTTGTGCCATGTCGAGCGGCCTCGTGCGGTTATTGATGTTGAATAATCACCGTACCGCCAAGTTCCAAATATTTGGTAAAGCCACGCTTAGTAAATTTACCGACGCATTTATCCGAAGCGAATGAGGCCGTGTTTTTTCTTACCAGCAGAAATTTTAACAGGCTCAGCCTGCGCTGAAATCATCGCATTTTCGTCCGTGATAGCGGCGTCGGCAACCCGCGCGCCGCCGCCTTGGATCATTCTGCGCGCTTCTTTTTTGGATGCCACGAAATTCAGCGCGACCAAGGCATCAATCACCGAAATCTCTGCGCTGACGTCGATCGTCGGCAAATCGCCGCCCGATGTTCCTTCTTCAAAAGTCTTGCGTGCGGTTTCAGCCGCGAGCGCAGATGCCTCGGCGCCACGGCACAATTCGGTTGCCGCGTTTGCCAGTGCGATCTTGGCGATGTTGATTTCGGAACCTTCCAACGATTCCAAACGTTCGATTTCGTCTAGCGGCAAATCGGTGAAAAGGCGCAGGAACTTACCAACATCGCGGTCGTCCGTATTCCGCCAGAACTGCCAATAATCATAATCAGGCAGCTGTTCGCGATTGAGCCAGACCGCGCCAGAGACGGACTTGCCCATTTTCGATCCATCGGCTTTGGTAATAAGCGGCGTTGTCAGGCCGAACACCTCTGCACCGTCCATCCGGCGCGCCAATTCCATGCCGTTGATGATATTGCCCCATTGGTCCGATCCACCCATTTGCAAACGGACGCCCATCGTCTTGCTGAGATGACGGAAGTCATATCCTTGCAAGATCATATAGTTGAATTCGAGGAAGGTCATGGGCTGTTCGCGCTCAAGCCGCAGCTTGACCGAATCAAATGTCAGCATCCGGTTGACGGTAAAATGGGTGCCAACCTCTTGCAGCAGTTCGATATATCCAAGCTGACCCAACCAGTCATGGTTGTTGACCATCACGGCATCGGTCGGGCCATCGCCAAAGGTTAAAAACTGCTCAAACGCCGTGCGTATCGACGATATGTTGGCTTCGATGGTTTCATCGGTCAGCATCTTGCGGACTTCGTCTTTACCCGTCGGATCACCAATACGCGTCGTGCCGCCGCCCATGACCACGACCGGCTTGTGTCCAGCCTGCTGCAATCGGCGCAGCAACATGATGGACACCAGATTTCCGACATGAAGCGATGGCGCAGTCGCATCGAAGCCGATATATCCCGGAACAATCTCTTTAGACGCAAGCGCATCAAGCGCCGCCGCGTCGGTTGTTTGGTGGATGTAGCCGCGTGCATCAAGCTGGCGAAGGAGATCAGATTTATAAGCAGTCATAGCGCGTTAGCGCCTAGCATGGAGTTTCGACATTGGCCAATATTTCGATGACGGAAACGGTGCTGCAATGCCATCCATTGAGCGAAAAGGGCTTTGTGGACCGTATCACCGTGCACGTTGATCGCGCCGAAGACGGCGCTTTGCACATAAAATACGTGCTGCACGGGTTTATTGACGAGATACATTTCCCTAAAGCTGCGCAACCGGAACGCACGGACGGGCTTTGGAAAGACACATGTTTTGAATTGTTCTGCGGCCGCGCCGATGACGGCAGCTATGTCGAATTCAACTTCGCGCCGTCGGGACAATGGGCGGCATATGCCTTTACCGGATACCGCGAAGGCATGACGGAGCTTGCCTGCACACAACCGCACATAGATTGCACGGCGGGGGAGGGCATATTCGAAATGACGGTGACAGTGGATCTGCCCGAATCTCTGCGCGCTGTGGATGCAATGGCCGGGTTCAGTGCCGTTATTGCGGATAAGCACGGTCGCATCGCTTATTGGGCACTCGCGCACCCACCGGGGAAAGCGGATTTTCATCATAAGGATTGCTTTGCCCTGCAACTGGAGGCACGAAGCGCGGCATGAAATTTGGAATTGATCGCCTCCTGACGGAGCCAGAACTTCGCAAGCCATTGGCGGGTAAACGTGTCGCGTTACTGGCCCATCCAGCATCGGTGACAGCAGACCTGACGCACGCACTGGATGCACTGGCGGCGCTGGACGATGTTAATGTGACCTCTGCCTTTGGCCCCCAACATGGCCTTCGGGGTGACAAGCAAGACAATATGATGGAGTCACCCGACTTCACCGACCCAGTGCTCGGGATCCCGATATTCAGCCTCTATGGCGAAGTGCGGCGCCCTTCCGTCGAGTCTATGGAGACTTTTGACGTCATCCTGATCGATCTGCAGGATCTGGGCTGCCGGATTTATACGTTTATTACGACGCTGCTCTATGTGCTTGAGGCATCTGCCGCGCATGGCAAAGCGGTTTGGGTGTTGGATCGCCCGAACCCTGCCGGCCGCCCCGTAGAAGGACTGACGCTGCAAAAGGGTTGGGAGAGCCTTGTTGGCGCGGGCCCGATGCCCATGCGGCACGGCATGACTTTGGGTGAGATCGGGCATTGGTTTATCGATCATTACAAGATCGACGTCGATTACCGCGTTATTGAAATGGCGGGTTATGAACCAGACGCGGTACCCGGACATGGCTGGCCTGCCGATCGGATATGGATCAACCCAAGCCCCAATGCACCCAACATCAATATGGCGCGCGCATATGCGGGTACCGTGCTGCTGGAAGGGGCAACGTTGTCAGAGGGCAGGGGAACGACCCGTCCGCTGGAGATATTCGGCGCGCCTGACATTAACGCGCGCGATGTAATTGCCGAAATGCGGGCCTTTGCGCCGCAATGGCTGAATGGCTGCACACTTCGGGAAATTTGGTTCGAACCGACATTTCATAAGCATGTGCATCAACTGTGTCATGGTGTGCACATCCACGCAGAGGGTCCATCATATGACCATGATGCGTTTCAACCGTGGCGGATCCAGGCATTGGCATTCAAGGCCATCCGGCGGCTCTATCCCGAATATGATTTGTGGCGCGACTTTCCGTATGAATATGAATTCGGCAAGCTCGCCATTGATGTCATCAACGGCGGCCCCGCCTTGCGTGAATGGGTTGATGCACCCGGCAGCACGCCCGATGAACTGGATGCAATAACGTCAGCTGATGAGCAGGATTGGCTACTGAAACGCGCGCAATATCTGCTATATTAGTGGCCGTGCTTCCGGCTTAACTCGCGCATCGCGTCATCAAGACCTTCGAGCGTCAACGGGTACATCCGGTCGTTCATCAATTCCTTGATGATTTTCGTGGATTGCGAATAGCCCCATTGTTTTTCGGGCACGGGGTTAAGCCAGACCGTCGCCGGATAGGTGTTGGTAATCCGGTTCATCCAGACAGCACCGGATTCTTCGTTGAAATGCTCCACCGATCCGCCGGGATGCGTGATTTCATAGGGACTCATTGACGCATCGCCGACCATGACCACTTTATAGTCATGCGGGAATTTGTGCAGAAGGTCCCACATCGGCGTGCGTTCGCTGAACCGGCGCTTATTGTCTTTCCAAACGCCTTCATATGGACAGTTGTGGAAATAGAAAAATTCTAGATTTTTGAACTCACTCGTGGCCGCACTGAAGAGTTCTTCGCAAAGCTTGATAAACGGATCCATCGACCCGCCGACGTCAAGCATCAGCAACACCTTTATCGCATTCCGACGTTCGGGGCGCATTTGAATGTCCAACCAGCCTTTACGCGCTGTGCCATTGATTGTGCCGTCAATATCGAGCTCTTCAACCGCGCCGTCACGGGCAAAGCGGCGCAACCGGCGCATCGCGATCTTGATGTTGCGGGTGCCCAGCTCACGCGTGTTGTCCAGATTCTGGAATTCGCGCTTGTCCCACACCTTTACGGCACGCTTGTGCTTGGATTCGCCGCCAATGCGGACGCCTTCGGGATTATAGCCCGAATTGCCATAAGGTGATGTGCCGCCGGTTCCGACCCATTTGTTGCCGCCTTCGTGGCGCTTTTCTTGCTCCTCGAGCCGCTTTTTCAGCGTCTCCATAAGCTCGTCCCAGCTGCCCATTTTTTCGATTTTCGCCATTTCTTCAGGCGACAGATATTTTTCGGCAATCGCTTTCAACCAATCGGCGGGCACATCGACGTCGTTTTGGCCATATTCTGTAAATATGCCTTTGAAAACCTTGCCAAATACTTGGTCGAAACGGTCCAAAAGCGCTTCGTCCTTCACCAAAGTGGCGCGGGCCAAATAATAAAATTCCTCTGGGCTTTGGTCGATGACATCCGCGTCCAAAGCGGCGAGCAGGGCAAGATGTTCCTTCAACGAAGCGGATATACCGGCGGACCGCAACTCTTCCATGAATGAGAAAAACACCGGCAGGCTCCTGTTTAATTGACCAGTTAAAGCTTTTGGCTGTTTCGAAACGCCCCGTCAACAACCGGCGGTTAACTCCATGATAACCATATAGGGGTAGGCCCCGTTAAAAACGACGGAACAAGGTGCCAATCCCATGAAAGTGGAAAAAGTTGCATTGAGCGAAAACCACTGGATCCACGAAACCGCGAAGATATGCGGAGAGGTCACCGTTGGCTGTGCCGAAGCTGCAGGTGTGCTCGAACAGGCGCTGCAATCCGCAGACTGGCTCAAGGCAAGGCATGGCGAGATGACCGAGCTGACGCAGGCACTTGATGCCGACATTGCGGAGGTGGCTCAGGCGACTCGAGATGCACGGATTTTGGCTGAAGCCGCAGTCACAAAGTTGATGACGGGACATGAAACCGTTCAGCTATCATTGGCGAGCTTTTCGGAACTCATCAGTCTCATCATGAGCCTTGGTTCGCATATCACCGGCTTTGCGACCGCGATGGAACAAGTGAAGCGCGTGTCGCAAACGATTGATTCGATTGCGCGCACCACCAACATGCTGGCGCTCAACGCCGCGATTGAGGCGGAAAAGGCCGGGGCCGCCGGGCAGACGTTCGCCGTCGTGGCAGCTGAAGTCAAAAAGCTGGCGCGTGATACGCGGCATGCTGCGGTGGAAATAACCGAAACGGTGAACTCGCTTTCGGATGAAGCCGCGAAATTTGTAGAGCAAATCGAGGACGGTGTATCGACAAGCGGCGCGGCGCAAGAGCAGTTTTCGAGCCTTCAGGAGCTCATTTATGGCGTGAGCGATGCCGTTACCAAAGTCGGCGATCACAACCGTGAGATTGCAGACAGCACCGCACAAATTCACCGTGGATTGGTGGATTCGCAAAATGTTCGTGATGCGGTCGAAGGCGCCAATGGTGAAATGTTTGCGGCTGTTGTGCGCGCGCATAGCCAGATCGGTGGTCTGGAAATGCAGGCAAACAAGATGTTTGACCATATTGTGCACAGCGGTTTGTCAAAGCGCGATAGCGAATTTGTCGAGCTGGCCCGCCAAAAGGCCGAAGAAGTGAAAGCATTGACCGAGGCCGCAATCGCGGATGGTACGCTGACGTTAGAGGCGTTGTTTGATACCGATCTGCGCCCCATCGAAGGCAGCAATCCGCCGCGCTTTACATCCAAGCTGACACCATGGGCGGAACAACATTGGCAGCCATTTATTGAAGCCGTCAAAGACAGCAATCCCGACGAAATAACGTCGGTGGTGTGCAGCAGCCTTAAAGGCTTCTTACCGGTACAGTTGAAAGAACTCTCGCGCGCGCCAACGGGCGATATCGCGCATGACACGAAATATTGCCGCAACGGCCGCGTCATTCAGGATCCGGTGGATATCCCCGCAAAAACAAGCGAGCAGGACTATATGATGGCCGTATTTCGCCACGAAGGCGACGGCCACTCATACAAGGTCATGCGTAACGTATATGTCCCACTGCGCATAAACGGGCGCCGTTGGGGCGATTTTGAAATCGCTTACAGCATCTAAATAAGACGAAGCTTAGCTGTTGGGACGCCGTGCCATAAAGGCCAGTCGTTCAAACAGCATCACGTCCTGCTCATTCTTAAGCAGCGCGCCGTGAAGTGGCGGAATGGCCTTCGTTGGGTCGCGTGACTGCAGAACATCAAGTGGCATGTCTTCGTGCAGCAACAGCTTCAACCAATCGAGCAATTCGCTCGTGCTTGGCTTTTTCTTAAGGCCTGGGACGTCCCGAACTTCGTAAAAAATGTCCATGGCCTTCGACACCAGCATTTTTTGGATGCCGGGGAAGTGGACATCAATGATGGACTGCATCGTCGTGCGGTCAGGGAATTTGATGTAATGGAAGAAACAACGGCGCAGAAACGCGTCGGGCAGTTCTTTTTCATTGTTCGAGGTAATGATGACGATCGGCCGCTCGACCGCTTTTACGGTTTCCTGTGTTTCATACACAAAGAATTCCATGCGATCGAGTTCCTGAAGCAAGTCGTTCGGAAACTCGATGTCGGCCTTGTCGATTTCGTCGATCAACAGAACGGGCAACTGAGGCGCGGTGAACGCTTCCCAAAGCTTGCCCTTCTTGATGTAATTTTTGATGTCGTGAACGCGCTCATCACCCAATTGGCTATCGCGCAAACGGGCAACGGCGTCATATTCATACAGGCCCTGATGCGCCTTTGTTGTGGATTTGATATTCCATTCGATGAGCGGCGTACCGAGCGCTTTCGCTATTTCATATGCCAAAACGGTTTTACCCGTTCCAGGTTCACCCTTGACCAACAAGGGCCGGCGCAATGTTGTCGCAGCGTTAACGGCGACCTTCAAATCATCGGTAGCTACGTAATTATCAGTGCCTTGAAAGCGCATGGAGGAACCCCGTTAGTTAATCGACCAATTAATTCGTTAAGTTGCCCGTTGTCGTTATGCAATAGGTTATAAAAAAATGCGCGCGATCTTATTATGCCACGCGCAACAGAACCGGGCCCAATCTTGCACGCAAGAAAGGGCCCGTATGTTCAATTTTGTCGGTTTGGTTACTGGTCTAGGAAGCTGCGCATTTTACGGCTGCGGCTTGGGTGCTTCAGCTTGCGCAAGGCCTTGGCTTCGATCTGGCGAATACGCTCGCGCGTCACGCTGAACTGTTGACCCACTTCCTCAAGCGTATGGTCGGTATTCATGCCGATACCAAAGCGCATACGTAGCACGCGTTCTTCACGCGGCGTCAGCGATGCGAGAACGCGGGTGACAGTCTCTTTCAAATTCGCCTGAATCGCCGCATCCACAGGAATAACGGCGTTTTTATCTTCAATAAAGTCGCCCAAATGGCTGTCTTCTTCGTCACCAATTGGCGTTTCCAGGCTGATTGGCTCCTTGGCAATTTTCATCACCTTGCGCACTTTCTCCAGCGGCATAGAAAGGCGTTCAGCCATTTCTTCCGGTGTTGGCTCGCGGCCTTGTTCGTGCAGGAACTGGCGGCTCGTGCGCACAAGCTTGTTGATCGTTTCGATCATGTGCACGGGAATACGTATCGTGCGTGCTTGGTCAGCAATCGAACGGGTGATTGCCTGCCGGATCCACCATGTCGCGTAGGTGCTGAATTTATAACCTCGGCGATATTCAAATTTATCGACCGCCTTCATCAGGCCGATATTGCCTTCCTGAATGAGGTCAAGAAACTGCAAACCGCGGTTGGTGTATTTTTTGGCGATGGAAATAACGAGGCGCAGATTGGCTTCAACCATTTCCTTTTTGGCAATACGCGCTTCGCGTTCGCCCTTTTGCACCATGTTGACGATGCGGCGGAATTCGCCAAGCGACATGCCGGTATTCGCGGCAATGTCTGCGATTTCGCTGCGAATGCGCTCAACGCCTTCGGCTTCGTTTGTCGCGAACGCAGTCCATTTTTTGTCGAGGTTCGAAACATCGGTCAGCCAATTTTCGTCGAGCTCATGGCCCATATAGCTGTCGAGGAATGCCTTGCGCGGAACTTTGTGACGCTCGGCCAAGCGCAGCATTTGGCCACCAAGCGCGGTCAAACGACGGTTGAACGAGTATAATTGGTCGACCAGATATTCGATTTTGTTCGCGTGGAACTGGACGCTTTCGACTTCCGCAGTCAATTCTTCACGTAATTTGTGATACTTATTTTCCGAGGCCGTGGAAAAATCTTCGCCTGCGTTCAACGCACGCATGCGTTCAAGCTGAATGTTGGAAAATTTCTTGAACAATGATGTGATCTTGGCAAACCGCTCAAGCGCGGCGGGCTTCAAAGCCTCTTCCATCTGCGCTAGGCTGAGGGTGTTGTCCTCTTCTTCTTCCTCCACAGGGCGCGAACGCCGCTCCGTCATATCATCATCTTCGTCGCTTGCCGCTGCGGGTTCGTCTTCGACTTCTTCTTCCTCTTTATAGGAGGGGCCCGCAGTCTTCTCGCTGATTTCACCGTCGCCTTCTTCTTCACCGTCTTCGGTGAGTGATTCAGGCGCAGGCTCCTTCGAGAGCATGGCGTCGAGATCGAGGATTTCGCGCAACTGCATTTCGCCGTCGTTGAGCGCATTTGACCAATCAATGATCGCGTGGAACGTGATCGGGCTTTCGCATAGGCCCAAGATCATCGTGTCGCGCCCGGACTCGATCCGCTTTGCAATGGCAATTTCGCCCTCGCGCGATAACAATTCAACCGCGCCCATCTCGCGCAGATACATGCGGACAGGGTCGTCGGTACGTTCACCGGTACCTGTTTTTTTGATCGTGTTCGTCAGCGAGCGGGGATCATTTTCGGAAATATTGTCGATGGTTTCGACTTCTTCCTCTTGCTCCTCCTCCTCACCATCTTCGCCGGCCTCGTCATTCTCAACGATTTGAACGCCCATGTCGTTAATCGCCGACATGACGTCTTCAATCTGTTCGGAGGACATCTGGTCCTGCGGCAACGCCGCATTCAGCTCGTCATAGGTAAGGAAGCCCCGGCGCTTTGCCTTAGCGAGCAGCTTTTTGACAGTCGCATCATTTAAGTCAATCAGCGGTGCATCACCGTTTTCGACGATATCTTCTTCGTTTTCATTTGCGCGACTTGCCAAAATAATTCCCCGATAAACTTACAAACTGTCCGCATCACGCCGAAAGAATTCGATGATGCGGTCGTCAAATACCTTTTTTTCGTGGCGCAACCTTTGCTGTTCGGCAAAAGTCTCGTCCGTCATTTCTAAACTCGCCAAATATGTGGCGCGTTCCAATGCCTCTTCCAGCGCAGGACGCTGCTTCATCAGCCGAATTGCTTCACCCAAATCTTTTGAAGCGTTGGACAAACCGTCGCTTCCTCCAATCAACTCTTCGCGGTTAAAGGCAAATACCGTGCCGTTGCTGTGCAAGAGCGTTGAGGCGACATTATACAACTTCTCGTCCAATATGGTAATTAACCCGTCTGTATCAAGCGATTCTTTGGTAAAAGATTCGTTGAGCATCACGTTTAGCAACGCCGCGTGATTCGGGTCGGGCGGAATGAAGTCGCTAAGTGCCTCGTGATGTTGTCGGATGAGCGCTGGGTGGCGCAGTAGCGCGCCGAGTACACCCTGAATAAGAAAGTCAGATCCCTTGGCATTGAAGCTTTTGGTTTCGGTGCCAGGCGGCAAGATCTGCGGTTTACGCCAGTCGCGGTTCTGCCCACGCACAAACGGCCCTGGTCGCGCAGGTGGTGTGGTTCGACGTTGCACGAACAGATTATCAAACCGCTCGCGAAAGGCATCGGCATAATGGCGGCGGATTTCGCCATCAGCAATGTTTGCCGTATGCGCACCAAGGCGCTGTTTAAGCCCCGCACGGTCCTCTGGCATGTCTAGCGGACCCGAAGCTACCTCAGCCCTCCACAGCCTCTCCACGAGCGGCTGAGAGGCTTCTAGAAGCTTTGTAAGGGCAGTGGCGCCGGATGACTTCACAATATCGTCCGGGTCCTGTCCCTCAGGCAGCGTCACGAACTGCAAGCTGTGGCCTGGCTTTAACAATGGCAGCGCCCGCAAAGCTGCTCGCATGGAGGCTTTCTGACCAGCGGAGTCACCGTCAAAGCATAATAAGGGCTTTTCCGTCATCCGCCACAGCATATGGATCTGCTGTTCTGTAAGTGCAGTGCCAAGCGGCGCTACGGTGTCGGCAAAGCCGGCCTGCGCCAACGCAATGACGTCCATATAGCCTTCAACCACAATCACACGCCCCGTTTGCCGCGAAGCTGGAGAACATTTGTCCAGATTATACAGCGTGCGGCCCTTGTCGAACAAAGGCGTGTCCGGCGAGTTGAGATATTTCGGCTCCCCTTCGCCCAAAATACGCCCACCAAAGGCGATCACGCGGCCACGTGGGTCACGGATTGGGATCATCAACCGGCCACGAAACCGGTCGTACGGGGCTTTCTCCTCCACCGAGATGAGCAATCCTGCCTCAATCAACATGGGGTCGCCAAATTGCTTAAGCGCTGTCTTCAGGCCAGTGCGATTGTCAGGGGCAAGGCCAAAGCCAAAATCCCGGATCGTCTGCTCTGTAAAACCACGCTGTTTCAGGTAGCCACGCGCGGCAGCACCTTCCACGCCAAGCAATTGTGTCACAAACCACTCTTGCGCTGCCGTCATGACGTCATACAGGCTGTTCGCCTTCTCCGCCCTCATTGCAGCTTGCGGGTCAGGGGCAGGGACATCCATTCCGGCTTCGGCTGCCAATTCCTTGATTGCGTCCATGAACGAAAGGCCGCGCTGGTCGGTCATCCAACGGATGGCATCGCCATGGGCGGAGCAGCCGAAGCAATGGTAGAAGCCTTTTTCATCGTTGATCGTGAAGCTGGGCGACTTCTCATTATGGAACGGACAGCAGGCTTTGTACTCGCGCCCCGCCTTAGTCACTTTTACGGTGCGTCCGATCAGCGCAGAAAGCGTCGTGCGCGAACGCAACTCATCAAGCCATTGTGGGGTAAGAGACACTTATCGCCGTCCTGTAATGTCTGCCCCAAATATCAACTCAAGGCCGCTTTCACGAGACCACTGGCCTTGCTCATGTCGAGCTGCGGACCATGGCGCTCTTTCAACGTCGCCATCACGCGGCCCATGTCTTTCAGGCTCTCAGCGCCAAGTTCTGTCTTGATACCTTCAATCGCGTCGATGGTTTCCGCGTCGCTTAACTGCGCGGGCAAGAAATCTTCGATGATCGCAAGTTCAGCCGCCTCAACCGCCGCCAGCTCTGCACGGCCGCCCTGCTCATAAAGCGCGATCGATTCGCGGCGCTGCTTGATCATTTTTTGCATGACCTCAACGACCATCGCGTCATCATCGGGCAGTTGCGATGCCGTGCGCAGTTCGATGTCGCGGTCTTTAATCTTGGCGAGGATCAGGCGCACGGCGGCCAGCCGGTCTTTCTCGCCTGCCTTCATTGCAGTGATCTGGGCGGCTTTTATGGTGTCACGAATCATATTAGGTTCCGAATTTTGATGGAGGATGCTGTTAGACCAACATCCAGATTCCGTCACCCGGAACTTGGGTTGAGGGTCTTAATCCGGTTTCATCCACAGTTAAGATGCCGAAACGCGTTCAAGTTGGCGAGATTGGCATTGACGCTGGTGCCGACCATCTCTAGGCGCGGTGCCTTAGCGACATTGCTGTAATCTGTTTATCAGGAGCGACCCCATCATGGCCGACCCCAACTCTTCGCGCGCGCCTTCTGCAGCGACGGGGGTATTGGTTCTGGCGTCCG
>ENA-OUVC01001744-OUVC01001744.1-marine-metagenome-genome-assembly--contig:-NODE-1744-length-12654-cov-4.193766_pt1 | contig 12654 bp, 8 predicted proteins | sample MGYA00248622_ERZ508571 | MGnify/ENA primary metagenome ERZ508571 (study PRJEB26236, sample SAMN06267175) | marine metagenome | isolation source: Columbia River Estuary | place: USA:Columbia River Estuary... | reverse complement strand
CACAGGTTAAAGATAATAAATGATGTCAAGTGCCTGAATAAAAAAGCCGCTAACCTAAAGGTTAACGGCTCAAATATGTGAATCAATAATTATTTTGACTTGAACTTTTCAATTCCTTTTTTGAGGAACTCCAAGATCAGATGCACTATAAACTGATTTTTTTAATAATTCCGGATTTCTAATTGCATAACCTATTTTATCAAAAGCTTTATAAATTCTTTCTGTAACAAACGCTCCGCCTGGGTATGCACTTAATAAACCCGGTACATTTTCGAAAACAAAAACATCTGGCTTAAATTCATTCTTCTCTTTTTCAATCACGGTCTTCCCTAACATAAAGGAGCTGATGTGTGATAAATGAGACACATAGGCGATGTGTTTATCGTGGGCTGCAGCGTCCATATACCGAATACGCATGCCCCAACTGGTAAATAGCGACATCGCTTTTTCTTGGAGCTTAAACGCCGTTTTCTCCACCTCACAAACAATCATTGTTTTTTGGTCAAACAGTCCCAAGAAAGCTGCCTCTGGACCTGAAAACTCAGTACCTGCAATCGGGTGAGCGGCCAAATAATTTCTTCTTTTGGGGTGTTGAGCCACGGCGGTACATAAAGCTTGCTTGGTAGAACCTGCATCCACCACCAAAGATTGGTCTGGTATTAGGTCTAAAATACGAGGCAATGCATTGACTGAGGCATCCACGGGGATGCTTAAAAACACTAAGTCTGCCTGTGGCAAATCTTCCCATACTGCCTTATGGTCTATCAGACCCAAAGCCAAAGCCCTATCCAAAGTTTCGTCTTGGCGACTGATGCCGTAACAAACCGCTTGTGGGTTCTTATGTTTGATTTCAAGAGCCATAGACCCTCCAATCAATCCAATACCGATAAAAAATACCTTCATGATCTTATTCTTTGAATTGCCTGGTCGATTAGGTCTGCTTCCAGACAGAGTGAAAACCGCACATAGCCGGCTCCATTACTGCCAAAAATGGAACCAGGAGTGATGAATATATGGTGTTGATACAGCAATTGATCGACGAAATCGAGTTCATTTTCAACACCTGAGGGTATTTGCGCCCAGACAAACATACCTACGGCATGGGTATCATAGGTACAACCTAACGCATCGGCCAAGGCCCAAATCTTTTCTCTGCGATGGGCGTATACCTGGTTCAGTGAATCATACCAAGCAGTCGATGATTTAAGGGCTTGAATAGCCCCCCGCTGAATCCCGTAAAACATCCCAGAATCCATATTGCTTTTTACCTGAAGTACCGCTTTTAGATGCTCCTGGTTTCCGCAAATCATCCCCACGCGCCAACCGGCCATATTGGCCGTTTTACTCAGTGAATTTAGCTCCACAGCTACCTCCATAGCCCCTTGTAGCGATAAAATACTCATCGGATGGTCGTTCAAGATAAAGCTGTAGGGATTATCCATCGCCAACAAAAAACCTCGGGATTTAGCCAAATCAACCAATGGCTGTAAATCGGAAGCTGTGGCATGGGCACCAGTAGGCATGTGGGGGTAGGACAACCACATGATTTTAACCCGAGACAAGTCCATAGCTGCTAGTGCGTTGAAATCAGGCAGCCATTTATTTTGGGCCGTCAAGTCGTAATAAACCGGTTCCGCACCCAACAACCGGGTGACAGAGGTATAGGTTGGATATCCTGGATTGGGGATCAACACCTGATCACCTTCATTCAAATAGGCCATAGAAAGGTGCATGATCCCTTCTTTGGAACCCATCAAAGGAAGCACTTCTGTGTCAGCGTCTAACAACACACCGTAGTGGGTTTGGTAAAACTCACTGATGGCTGACCTCAACTCAGGTAGCCCCTGATAACTTTGATATTGGTGGGCCATAGGATCCGAAAGGGACTCCTGTAAGGCTTGAATCACCTCTGGGGCGGGTGCTAAATCAGGACTCCCAATACCCATTTGAATTACTGGATGTCCTTGCTGAATTAACGCGCGTACCTCCCGCAATTTTTGTGAGAAATAATATTCCGAAACCTGAGCTAATCTCCGTGCGGTCTGCCTCATAATCGCGCGTTTTTGTAGGCGCCTAGTACCTTGAACTCGTGGGCCATGATGGACAATAAAGCTTTTGCTTTCTCAAAATCTGTTGTTTGCTCAAAAGTGATGTCGACAAAAAATGCGTATTTCCAGGGCACATCAATGACGGGTAGCGACTGAATTTTGGTCAAGTTCATGGAACAATCACTCAGGGCATTTAACACTGCAGCCAAGCTCCCTCTTTTGTGGTCTAATACAAAACGAAGTGATGCTTTATTGGCCCCGGCGATCGACGATTCATTTTGTTGCGCAGTGACCACTACAAACCTGGTTGCATTGTTCTTGATGGTCTGAATATCATCTGCCAATACTTCTAAGCCGTACAATTCTGCTGAACTCTTGGGGGCGATTGCCGCAATCCCTTTCCAGCCATGGCGTTGAATCGCTAAGGCGGAGGCTGCCGTGTCTTCGCTTTCCACCAATTTGATCTGCGGATAGTCGTAAAAAAACTGATTGCACTGCAACAAAGCCATGGGGTGAGAATGAACCTCGGATATTTCGTCCAAGGTCTGTCCTGGCAAAGCCATTAAATGGTGGTGGATCGAGAGGTAATACTCCCCAACAATAGACAATTGGTATTTGTCCATCAAAGCGTAGTTGGGTATGATCGAACCAGCGATTGAATTTTCGATGGCCATCACTCCATAAGCAGCGCGCTGGTCAACTAGGCTGTGGACCAAAGCATCAAAAGAAGCGCAGTCCTCCAATGCTATGTCCGCGCCAAAATAATCAAGGGCTACTTGATAATGGTTGGATCCTTTAATTCCTTGAATGGCAATTTTAGTTTTCATCAGGGCTAAAAAAAAGTCCCGCATCAGCGGGACTTAGTATTTTGATTGAGTAATCACTTTACAACAGCCCCTTGCTTCTATCTGCATAGAAGTAAAAATAGCTGTAAAAGAAAGTGTTGTTCATGGTGTTGTTTGCAATTAAGCGGCTAAATTATCATTTATATCGACACTGCCAAACTTCCAGTAAAAAAATAGCTCAATTAAAACAAAGCACTTGCGATTTGTGCGATATTTTCGCTTTTCCCCATCGAATAGTAATGCAACACAGGTACTCCTGCTTCTTTCAGTTCTTTGGATTGGGCTATAGCCCACTCAATTCCTACCTGCTTGATCCCTGCGTTGTCTTTGGCAGACTCTACCGCATCTACTAAATCCTGGGGGAGATCAATTTTAAATACTTGAGGAAGAATACTTAAGTGTCTGTGCACGGCCAGCGGTTTGATCCCTGGAATGATGGGCACATCGATACCCATAGCCCGGGCGCTCTCCACAAAGGCAAAATATTTGCTGTTATCAAAGAACATTTGAGTAACTACATAGTCCGCCCCAGCATCCACCTTTTCTTTCAACCTTTTTAAATCAGAAGCCATGGAAGGAGCTTCCATGTGCTTTTCAGGATAACCAGCTACTCCAATACAAAAAGGAGTGGCGAGCGGAGATTGAGGCTGGTCATGCAAAAACTGACCGCGATTGAGCTGATCGATTTGCCGCACTAAATCCACCGCATAGGGATGTCCGCCGCTGGTAGGGATGAAATAAGCCTCATCGCGCATCGAATCACCGCGGAGTGCCATCAAATTATCGATACCCAAATACTGAAGATCGATCAACATGTATTCTGTTTCCTCTTGAGTAAACCCGCCACACAACACGTGCGGCACAGTATCCACGTCGTACCTGTGTTTGATGGAAGCACATATCCCTACAGTTCCTGGACGCATGCGGGTAATTTTCTTTTCGTATAAACCCGATTTCTGAGTATAGACGACTTCTTCCCTGGAGGTAGTCACATCGATAAATGGGGGTTTAAACTCCATCAATGGGTCGATGTTGGCATATAGTTCATCGATGCTTTTTCCCTTGACGGGTGGAACAATTTCGAAGGAAAAAAGCGTTTTTCCCTGTGCGTTTTTAATGTGGTCTGTAATTTTCATAACAAAACGATTAATCAGCAATATTAGGTGACAGCCATCTTTGGGCTTCGGCCAATGGAATGTTTTTTCTGCGCGCAAAGTCGGCGACTTGTTCTTGGGTTATTTTACCCAAACCAAAATAACGGGCTTCCGGGTGGGCAAAATAATATCCTGATACGGAAGCTGCTGGCCACATAGCCAAACTTTCGGTCAAACGCACACCGATGGCCCCTTCAACGTCGAGCAATTGCCAAATGGTTTGCTTTTCCAAATGGTCAGGACAAGCCGGGTAGCCTGGTGCCGGACGAATGCCTCGGTATTGCTCCCCGATAATTTGGTTGATCTCTAAGGATTCATCTGAAGCGTATCCCCAGAACTCCGTGCGAACTTTTAAGTGCAACCATTCTGCCGCTGCTTCGGCAAATCTGTCTGCAATCGCCTTAACCATGATCGAGTTGTAATCGTCGAGTTGGGCCTCGTATTCTTGAGCCCACTCATCGGCGCCAAATCCGGCACTGACACAAAAGCACCCCACATAATCTGTGATACCGGTTTCTTTTGGGGCGATAAAATCGGACAAGGCCATGTAGGCAACACCCTCCTTCTTTTTGGCCTGTTGACGCAAAGTGCGGAACGTCGCTCCGTTTTGCGGCAATACTATGTCGTCTTGATCATCGCTGTAGGCCTCAAACAATCCGTAAATGCCTTTAACGCTGAGTTTTTTCTCTTGGAGCAATATATCGAGCACCCCTTGGGCATCTTCAAATAGTGTTTTGGCTTGTGCGCCTACCACCTCATCCGAAAATAAATCGGGGTATCGTCCGTGTAGGTCCCATGACCTAAAAAATGGGGTCCAATCAATCAAGGGCACCAAATCGTGCAAATCTATATCCAACACGTGTACCCCTTTGTTTTTAGGTGCGGGTACTGCATAAGCAGACCAATCCAACAGCTGTTTTTGACTGCGGGCTTCGGCCAAGGTAACAAACTCTTTGTGGCTGCCTCGGTTGTTAAATTTCTCCGCGAAATCGATATACTCCGATTTGATTTGTTCTCTGTAAGCTTCCTGTGTTTCTGGCTGAAGCAGGTTGCCCACTACCGTCACTGCGCGGGAGGCATCATTAACGTGAACAACCGTAAAGGGGTACTCCGGGGCAATCTTTACCGCAGTATGCGCCTTACTGGTCGTAGCTCCCCCGATCAAAAGGGGCATCGTCATATTTCTTCGCTTCATTTCTTTAGCGATATGCACCATTTCATCCAAAGAGGGCGTGATCAATCCGCTCAAGCCAATGGCATCCACCCCTTCTTGTTGGGCGGTATCCAGTATCTTTTCTGGAGGGACCATGACCCCTAGGTCAATAATTTCGTAATTGTTGCAGGCGAGTACCACGGAAACTATATTTTTTCCAATGTCGTGTACATCTCCCTTGACGGTCGCCATCAATATTTTGCCCGCTGCTTGAGAGGCTGTGGCGTCATAACCTGCCAAGGATTGTTTTTCTTCTTCGATATAAGGCAATAAATAAGCTACGGCCTTTTTCATCACTCGGGCAGACTTGACCACTTGAGGAAGAAACATTTTTCCGCTGCCAAAAAGATCCCCCACCACATTCATACCCGTCATCAAATGACCTTCAATCACGTGTATGGGTCTTTCAGACGCTAAACGCGCCTCCTCTACATCCTCCAAAATAAAGGCGTCAATTCCCTTGACCAACGCTCTAGTGATGCGTTCTTGAAGGGGCTCATCCCTCCATTGATTTTCTTGTACTTTTTCTTTGGCAGTCCCCACAAAGGATTCAGCGAAATTGAGCAAGCGCTCAGTAGCGTCTTCTCTGCGGTCCAGCACTACGTCTTCTACGTGTTCGAGTAAGTCTTTAGGAATATCGTCATAGACCTCCAACATGGAAGGATTCACAATGCCCATATTCATACCTGCTTTGATGGCGTGGTAGAGAAACACAGAGTGCATGGCCTCTCGAACAGGATTATTCCCCCTAAAACTAAAGGAAACATTACTCACTCCTCCACTCACGGAGCAATGAGGTAGATTTTGCCTCACCCATCGAGTAGCTTCAATAAAATCTATGGCGTTGCGGCGGTGTTCCTCCATACCGGTAGCCACGGGAAATATATTGAGGTCGAAAATAATATCTTCAGGGGGAAAATGAACTTGATCCACCAACAGTCGATAAGAGCGCTCTGCTATTTCTAAACGCCGTTCGTAGTTATCCGCTTGCCCCACCTCATCGAAGGCCATAACGATCACAGCCGCTCCGTATTGTCGAATACGGCGTGCCTGCCATAAAAATGCTTCTTCCCCTTCTTTAAGACTGATAGAATTCACGACACATTTGCCTTGAACCACTTGCAAACCAGCCTCAATAATCTCCCATTTGGAGCTATCGATCATGATGGGTACCCTGGCGATATCCGGTTCAGCCACCACCAAATTGAGGAAATTGACCATCGCTTTTTTGCCATCAATCAATCCATCATCCATATTTACATCGATGATTTGGGCGCCACCTTCTACTTGTTCCCGGGCAATGGCTAGTGCTTCATCAAAGCGCTCCTCCTTGATCAGGCGCAAGAAAAGTTTTGATCCTGCTACGTTGGTGCGTTCACCAACATTGACAAAATTGGTTTCTGGAGTCACCACGAGTGGTTCCAAGCCAGATAAGTGTAGGTATTTAGGGGATGTTGTACTCATCGATCTAGATTTGGGTGCTTCTGGGTTTGGCTTGAGCAGCAATCCGAGCAATCGCTTCGATATGATCTGGGGTAGTTCCACAGCATCCACCGATAATATTGACCAAATTCAGGTCTAAATAATCTTGAATCTGAGCGGCCATATCCTCGGGAGATTCATCGTATTGGCCGAAGGCATTGGGTAAACCTGCATTGGGGTGAGCAGAAACGGCAAATGGGGCTTTTTTATCGAGCACCTCCAAGTGAGGCGTTAACTGTTTGGCCCCTAAGGCACAGTTAAAGCCTACAGACAACAAATCGGCGTGTGCGATCGAGATCAAAAATGCTTCCGCAGTTTGTCCAGAGAGCGTGCGGCCTGAAGCATCCGTTATTGTGCCACTCACCATCACAGGTATATCGCTATTGCGCTCTTCTTTAACCTCTTGAATCGCAAACAAAGCAGCTTTTGCATTCAGTGTGTCAAATACAGTTTCCACCAGCAATAAGTCTACTCCACCATCCATCAGCGCCTCGACTTGTTCTTTGTAGGCGATGCGCAATCCGTCAAAATCTATAGCTCTATACCCTGGGTCGTTGACCTCAGGTGATAAACTCGCCGTTTTGTTGGTCGGACCTATACTTCCTGCCACATAACGAGGTTTGTCGGGTTGCTTTGCGGTATACTCATCAGCGACCTCTTTGGCCAGCCGTGCAGAAACCATATTGATTTCCTTCACCAACGACTCCATGTGATAGTCGGCCATCGCAATAGTAGTCGAAGAAAAAGTGTTGGTCTCCAGGATATCTGCACCAGCAGCTGCGTACTGAGCATGTATGTCTTTGATGGCGGCGGATTGAGTCAATGACAACAAATCATTGTTCCCCTGTAAAGGAGATTTCCAGTCAGCAAATCGATCTCCTCGATAATCGGCTTCTGTAAATTTGTGTCGTTGGATCATGGTACCCATGGCACCATCCAACACCAAAACCCGTTCTTTTAACAATAATCTGATATCCGGTTTTTTCATATAATCTTGTCTAATGCTTGTGCTATATCCGATTGAATATCATCGATGTGTTCTAATCCTACAGACACCCGGATCATACCCTCTCCAATGCCTGAAGCTGCGCGCTCCTGAGGTGTCAACTTGCTGTGTGTCGTTGAAGCGGGATGGGTGACTATACTGCGCGTATCTCCCAGGTTGGCCGATAATGAGAGTAACTCAATGGCATCAAAAAACTGTCGACCAGCTTCCAATCCACCTGTTAACTCAAAGGCCACCACCGCGCCACCGGCTTTCATCTGCTTTTGAGCGATGTCGTATTTGGGGTGTGACGGCAAAAATGGATACTTCACCTGGGCCACTTGTGGGTGTGATTCCAAATAAGTCGCCAAAGCCAATGCATTGCTGCAGTGCCTATCAACACGCACTGCCAAGGTTTCCAAACTTTTGGACAGTACCCATGCGTTAAACGGGGACATAGCGGGACCCGTAATTCGGGCAAATCGGTACACTTGATCCATCAAGTCAGCACGCCCCACAGTGATACCACCTAAAACTCGGCCTTGTCCATCCATGAGTTTGGTCGCTGAGTGAATGACCAAATGCGCTCCGTGGGCCAATGGCTTTTGCAAATACGGGGAGGCAAAACAATTGTCGATGATCAGGATCAAACCGTGCTCTTGAGCGATTTCCCCTAAAAGAGATAGGTCGATCAAATCGACACCGGGATTGGTCGGAGATTCCGCATAAATCACCTTGGTGTTGGGTTGTATTTTAGCGACGATTTCCGCTTTAGAGGCATGGACGTCAAATAGACTGGTCGTTATGCCCCATTTGGGAAAAAAATTAAAATACAAACTATGGGTAGATCCAAAAACTGAGGCGCTCGAGAGTATGTGGTCTCCCGATTGCAACAGAGCTGCAAATGTAGTGTACACCGCTGCCATGCCGGAGGCAAAGGCAAAACCCGCTTCAGCTCCTTCCATCAAACACACCTTCTCGATAAACTCAGAAGTAGTCGGATTGGAATAACGCGAGTAAATATTGCGGTCTTTCTCCTCGGCAAATGAAGCCCTCATGTCTTCGGCATCTTCAAAGACAAAACTCGAAGTCAGGTACATAGGGGTGGAATGCTCCAAAAAAGAAGAGCGTTCCGTTTGCGTTCTTATGGCTTGTGTTTCAAATGCTTTATCTTTCATGACTATCGGTCTGCAATTCTTAAAATATCTCCAAATACACCGCGCGCGGTCACCGCGGCACCGGCACCAGCCCCTTGAATCACCAAGGGTTGATCTCCATAAGATTCTGTAAATATCTCAATCAAGGAATCAGAACCCTTCATCTGCCCTAAGGTACTCTCTTGGGGCACAGAAACCAAAGAAACGCTGAGCTCGCCTTTAGTCTGCTGCAGATCGCCCGCGACTTGCCCTAGATAACGCAGTACATGACCAGGTTTTTGTTGGTCTTTGATCGATTGAAATGCTTGGTCTAGCTCAGTGAGCCTGGACAAGAAAGTCTGTTTGTCCACCTGTTGTAAGTCCAGGGGTATCAAATTTTCTATGGAAATGTCTGAGAACTCATTGGCCAAGTCTAATTCACGTGCCAAAATCAACAGTTTTCTACCAACATCATTTCCAGACAAATCTTCACGAGGATCTGGTTCAGTATACCCTTTTTCCAACGCCTCGCGCACCACTTCAGAAAACGGTCGATCTTCTATGGAAAAATGGTTAAAAATATAACTCAATGAACCTGAGAATACCCCGCGAATTTTGGTGATGTTTTCTCCGGAAAGATGCAACAACTTGATGGTGTCAATCAGTGGCAAACCAGCCCCAACATTGGTTTCATACAGGTATTGTTTCTGGTGCTGCTTGAGCACAGACCTGAGCTCCGTATAAAAGTCAAACTCCAACGTATTGGCAATTTTGTTCGAGGAGACTAAATCAAAGCCCTCCGCGATCATTTTGGGGTAATTTTTTACAAAACGAGCATCCGCGGTGTTATCCACCAGAATGAGGTTCTCTAGATGATGACTTTGGGCATACGCGCAAAGCGCCTCTAAATCGTACGGAACGCCTTGTTCCTCCAAAGTCTTCCGCCAATCCCCTTGCAAGCCTTGCGCATTGAAGAGCATTTTTTGAGAATTGGCCAAGGCAAATAATTGCAGTTTAATGCCTTTGCGCTCCTCAATTTTTTGTGCCGCTTGAATAATCTGATCCACGAGCGTACCCCCTACATTACCCACACCAAAAACGGCGAGGTTTATTTTTTTAGCTTGACCAAAAATCTCTCCGTGTACCACATTGAGCGCTTTGTGCAAGTCTTGTTTTTTCAATACCAAACTGACGTTTTTGCCTGTGACGGTATTGTTAAACAACATGGGGATCACCCCATTTTTAATCAATGCATTGTAGGGTTTGTGAAAGGTGCTTAAATCTTGTCCGATGATGGACAATACGGATACCTGATCGACGCCGGATATGCTGTTGATGTCTTGGGCATAAAAGTCATGCTCGAACTCTCTTTCCAAAGCGATGATCGCTTTGGTGGCATCCTGATGAGCCACAACCAATCCAATACCCCGTTCCGATGATCCTTGAGAAATAATACTCACACTCACTCCAGCATCCCCCAAAGCTTTAAAAATTCGGGCATCCACGCCTACTTTACCCAATAGTCCCCTTCCCTCCAGGTTGATCAAAGTCACTGATTCGATCACCGATAGTGACTTTATTCCCTGAGCAGATTGTGCCGCTGAAATCAGCGTCCCGTCACTATGGGGGTTAAAGGTGTTGAGAATACGCAAGGGTATGTTCTTCTCAATCAGTGGAATAATCGTTTTTGCGTGAAGTACTTGAGCCCCAAAATTGGCGAGCTCATTGGCTTCGCTGTAGGAAAGCTGTTCAATTTTTTGTGCATCATATACCCACTCGGGGTTGGCCGTGAAAATCCCATCAACATGGGTGAAATTTTGCAACTCTTTAGCATCCAAGAAATTGGCGAGCAAAGCTGCAGAATAATTAGAACCATTTCTACCCAAAGTAGTGGTTTCATTGTCCAAAGAGGAGGCCAAAAATCCAGTAAAGATAGCTACTGTATCCGGTGGTAACGCTGCAAAAGCAGCTTCGACATTTTGCCGTGAAATGCGCTCAATCACTTGGGCATTGCCATAAACATTATTGGTTTTAATCAAGGTGCGCGCATCGATGGCTTGGGCAGGTACTCCTCTTTGTTGCAACAGGTATACCACCGCTTTTACGGCCATCAATTCTCCATAGGCCAGCAACTGGTCTTTGGTTTTTAAACTGTAGTCTCCGATCAAACGTACCCCATCGAGTATTTGTTGGATCGCAGTAAACTCCTCCGCTAAGAATCCTTGAGGCAGGGGTTGCTCTTGTTCGAGTTTAAACGAATCAAAAGCACTTTGGGTGGGATGGCCAGAGGCTGCTGAAGCCAATAGGGACTCTAATTGGTCCGTCGCCTTACCTCGAGCGGACAAAACCGCTGTAAAGGGAATACGGGCTTGAGCCTTTTCTTGAATAATAGCCAGTACTCGGTCTAACCCTGCTCCATTGGCCAGGGATTTGCCCCCAAACTTCAAGACGGTAATCTTGTCCAATTTTTTGGTGGTCCCAAAAATGTCTCCCAACAACCGCTCCATCTGTTGGTATTCCATCAGAAAAGCATCGTGTCCATGCAAAGAATTTATTTCTCCATAGGTCACTCGACTGTTGGCCTGGGCGAGTTGTTTAAACGTGTCCTTATTCTCTTGAGCGGTGAAAAACAAATCAGAGTCCACACCGATAATATGGATGTGTGTTTTGCTGTCTTTGAATTGCACGAATGGATCGCGGCCGCCACGGGTAATATCGATAGAGCGCAACAACTGATTCATCAACTTATACGCGGACAACTGGAAACGCTGTTGGAGTTTTTCTCCGTGGTGGGTCAGCCAACTCTCTACGTTAAAGACGTTGAGTGTTTCATTGGTTGAACGTCCAAAACGCTGTTTAAACGACTCGGGGGTACGGTAACACAACATGGCATGCATACGCGCGTCGTGTACAGGCTGTTTGGAGTTCAGCAAAAACTGTTCTTGAATCTGACAATTGGCCATCAACCAATCTGTTGACTTCCAATCCGAAGCGACAGGAACTAAATGACCGATACGCTCTGGGGCCAATGCGGCCATTTCCCAAGCAATCCCTCCACCGAGTGAACCACCGATTAAAGCAAATACTTCCTGAATGCCCAGCTGATCCACACCCCACCAAAAAATTCGGGCTATGTCTTGGGCGATAAAGTCTTTGTAATTATCGATGACAAATCCATCGTACCCATTACCTGGTATATTAAAGGCCAGTACCGTGTACTTATCTGTATCGACAACTAAACCAGGGCCGATCAAGCTATTCCACCACCCATCTGGGCCAGCTACATGTGAATTTCCGGTCAAGGCGTGATTCACCATCACCAGAGGTGCACGGTGTATCGGCTGGCCGAATAACTCATAAGAAAGCTGAAGATCTAAAACTGCTCCAGAAGCAGTTTTAAAAGATGGGTGGTGTAAGCTCTGTAACATTTAGATTCCGAATGCAGTCTTTATGGCATCTACATGGTCTAATTTTTCCCAAGTAAACAATTCAACTTCTCTCTCGATACGACCACTGTATGGTGACTCAAAAACTTTGGTCACTGTTTCAGAAGTTCTTCCCATGTGGCCATAAGCGGCTGTCTCCGAATAAATAGGATTTCTCAATTTTAAACGCTGTTCAATAGCGTATGGTCTAAAATCAAAGATCTCTGCTACCTTTTGTGCGATCTCTCCATCCTTAAGTGACACTTTAGCAGTACCGTAAGTATCCACAAAAATAGAGGTAGGTTTTACCACACCAATAGCATAGCTCACCTGAACCAAAATTTCATCGCACACACCTGCAGCCAC
>ENA-OUVC01001743-OUVC01001743.1-marine-metagenome-genome-assembly--contig:-NODE-1743-length-12658-cov-3.191400_pt1 | contig 12658 bp, 11 predicted proteins | sample MGYA00248622_ERZ508571 | MGnify/ENA primary metagenome ERZ508571 (study PRJEB26236, sample SAMN06267175) | marine metagenome | isolation source: Columbia River Estuary | place: USA:Columbia River... | reverse complement strand
CCTAGGGCGGACGCAATAGGAAATAAAATTGATAGCTCTTCATTTTTAACAAGGACAGCAAAGAGGATTAAGTTAAAAGATTGCACCAATGCCACAACTGGGCCCACAAATGAGACTGAGCCAACTGAGAATGCTTGGTAGATAAAGGGCAGACCAAGACCTCCGCTGAAGCCAGCAAGTAATCCAATAAGCACAACACGTAGGGTTAGTGAGCTGAGATCAAATGCGATTACAACACAGATAAGTGCAAATGCAATTGTGGTGGAGGCGCGTAAAGTATTGCGCCAAGATGATTGCTGGGTTGATTTGCCACCAAGGGTGTTAGTGAAGGCATTTGCTAAGGCGTTTGTAAAGGAGGCTATCTCACCAATCATTTACTAACATTACTTTGTGTTGATATCTGAATCAAATTGAAAGAGTGAGCAGCCACCATCAGCTAATAAAATGACGGGGTGCTACCTGTCCAAGATTAAAGTTTTGCTAACTCCTCTTTCCGCCCAACCCTATCCACCACCAACACACTCCCATTGGGAATCTCATCCCACCCATCCTGGTTCCAGCCAGAGGATGCCACCACAACCTCACCCTTAGCTTTGGTGTATTTAAGGTGGTAGTAATCAGTATCTTCTTTAAACTTTTGCGGGATTTTATCTTGGTTATAGATGCAAGCTGCCATAAAGCTTTGCTCATTAATAATCATCATATTGATGGATGAGAATGTGCAGTTTGATTTGATGTAGGAAAGACCTTGTTTAACACCTTGGATAAAGCCATGCTTTTCTATTTGGGTTAGTAGGTAGAGGAAGTACCTCTCTGAGTCGGTATTTCCTTTAGCTAGTTGTAAGTACTTCTTATCTATTAAGGGATCTAGGCAATCAAAGGGGGAGATTGAGCCGTTGTGAATAAAGGTTATGTCTTGGTAGGTAAAAGGATGGGTGTTGGCTTCATTAATTGGCATTCCCTCAGTTGCCCAACGAAGGTGAAGCAGTGCGGCATTTGATTTATGGCTAGCTAACGCTTCTTTAAAGTGCGCACTCTTTGTTGCTGCCACTGGCTCTTTGTAGAGATCAGCTTTGTGGTTAGAGGTGGTAGCAATACCCCAACCATCACAGTGATCATTGGCAAGATTTACAAACTGATCAAAGTTAGCACCAACCACATCATTAAAGGTGGTGGGGTTTGGGGCGGTGTAACCAAGCAGGCGGCACATAATATAAGTAAGGGTAGTCCTATTTTATTTTCATTGCGATTTTTCGTGCAACTTTTCTAGCATCTATTGCACACTTATCTGCACCCTTTATCGGCAGTATTAAATTACCCACTGTATAGATACTGGTATTTGGGATCTGACCATCATTATTTATAATTGGTGATTTATAGCTCTCATCTATGGCAAAGCCAGCCCGCCTGGCTAACTCATGATCTGGAATCCAATCCCCAGTAAAAATTATGGTGTCAGCTTTAATAATTGACTCCTTACCATTTTTCTCTATCTTCACCCCAGTAACTCTCACATCTCCTTGAATCTCAATTATCTTAGTTGCGCTTAAAAACCTAAAGCGGTAGAGAAGTTTCATTATTGTCGGCACAAAAATTACAGTTTGATGTTTTTGTTTATCACATATCATGGCAACTGTTTTAACACCTGCATGTTTTAAGGTCATTACAGCTGAAAAACTCACATGCTCTGCTCCTACTATTACCGCGGCCTTACCAATATATAAATCCTCTAAGTAACTCGCTTGTTGTAGTGAGCCGGTGGTGTAGATACCAGCAGGGCGCTTGCCGGCAATTACTCTGGCTGATCTGCCACGCTCTCTGGCACCTGTTGCCAAGATAATTGCTTTAGCACCAACCTGCTCTAGCCCATTTGGTGAGGTTAATTTAATTGTCTGCTTATCTGCCCAATCTGTGGCGGTAGTTGAGGTTGATATCTCAACACCTGCTTTTTTTGCTTGGCTTACATAATATTGTGCATATGCTGGCCCGGATAAAAATCTCTTAAGATCACGAAGGCCATAACCTGGATGGTATGAGTGCCTGGGTACACCTCCGGCATTTTTCTCCCGCTCAACTACCCGAACCTCTTTGATGCCACATTTTTTTAACTCAATGGCAGCAGCTAAACCAGCAGGACCTGCGCCAATAATTAAGACATCAACCTGTGATCTCTTCATCTTTTTTCCAATAACTTTCTAAGCTCTGAGTGGCAGTAAAAACCCTGGCATCTACCAAGTCCTGCTCTTGTTCTTCTGGCTAAATTTCCAATAGTAGTTGGTGGCAATGGGGAGGCGAGTGCATCCAATACCTCTTGGGTGGTTGTCTTCTCACAATGACAGATAATTGAGCCATGTAATGGGCTTTGCGCTATTTTTTCCTCATCTTGGTAACTGCGCAAAGATGCCTCACCTAGATTATTCATCTTTACCGCTGGCAACTCTTTTTCACCACCAGTATCTAAACCAGCAGCAATTAGTAACTGCTTAACATAGGTAGCAATCGCCATCGATGCGGTTAAACCAGTTGATCTAATTCCACCCGCAGTTAGATATCTTTGTTTGTTATTTACTGTGTGTAGTTTGATCTGAAAATCAGAGTGCTCAGTTGCCGCACGTAGACCGGCATAGATAGCGGTTATCTCCTCACCTAGAAGCTGCGGCGCAATTTTCCTACCCTTCTCCATTAAAAATTTAAGACCAGCGTTGGTTGATCCAGTAGCGGTTTTATCATCTAAGTTCTCAGCGGTTGGTCCTAGCATTATGTTGCCAAATACTGTTGGTGCTACCAATACTCCCTTACCCATGGAGGAGGGCACTGGCAGGATGATATGGTTTATTAAGGATCTAGATAATTTATCAAAGACTATTAACTCACCCCGCCTAGGTCTCACCTTAAAATCACTTATGCCAAGCAGCTTATCTATCTCATCTGAGTAGAGGCCAGCGGCATTAATTAAGTATTTGCAGGTAATTGGCTGATCATTTGTACCTAGGGTAATTAACTCACCTGCTACCGCTATATCTAATACCTTGGTATTTAACCTTATTTCACACCCAGCTAACTTTGCTTGAGTAGCAAATGCAACTATTGGGCTCCAGGGATCAATAATCCACTCACCTGGAACAGTAAGGGCGGCAAGTGCACCATCACCTAAATTTGGTTCTAACTTATATAACTCCTCTTTGGTGATTAACTCACACTCGGTATAACCATTGGCGATTGCTTTTTCCTTAAGCTTTGGAAGATTTGCTACCTCCTCATCACTCCAAGCAACTAATAAGCCACCTAATTTTTCAACTGCAATATTTACCTCCCCCGCATAGGCTTTAAGTAGTTGATAACCCTGTGAGACTAACTTTGCTTCGAGTGAGCCTGGTGTCATATCAAAGCCGGTGTGCAAGATAGCGGTATTAGATTTTGAGGTCGCCTCCCCAACATCAGCTGCTGCATCAATTAAGCAAAGAGTTAAGTCATGTTTAGCAAACTCTCGGGCAATGGCACTTCCTACAACTCCGGCGCCAATAATTGCAACATCAAATATCTTATTAATCACGATCTAAACTTACTCTCTGCACATCGCGCCACTTACTTAAGTAGCTTTGAGATTGATCACTAGACCAATTTGGTCGAAAGGATTTAGATGGTCGCCAATTTTTTTCAAAATCTTTAATTTTTAAACTCTCCATAGCCCCTAGCGCTGCTAAGTAGCCAACGCCAATAGCGGTGGCATCTGGATGGGCAAAAACCTCCACCTGGATCTGGGCCAGATCTGCCTGCATCTGCATCAATTTATTTGATTGGGTAAGTCCGCCATCTACTCTAAGTTCGTTAACAACTACCCCATCTGATTTAACTGCCGATAATAAATCAGCAACCGCTGCTGCGATGCCATCGACAACAGCTGATGCAATATGTTGTTTTGTATGGTTTAAGCCAAGACCGCTGATAGTGGCGGTGGCATCTGGTCGCCAAAGCGGTGCACCAATGCCAGCAAATGATGGTGATGCCATTACGCCAGATGAATCTGGTAGTAGATCAATATCTGATAGCCGCTCAATAAACTTATTGCTTAATAACCAATCAACTGCGCTAGCTGCGGTAAAGACCTGCCCATCTAGGTAGTAAGAGGTTGCACCCTTAATTTGCCAAGCCAGTGAGGTAGCTAGTCCATTTTTAGAGATCTTTATCTGATTGCCGATATTGGTAAGCAAAAATGCGCCGGTGCCATATGTGCACTTTGCTTGGCCAGATGTAAAACAATTTTGCGCAAAGAGTGCGGCGGCTTGATCAACAATTGCAGCGGTGAGGCGAACCCCTTGTAGGGATGGCAGCTCTGGGCAGTTGATCTCACCAATCACCTGATCATTGCCAACTAAGGTAGGTAGATCATTAATATCTAATTGCCAGATATCTGCTAACTGTTGTTGCCAACCCATAGTTGCTAAATCAAATAACAATGTTCTACTAGCTGTTGCCATATCAGTTACATACTGCTTAGTTAATTTGTAGATCAACCAAGTATCGGTGGTGGTGATAACCGCGCTCTTAGGTAGGGCTGGATATTGATTTTTTAGCCATGAGATTTTAGGAGCGACAAAGTAGGGATCAATTGCTAGCCCAGTTTTATTTAAGACAAACTCAGAGTGTGATTTTTTCTCATCACAGTAGCTAGCACTGCGGGAATCTTGCCAACCTATTACCGGAGTTAAGGGGGCACCAGTTGATCTATCCCAAGCCAGTATTGATTCACCTTGATTTGCAACTCCAACACAATTAATTGTTAATTTATTACCAGTTAAGACCTGATCTACCGAATCAATTACAGATTGCCACATTTGCAGCGGATCGCTCTGGCTCATTCCACTTTGGTTATGATCAATCTCAAGTGGGCTAGATGCTTTGGCATAAACCTGAAAATCATCATCAAGTAGGATCGCTTTGGTTGCCGAGGTGCCCTGATCGATCGCCAAAATGGCCATGGCCACAGTTTACCTTTGTGCCAAATTACCAGCCTAGATCTAAAAAAACTACAAAGAATTTGCCAAATTCATCTCAAATACCCTTCCGTAATTTGGATCACAGGAGTAGAAAAGGGCAAAGGCTTTTTCCAAAGCCACCTAAAAGGAGGAATACACACCTTATGTCAATGACTAATGACGAGCAAAAGCTCGCAGAGCTTGGCTATAAACAGGAGCTAGATCGATCTTGGAGCGGATTTTCAAACTTCGCCATCTCCTTCTCGATTATCTCAATCCTGGCTGGATGCTTCACCTCATTTGGTCAAGCATGGAACAACGGTGGACCAATTGCGATCTCACTTGGTTGGCCACTGATATCGATATTTATTTTAATTATTGGTTTATGTATGTCGGAGTTGGTATCTGCCTATCCAACCTCCGGCGGTATCTACTGGTGGGCTTCAAAACTAGGTGGCGCTAAGGCTGGCTTCTATACCGGCTGGCTAAACCTGCTTGGCCTATTTGCTGTAGTTGCCTCAGTTGCCTATAGCTGCGCAACATTTTTTGATCTTGCTTTTATGTCATTTAGTAAGAGCTGGGCAGAGGGGTACTCATTACAACGGGTATTTATTATGTTCATTGTTGTGTTGGGGATTATCTCCTTCCTAAATATCTCCAGCGGACATTTGATGTCAACCCTTAACAACATCTCAGTTTGGTGGCATGTGGCTGGTGCTTCAATAGTGGTTGCGGTATTAGTAATACTTCCTGAGAATCACATGAGTGTTTATGACATGTTTACCATGAGAGTAAATAACTCAGCAGGGTTAGCTGGGGGAGAGACTAGCGGCACTGGTTTTTGGTTCTACATCTTGCCACTTGGTTTCTTATTAACCCAATACACAATTACTGGCTTTGATGCTTGTGCTCATCTATCTGAAGAGACTAAGGGTGCTAGCCAAGCTGCTGCTAGAGGAATTTGGCAGGCAATTTTCTACTCCGCAATCGGTGGCTGGATACTTCTTCTTGCTTTCTTGTATGCAGTACAAGATGCAGATGCAGTAACTGCTGGTGGTGGCGGTGTAGCTGTGATCTTTGCCCAAGCATTAAGTGCTAAGTGGGCAGGTGCGGTCTTGTTAATCTCCGCTACTGGCCAACTCTTCTGCTGTACATCTGGTTTAACTAGCTGCTCACGCATGATGTTTGCATTTAGTCGTGATGGTGCACTTCCTGGCTCTAAGCGACTAGCTAAGTTAGATAGCAATAAGGTGCCACGGACTGCCGTATTAGTTTCAGCAGTTGTTGCGATGGTAATGACATTGCCAGCATTAGTTGAGGTAAATATCGGATCAGCTGAAGCACCAATTATTGTGCCAACTGCTTTCTATGCTGTGGTTTCAATTTGCGTAATTGGTCTCTACCTAGCATTCCTAGTACCAATCTACCTTCGTTGGCGTGCTGGTGATTCCTTTAAGCAAGGTGAATGGAATCTTGGTAACAAGTGGAAGTGGATGGCCCCAGTAGCTTGTGCTGAGATTGTGGTCATCTGTATTTACTTTATTTTGCCAACCACACCAATGGGCTGGCCAAATAATGAGGGCTTTGATCTGAAGTTTGTTAACTATGCGCCAATATTAGTTGGTGGCACCATGTTAATTCTTTGGGTCTGGTGGCATCTATCAGTTAAGAAGTGGTTCAAAGGACCAAAGACTACGGTCTAACTGTTTGCTAGCTAAACCGCGATTAGATAAGGGCTATCTACGCACCTTGCGTAGGTCGCCCTTATTTTTATTTCTAAAAATAGCCTAGATGTAATACTCTTGCGGTTATGGCATTCCTCACCACCGATCAGCTGCGCAAAGATGTGGCAGATAAGAAAATAGATACTGTAGTTGTGGCAATGTGTGATATGCAGGGCCGCTTAGTTGGCAAAAGAATTGATGCTAATTTCTTTTTAAGTGATGTTTTAAAGCATGGCACTGAAGGTTGTAATTACCTGCTAGCGGTGGATGTGGATATGAATACCGTCCCAGGTTATGCAATGAGCTCATGGGAGCGCGGTTACTCAGATCTTGCAATGATTCCAGATACCAACACTTTGCGTTACATTCCTTGGCAAGAGGGCGCAGCATTACTACTTGCTGATGTGGCATGGCTTGATCACAGCGATGTTGTAGCAAGCCCGCGCCAGATACTCAAAAAACAGATTAAAGCTTTGCAAGAGGCTGGTATGAAGGCGATGGTTGGTACAGAGCTTGAGTTTGTAGTTTATAACAACACCTATGAGCAAGCATTTAATAAGGGTTACAAAGATCTAACTCCAAGTAATCAATACAACGTTGATTACTCAATCCTTGGTGGCTCCCGGGTTGAACCGCTGCTGCGCGCAATTAGATTAGGTATGAGTGGCGCCGGCATGAATGTTGAATCGGTTAAGGGTGAGTGCAACTTTGGCCAACATGAGATTGCCTTTAAATATAGTGATGCTTTAACCTCTTGTGATAACCATGTGATTTATAAAAATGGTGCCAAAGAGATTGCAGCAGCCACTGGATATGCCTTGACCTTTATGGCAAAGCCAAATCAAAAGGAGGGTAACTCCTCCCATATCCACCTCTCATTTAGAGGATTAAATGATGAGTTGGTGATGGCAGATGATAAAGATAAGGAGCATGGCTTATCTGAGGTTGGTAAGCAGTTTATTGCTGGTCAAATAAAACATCTTCGTGAGCTTTCATTACTTTTTGCACCAAATATCAACTCCTATAAGAGATATGTGCCAGGATCCTTTGCACCGACTGCTATTGCATGGGGGCGCGATAATCGCACCTGCGCTCTGCGCCTTGTTGGTCACGGTGGGTCACTGCGACTTGAAAATCGTGTTCCAGGAGGAGATGTCAATCCATATCTGGCAGTTGCTGGAATCATTGCAGCAGGACTCGATGGCATCAATCGCAAGTTGAAGTTAGAAGATGCCTTTGTGGGCAACGCATATGTATCTGATTCAGAGCGAGTACCATCGACCATGCTTGAAGCTCAGAAGTTATGGTCTGAGAGCGCATGGGTGAAATCAGTATTTGGCGCAGAGGTGCAGGCCCATTACACCAACATGGCACAGGTCGAACTCGATGCATATGGCAAGGCAGTCACTGACTGGGAGCTCTTTAGAAACTTCGAAAGGTTTTAACTATATGTCCTCGGTATATGAGGTAATCAACCCTGCAACCGAAAAGGTTGTCACAGCTATTGAGCTCGCAGATGAGGCGGCAACAGATGCTGCCATTGAGCGTGCACATAAGGCATTTGATACATGGCGCCATGTGGCACCAGGGGATCGGGCAAAGATGCTGCGCTCCTTTGCATCTGTTGTCAGCGCTCATCGTGAAGAACTTGCAGCCCTTGAGATTGAGAACTCTGGTCACACACGCGGTAATGCGTTGTGGGAGGCAGATAACGTTGCCAACGTTCTGAATTACTACAGTGCAGCTCCTGAGCGCTTATTCGGAAAACAGATTCCAGTACCGAATGGAATCGATATTACCTTTAAGGAACCACTTGGTGTTATTGGCGTCATTGTTCCCTGGAACTTTCCGATGCCCATTGCTGGTTGGGGATTTGCACCAGCACTTGCTGCAGGAAATACCGTTGTGTTAAAACCTGCTGAATACACACCGATGACTGCAATTCGCTTAGGCGAACTAGCACTTGAGGCAGGAATCCCAAAAGATGTCTTTACTGTGATTCCTGGTAAGGGTTCCATTGTGGGTGCACGCTTTGTTACTCACCCAAAGGTGCGCAAGATTGTCTTTACCGGTTCTACCGAAGTAGGTAAATCGATCATGGCGGGGTGCGCCGATCAGGTCAAGCGCGTGACTCTAGAACTCGGCGGCAAGAGCGCCAATGTGATCTTCGCCGATAGCGATATTGAAAAGGCTGCAGCAAATGCACCAGGTGCTGTCTTTGATAATGCCGGACAAGATTGCTGTGCACGCTCTCGTATCTTGGTAGAAAAATCTGCCTTCGATAAGTTCATGTCAGCATTTGAAGTTGCTGTGAAGAAATTCCGCGTGGAAGATCCATCGCTAGCAACATCAGATATGGGTCCGATGATCTCTGCAAAGCAGAAGGCATCTGTTGAGATGTATCTCGATGAGCCTGTCGCCTTTACAGGAACTGCGCCAAGCGGTGCTGGCTTCTGGTTGCCACCCACAGTTCTCTTGCCCACATCGACGAAATCAAAGTCGTGGAACGATGAGATCTTTGGACCAGTGGTCTCTGTCATGACATTCGATGGTGAAGATGATGCGATTGCAAAGGCCAATGAGACCGAATTTGGATTGTCAGGATCGATCTGGACTCGAGATTCCGGTAAGGCAATCCGCGTATCTCGCGCAATCGAGAGCGGCAATTTATCGGTCAACTCCAATTCATCCGTTCGATATTGGACTCCATTCGGGGGTTACAAGCAATCTGGTCTCGGTCGCGAACTCGGCCCAGATGCACTTGATTCATTTACTGAGGTAAAAAACGTTTTTATCTCAACTGAGAAATAACTAGGGGACAACGATGAGCAAGCGTTTAGAGGGAAGAGTCGCAGTAATCACTGGGGCAGGTAGCGGAATCGGTTATGCAACCGCACTACGTCTGGCATCAGAGGGCGCTCATGTGGTGGCATGCGATACCAATGAGACAACCGGTAACGCGATCGCTGCCGAGACTGGCGGTATCTTCGTCAAAGCTGATGTCACAAACTCTGAGCAAGTTGAGAATATGTATAAGGTGGCATTTGAAAAATATGGCCGCATCGATATTGCTTTTAACAATGCCGGAATCTCGCCTCCTGATGATGATTCGATTTTGACTACAGGCCTTGATGCATGGGAGCGGGTATTGCGCGTGAACACAACGAGCGTCTTCTTATGCTGCAAAGCTGTTATTCCTTATATGCAAAAGGCCGGTAAGGGCTCCATCATTAATACCGCATCCTTCGTTGCAACGATGGGAGCTGCCACATCGCAGATCGCATACACAGCATCCAAGGGTGGGGTGCTCTCTATGAGCCGCGAACTTGGAGTGCAATTTGGTCGTGAAGGTATCCGCGTCAATGCGTTATCTCCTGGACCGGTGAACACTCCACTTCTGCAAGAGCTCTTTGCAAAAGATAAAGAGCGTGCTGCTCGTCGCCTCGTGCATATTCCTATGGGTCGCTTTGCAGAAGCCACAGAAATTGCTGCAGCTGTGGCATTTCTTGCAAGTGATGATTCCAGCTTTATTACTGCAGCTAACTTCCTTGTTGATGGCGGTATTTCTGGGGCATATGTAACCCCGCTTGATAATTAGTCGACAGTAATAACTTCGGCGGTAGCAATACGGTCGAGGAAGGTATTAACTAAGTCAAAAGCGTTCTGATCAGTCTTTGATTGGAGCGCTTTTGTCTGTGCTCGCAGTTGGTCAGGATCGACTCCCTCTGACTCAACTTCGGCACATCCACCCTCCATAGCAAGCCATTCTTCTAATACTTCAGGGTCAATCTCAGGATGAAATTGGAGTGCGAGTGTGCGACCTAATGTGAATGCTTGAACAGCCAATCCTGTGCGTGCAATTTCGGTTGCAAGGGCAGGTGAGATCCAGCGATCCCAGTGATATTCAAACCAGGGACCAGGTGAGATCAGAGTGGGGTCATCTGTGTGAATCTCATACCAACCAAGTTCTGCTTCAGGTGCTCGAGAGACGGAGCCACCTAGCGTGCGCGCCATCATCTGTCCGCCAAAGCAGATACCCAAGATGGGTTGTCCTGCATTGTGTGCAGCTTTGAGCAGAGCAAGTTCTGGAGTGAGCCAATTGCCGATGCGCTCATCTTCATAGGCGCCATAGGGAGCGCCCATCGGAACGATGATGTCGTATTGTGAAAAGTCAGGGAAGGTGACCGTTACGTTCGGTGCGCCGTAGCTGCTCTCTGGAACAATTAAGAATCTTTCAATCGCATAGCCACGAGCTTCAAATGCGCGCCAGATGGGACCACCGAGTGAAACATGATCGTGTTCGATAAAGAGGGCGCGCTTTCTCATTTTGTTTCAGCAATCCTTGCTTTGACCATATCGAGGATTAACTTCTCTTCGACCTTCCAGTCGTTCGGAACTCCGATGGTCTTCTTATTGAGCTTTAAGTGATCCATTTTGTCGCGGAATGCATCAAGGACATCGGTGCTCCATGGCGCGATAGTGATGTGGTTTTTCGATGCTGATGCACCGAATATGTAATCATCTCCAAGCTTTATCATCGGTTGGTTCCAGGCGATGACAAGTTCCGTCTTTGGGTATTTTGTCTGAATAGTTTTAAAGATCTTGCGCATGGTGGTGGCCTGCTTGGGATCGATTGTCTTATAGAACTCAGCTGGAGTGTCATGGCGCCTTGATGATGTGGAGCCACGTGAATACATAACAAGGGCGTTGGCATGGGCTTGTGAGAAGCCGTAGTTCTCGCGCAAGTGGGCTACTTGTTGTGGGTATTTATCGCCCTTAATCTCCTTCATGACCTTAAACCAATAGGACATCTTCTCCCCATAACGCTTTTCGATAGCGGGGAAGTGGGCCTCGCGGGAGGGATCTTTTGGCATGAGGCAATGCTAGTTGCAGCAATGAGTACTATTTCAACTCTATGAAAGATGCATCCCTTGCTATTGATGTCGGGGCAACCAAGGTGGCAGTGGGCCTGGTTGCTCGCGATGGGCAGGTGCTTGCCCGTATTGATATCAGCTCCAAGGTGGGCTCTCTTGATGTGTTAAACGCATCCCTTGCTCAAGCAATTACTTTGGTGATGGCAACAGATGGTGTTGTAGTTGTCGGAGCAGGTATTGGATCTGCCGGTCCCATTGATAAAGATAAGGGCACCATCAACCCCGTCAATATTGCTGCCTGGGTTGATTTCTCACTTGTTGATTTTGTCAAAGATGTTTCAAGTCTTGATGATGTTCGCATCATTGGGGATGCAAGCGCACTTGCCTATGCAGAGTTTGTCTTGGGTGCAGGCCGAGGTGCTACAAATCTTCTCGGCATCGTTGTCTCAACTGGTATTGGTGGGGGAGTTGTTCTTAACGGAGCTTTTCATGTGGGGCGCACAGGCAATGCCGGATATATCGGTCACGCTGTTGTGGTGCAGAACGGTGCACTATGTGCATGTGGTCAACGCGGTTGCGTTGAGGCATATGCAAGTGGCACAAATATGGCGAAAGATTTTGGTGTTAGTGGTTTTGAGGATGTTGCAGATGCAGCGCGTTCGGGAGATGCACGGGCTCTTGCTGCAATAGAGAAGGGTGCTGCAGTACTTGCGCTAGGTTTACTGAACGCTGTGGCGCTGATGGATCTTGACACCATTGTTGTCGGTGGTGGGGTGATGAGCGCTGATGATGTCTATTGGCCTATTTTGGTGAAGCACTTTGAGAAAGAGATGAAAAACCTTAACTTTCCTGGGAAAGTGGAGTTAAAGAAGGCAACACTTGGCAAGGATTCAGGACTTGTGGGCGCTGGTTTGGTTGGATTCATCCCACGAGAAGAAAGGGCATAACGTGTTGGAATATTCCGAACGTCCATGGGGCAGCTATCAAGTGCTTCATAGCAATGCTTTCTCTCAGGTCAAAGAGATCACCGTCAAAGCTGGTGCTCGCCTTTCTTATCAAACCCATGAAAAGCGCGCTGAGCATT
>ENA-OUVC01001741-OUVC01001741.1-marine-metagenome-genome-assembly--contig:-NODE-1741-length-12660-cov-3.990304_pt1 | contig 12660 bp, 14 predicted proteins | sample MGYA00248622_ERZ508571 | MGnify/ENA primary metagenome ERZ508571 (study PRJEB26236, sample SAMN06267175) | marine metagenome | isolation source: Columbia River Estuary | place: USA:Columbia River... | reverse complement strand
AGGGTGAAGGCAGGACAGTGTTGGTTGTGAGTCATAATATGGCGGCGGTGCAGAGTTTGGGTGGGAAGGGGATATTAATTTCAAAGGGAAATTTAGACTATTGTGGAGGGTCAAAAGACGCTGTTCAAAAATATACACTTAAAGATATTAATGAATTTAATAATGAGAGTCTAGATATATCAAATTACAGAAGAAAAAATAGAGATCCAATAGGTGAAATTTCATTCGTGGAAATCCACCAAGAATACATACGAATAAAAAGAATTGCCGAAAATGAAGGATTTTCTATAACTATCTTTTATATACTCTTTCAAAAAGTAACAGAAGTTGTAATAAACTTGATTTTTAAAAATGAGTTGGGTGAAATATTATTAGCCTTATCCTCAAAAGATTTAATAGTCAAAGCCCCCTCAAACGATGGAAACCATTCTGCTACATTTAATTTCAAAGAATCTTTTTTTATGGAAAATAAGATTTATTTGGATATTGGATTAAGTCCTGGTGATGGTGGATTGTCATTCGATGTAATTGAAAATTTCCCAATTCTTGAAATTAATAACGAAAATAAATTTCCTTTTTGGAGCGAAAGGCCGAAAGGGTATATACTACTACCAACAAATAAATATAATATAAGTTATGAAACGATTAGAAATTAATTATTCCCTCAATGCTATTGACGTTCTGGTGAGCCTAGCACGATACAATTTTGTAAACAGAACTATTAATGATTCTAACAAACGGGTGCTAGATTTTGGTTGTGGTTCGGGGTATGGAAGTGTTACGTTAAAAGAACACTTCAAAAGTGTAAAGTCTTTTGATATTTATCCTGATGGCTACGAGCCAATTGGTTTAGATATTTGTCAGGATTTAGAAATTTTAATACAAGAAAAATATGATGTTGTAACTTGTTTTGAAGTTATTGAACATATGGACGAAATACAACAATTTAAGTTAATGGACTCACTTCATCAGTTACTTAATAAAAATGGTGTACTGTTTATTTCAACTGTTAGAAAGATGGACCCGCCTCCGACAGAAAATAGAAAAATTGAGCATATTAAAGAATTGGATTTTCAAGAGTTATTAGATCTATGTAACATGAAATTCAATAATGTTTTGACATTTGGTCAAATTGATCAAACAATTTCGACATTTCATAAGGACAATCATTATCATTTTGTATTTATTTGTTCAAACCCAAAATGAGTCAATTAACTGAACTTCGTAATTTTATAGAGAAAATAAAAAATTTTAAAGTCGCAATCGTTGGTGAAACGATTATCGATGAATTTATTTCTGTTTCTTATGAAGGTCAATCGATGAAATCGATTTGCCCTGCATTCAAAGTGGTTTCAGAATCTAATTTACAAATTGGCGGTGCTGGAGCCATTGCACGTCACTTAGAAGATTTCGTTTCGACAGTTGATTTAATTTCAAATTCTCCAGAGGAAATAAGGAAAACTAGATATATCGATATAAATGATGGTAAAAAGCATGTTGAAGTAAATTCATTTAATTTAATTGAACGAAATATTATTGAAGTGGATGTAAATCAATATGACGTTGTTTTAGTGGCGGATTTTGGACATGGTTTTTGTGATTCTATTCAAATAAATGGAGGATTTCATCTGATGGCTCAAACAAATTCAAATAATTTTGGCTTCAACAGAATTTCAAAATGGAAAAATATAGATAAAAAAAGCATATGCATCGATTCAAGAGAAGCCAGTTTACAAATTAATCGAAAAACGAATTTTTTGAATGATGAAGATTTTTTTGAACTTTACAATTATGAAATTAATTGTGAAAAATTATTTGTAACTCTTGGTAGTGATGGAGCCATGTCTTACGATGGAATAAAAATTTTAAAGCATCCTTCGTTCAAAACACCAATAATCGATACAATTGGCGCCGGTGATACATTTTTTGCTTTTAGTTCATTAATTTCACAAATAGATTCGAATTCACTTTTTATCCCTTCATTAGCAGCAAGTTTATCGACAACTTGGCTGTGTAATGAGAAATGTGTAACAAAACAAACACTTTTAGATCATGCAGTTAAATACTTACATTGATTTTTTTAACGATTATTTCAAATCTGAATTGTTAAGAAACCAATTAAATCATTCTTTAGGCATTTTCAAAAAATGCGATAGAATTTTTTTTATAGGTAATGGAGGTTCGAATAGTATATGTTCTCATATGATGGAGGATTTCATGAAAATTGGCAAGAAACGAACATTTGCGTTTTCTGACCCGGCATTGATTACATGTTTTTCAAACGATTATGGGTATGATAATGCTATGAAAGAATGGCTAAAAGTAATGTGGTCTGAAAATGATTTACTTGTAGCAATTTCTTCATCGGGCAATTCCGCTAATATTAATAATGCCGTTGACTACGTTAAAACAAGGAATGGTAACGTTATTACTCTTTCAGGTTTTGAAAAAGGAAATAAACTTTCTCAAAAGGGTGATGAAAATTTCTATCTTCCAATTGCTGATTATGGAATTGTGGAATGTTATCATCAAACAATTTTGCATGTTATTCTTGATTCAATGGTACTAAATGAAAAATAAAAAGGTATTAATTACTGGTGTTGCTGGATTTATCGGAAGTAATTTGTTAGACTTCCTGGTAGAAGAGACTAATTGGAATATTGTTGGAATTGATAATTTGTCTACAGGTGATTTTTCAAATATTGAACACCATTTGAAGAATCCAAATTTTGAATTTAAACAGTTGAAGTGTAGTGAATTGAAGACTATAGTCGAGTTTGATTGCATTTTTCATCTTGCAGCCCTCCCAAGGATCCAACCAAGTTATATCGACATTAAAGAACATTTAAATGCAAATGTTAATGAGTCAATTCACATAGTAGAATTGATGATTTCAGAAAGTCATTTCCCAAAATTCATTTACAGTAGTTCAAGTGCAATTTATGGAACACCGGAACAAATTCCAACTACTGAAGATGCCAAAATAAATTGTTTAAGTCCTTATGCCTTTCAGAAGTATGAAGTTGAAATGTATTTGGAATTACTTTCAAAAAGATATAATCGTTTAGATTATGCATGTTTAAGGTATTTTAATCCATATGGTCCTAGAAGTTACAATTCAAAAAACCCATTAAATGCTTATTCCTCTGTAGTAGGAATTTTCTTAAATCAGGCCAAAAATAAACTGCCTTTACAAATTACAGGTGATGGATTGCAACAACGTGATTTTATTCATGTAAGAGATATTGTTAGGGCAAATTATTATTCTGCACTTATTGAAGGCCAAATTAACTCCAGTATAAACTTAGGAATGGGTGAAACTTTATCAGTTTTAGACTTAGCAAAAAAGATATCAACCAACATTAAATTTATTGAAAAAAGAGAAGGTGAGTCTGATATAACTTTAGCTGATATTACTAAAGCAAAAAAGGTATTAAATTGGAAACCAGAAATCAGTTTGAATGAATATATAAAATCTCAAATATGATAAAAGGTTTTACTTGTGGTGTTTTCGATATTTTTCATCCAGGACATGTATTAATGTTAGAGGAATGCAAGAAAAAATGTAATTTATTAACGGTTGCGTTAAATACTGGAACAGAATATGACTATAATATTAACCCGGGAAAAAGAAAGCCAATTTACACAATAGAGGAAAGGATACTAATGCTTAGTTCATGTAAATATGTTGATGAGGTATTAATATACCGAAATGAGGAAGAGCTTATCTCAATACTAAGAAAAAATAAATATCATATTCGTTTTTTAGGTGATGATTACATTGGAAAAATAATCACAGGACCTGAACTTACTTCTGAAATTTCATTTATAGATCGTTCTCATGGTCACTCTACTTCAGCGTTAATTAAAAAAATCAAATTTGCGTAAAATCAAATCGATATTAATTTTAGCTAGTCGAAAATTACTTTTTTTGTATTGGGGGCTTTTAACAACAATTAAATATAAAAAAGCATTAAGATCAAGAAAATGTTATTTTGGTCCCTTTACCGGAGAATTTGGACATCTATTGGGACATAATTTACCATTCATTTCATATTTATATTCGAAAAACATCGAAGTCAAATTCTGTGGGTTAACCATTCACAAACCTTTTTTTGTTGACGAGAAAAATAAAATGATAGTTTCAAATTACTTTGAGCTAAGGGATTTTTTTTGTGAATCACTTCCAGATTGTAATTCAGCTTTATTGCCAGTGGATATAAATAAAACTACAAACGAATTTATAAAAAGCGCAAAAGAATCTAAGGAGGTCTTTTTTGACAATTCTAATCATGACTATTATTTCAATTTTTTTAGATGGTGGATTGTTAAAAAAGGCTTCGTAAAAACATATGATTTATCTAAAGTTTATAAAAATAAAAATGAAAATAGCATTGTTATTTTCCCGCGAAAGTGGAATTCTACCTACAGCACAAACCAATTAAGAAATAATGGGGAAAATTGGGATTACAGATCTGTGGCAAAAATTGCTTCAAAATATTTTAATAAAGTATATGTATTGGGTCATCCTGCGTTTAGTGATGCTAACTTTAGTTCTTTTGATAATGTAGAAGTTTTAATAACAAATGATAATTCAACAATAATTGAAAAGTGTTCAAATAGTAAGTTAATTATTAGTCAACATAGTGGTTCAGTTTATTTAGGAGAATACACGAATACTCCTGTATTAATAATATACAAAGGAAGCACTTCTATTGGGGATATAAATACTACTATATACTTTAACAAATCACTGGGGACTAAATCACATTTTAACTATGCTTTTTCATATTTAGAAATAGAAAATTTCCTAAAGGATTTTAATAACTGAATGACCACCATCATCAACTACAACCTCGGCAACCCAAAATCCATCAAGAACATGCTTTCTTATTTGGGAATTGACGCAGTTATCTCTGATGATTTGAATACTTTAAAATCAGCCGATCGCTTAATTCTACCTGGCGTAGGGCACTTTGCACACGGCATAAATCAGCTAAATAATTTAGGTTTCACTGATGTGATAAAAGAACATGCGCTTACCCAACAAAAACCTATTCTCGGGATTTGCTTAGGCATGCAGCTCATGACCAATTTTAGTGAAGAGGGTGATGCTGATGGTTTGGGTCTGATTGATGCCCAAACAAAAAAGTTCCAACTGCAAGACAAAAGCCTTAAAATTCCGCATATGGGGTGGAATGAGGTGTCTTGGCAGAAAGAGTCGCCCATTTTAAATAGCCTATCTGAAAAACCTAGATATTACTTTGTGCATTCGTATTTTGTGGAGTGTAACAATCAAAATGATGTTTTGGGTACCAGTCACTACGGTCAAGACTTTGTATCGGCATTTCAACATGACAATATTATCGGTATGCAATTTCATCCGGAAAAGAGCCATCAGTTTGGGATGGAATTGCTTAAAAATTTCACAAAGCTTTAATGCCACTTCAGCCCCGCATTATACCGGTTTTATTATTGCATAAAGGAGGCTTGTACAAAACCAAGCAGTTCAAAAAGCCAAGTTATGTTGGTGACCCAATCAATGCAGTTCGCATCTTCAACGAGAAGCAAGTAGATGAGCTCATGATTTTAGATATAGACTGTTCTGTGAACAATTCAGCGCCTAATTACGAACTCATTGAAGAAATTGCATCAGAAGCTTTTATGCCTGTAGCTTATGGTGGGGGTGTAAATAGTTTAGAGATTGCCAAAAAACTTTTTGGATTAGGGATTGAAAAGGTTGTATTGAATACTATTTTGCAGCACAACACCACACTTATTCAGCAAATTGGTGATATCTATGGTGCGCAAGCTGTAGTGGCTTGTATTGACTTCAAAAAGAATCTGTTTGGCAAAACAAATGCCTACTTTAAAAGTGGCAGCACAAAAGCCGATCAAAGCATTCCACAACTCGCCAAGGTTTATGAAGCAGCTGGTGCAGGCGAGTTGCTTTTGAATGATATCGATAGAGAAGGCACTTATTCTGGTTACAACCTGTCAATGCTCAAAGAAATCGTAAATACAGTTCAAATACCTGTAGTTATTTCAGGTGGGGCCAGCCAAAACTCCGATTTTACAGCAGCTGCTTCATGCGGTGCATCTGGCATGGCGGCAGGCAGCATGTTCATATATCAAAGGCCGCACAATGCAGTCTTGATCTCATATCCAAGTAATTATTTTTATTCTTAATGGTACTCAGTAAAGAAGACCCCAATTACCGCCAGTGTAGTATTTCAGTTATGGATAATATTGCTGACCCAGACATCACTTTTGATGAAAAAGGGATTTGCAATTACTATTACGAGTACCTTGAGGCTGAAAAAAAATATGTTTTGAAAGGTGAGGAGGGTCAAAAGAAATATGAGCAAATCATTACCCAACTTAAGGCCGACGGAAAAGGCAAAAAGTACGATTGTATTTTGGGCGTCAGCGGCGGTGTAGACTCTACTTACCTGGCATATCTAGCCAAAGAAGCAGGCTTGAGGGTTTTGTGTGTACACTTTGACAATGGTTGGAACTCAGAACTAGCCGTTAAGAACATACAAAATATCGTTGAGAAATGTGGCTTTGATTTATATACATATGTCATCGATTGGGAAGAATTCAAGGATATACAGTTGTCTTACTTTAAGGCAAATGTCATAGATATTGAGGCAGCGACGGATATTGCGATTTTCTCTGCTTTGGATATAATTTGTAAAGAACAGGGCATTAAGCATATCATAGACGGCCGCAATGTAGTTACGGAGGTTACCTTACCCCAAGCATGGATCTGTAAAAACACGAGTAATTTAAGAGATATTCACAATAGGTACGGTTCTGCAAAGCGCAAGGCTTACCCGTTGATGAATCCGATCAGAAGAAGAATAGTGGCCCGCACGAAACCGTTTCAATCTTGGCCGGTTTTGAATTATGTACCTTATGACAAAAGCGAAGCCAAGAAAACCATTATTTCTGAATTGAACTGGCGTGATTACGGTGGTAAACACTATGAATCTGTTTTTACACGCTTTTATCAAGGATATATTTTACCTGAAAAATTTAAAGTGGACAAGCGCAAGGCGCATTTATCTAATTTGATTTTTTCAGGTCAATTGACCAAAGCTGAGGCACTAACTGAGTTACAAGAGCCTATCTATCCGGTACATCTATTTGAACAAGATTATCAGTTTGTGATCAAAAAGCTGGGTTACACCTCTGATGAATTTCAGGCTTATTTGAAACAAACCCCCATACCTCATCAAAATTACCAAATGAGTTTGAGCATTTTTGATGAAATACCATTTTTAAAACCCCTTAAATCACTCTTCCGCAAATGATCAACTTTGCTATCGTCGGCTGTGGCCGTATTGCTCAACGTCATGCTGAGCATATTTCCAAAAGAGGTAAATTAATTGCAGTCTGTGATGTCGTTGTTGAAAAGGCAAATGCCATGGCAGAAAGCTACGGTGCAATTGCCTACACAGATTATGCAGAAATGCTCAAAAATGAAACAACTATTGACGTTGTTACAGTGTGCTCGCCGAATGGTTTACATGCTATTCATTCCATTGAGGCGCTGAAGGCAGGGTACCATGTGCTTTGTGAAAAACCAATGGGGCTTACAGTACAAGAATGTGGCGACATGATTCAAGCTGCAGAGCGTGCCAACAAGCGCCTTTTTGCCATCAAGCAAAACCGCTACAACCCGCCTGTTGCGGCAGTAAAAGAGGTCATTGATTCTGGCAAGTTGGGCAAGGTAATGAGCATCCAATTAAGCTGTTTCTGGAATCGCAATACAGATTACTATGCCAACTCTTGGAAAGGGACCAAAGACCTTGACGGGGGCACCTTATTTACGCAATTCAGCCATTTTGTAGACTTACTTTATTGGCTCATTGGCGATGTAGATGAGGTTGCGGCAATGATGGGTAATTTTGCGCATCAAGGCATTATTGAATTTGAAGATACAGGTGTAGTGATACTTAAGTTTACGAATGGCGCCATTGGCACCATCAACTATACCGTGAATAGTTTTCAGAAGAACATGGAAGGGTCCTTGACCATCTTTGGTGAAAAGGGCACTGTTAAAATTGGTGGTCAATACCTCAATGAGCTCGAATACCAAAACATCGAAGATTATAAAATTGAAAACTTGCCAGAAGGTAATAAAGCCAATAACTATGGTAACTACACTGGCTCTATGAGTAACCACGACAAAGTCTACGATAACCTCATTGAAGTGCTTACGCACAATGCGGCAATTACGACGAGTTCTTATGAAGGCATGAAAACCGTAGAGATTATCCAGAAAATCTATAAGGCAGCGCATAAATGAGTCAAGTAACGTTCTATAAATCGCAAATTAGAGATGTACAATTCGGCGAAGGAGTTAAGATAGTCGAACCCTGCAACATCTATGAATGTAGCATAGGAAGTCATTCTTTCGTTGGGCCTTTTTGTGAAATTCAAAAAACGGTTCAAATTGGCGAGCGTTGCAAAATACAATCACACACTTTTATTTGTGAATTGGTTACTATTGGAAATGATTGTTTTGTAGGGCATGGTGTCATGTTTATCAATGATTTATTCTCTCATGGCGGCCCTGCAGGTGGCGATCAGACCAAATGGAAACAAACGCATATTGGCAATCATGTCTCTATTGGCTCCAATGCAACAATTCTACCCGTTCAAATTTGTGATGGGGTGGTTATAGGTGCGGGTAGTGTGGTTACAAAAGACATCACTGAAAAAGGAATTTACGCAGGTAATCCTGCAAAGAAAATAAGAACATTATAATGGAGAAAATCCCATTCGTAGATTTAGGCGCACAGTACAGAAGCATTAAATCTGATATTGATACAGCTATTGCCGCTGTCATAGAACAAACTGCTTTTATTGGTGGTAAATATGTCAAGCAATTTGAAGCCGATTTTGCAAAAGAATTTGGTGTGAACCATGTGGTAGCTTGTGCCAATGGTACAGACTCGTTGTATATCATCATGAAGTCCTTAGGAATAGGTCCGGGTGATGAAGTAATGACAGTTGCCAATTCTTGGATTTCTAGCTCAGAAACAATTGGCCAAACAGGTGCCAAACCTGTCTTTATTGACATTGAAGAGCAATTTATGTCAATGGATGCTAGCCAACTAAAAAAGTACCTTACTCCTCAAACAAAAGCCATTATTGCGGTTCATTTACAAGGGCAGTATATTGATTTAGATGCCATTCAAGCGTTTTGCGAGCAGCACAACATTTACCTTATAGAAGATTGCGCTCAGGCACATTTATCTAGTTACAATGGTAAAATTGCCGGTACAAATGGCATTGCGGGTTCTTTTAGTTTTTACCCAGGTAAAAATTTAGGAGCGTATGGCGATGCAGGTTGCATCATAACAAATGACGCCGAATTGGCCGAGAAGTGCCGCATGTATGCAAATCATGGAGCTTTGGTGAAACACCAGCATCAGATAGAAGGGATCAATAGCCGCATGGATGGTTTGCAAGCTGCTATTTTAGGCGTAAAACTACCACATCTCAAAACCTGGACGGCGCAACGCAGAAAAAATGCGGCATTATACAATGAAGCCTTGAAAGGCATTAAACAAGTAATTACGCCGACAGAGCGACCAAACACTCAGCACAGCTATCATTTGTATGTCATTCGTTGCGAAGACCGAGACGCGCTAAAAGAATACCTACAAGAATACGGCATAGAAACTGCCATTCATTACCCAACACCGTTGCCTCTATTACCAGCATACCAAAAGCAGGGCTATGACGCAACGGCCTACCCAGTTTCAGAAAAAGTGAGTAAAGAGATTCTTTCCTTACCTATGTACCCTGAACTGAGCCAAGCGCAAATCAAAGCAATTGCACAAACAATCAAAGCATTCTATGCAAGAGCCTAAAATGCGTGTATTGATCATTTCACCACAGCATTGGGGCACCATGCGAATCACCAAACACCATTACGCAGTTGAATTGACTAAATTAGGGCACGAAGTCTATTTTCTCGACCCCCTTGATCCAAATTGGAAAATAGGTAAAACTAGCTTTTTACCAACACCAACAGAATATACCAATTTAAAATTGCTCTCGCACACCATTTTGGCTCCTTACAACCTAAAGTTTCATGCAAAAGGATTTTTTGACCTTTTCATGAAACGCCATATCCAAAAAATGGAAAAGGCAATTGGCCAATTTGATTTGGTTTGGTCTTTTGACCTGACTGGCGCCATTCCATTAAAGTATTTCAAAGCCAAGCGTAAAATCTTTTTTGCAGCTGACTGGCCTCCAAATTTAGATGCTGTAAAAGCAGCAGAATCAGCAGATTTAGTGGTGTCTGTAGCTCAAGAGATTCTAGATCAGTATCCCGAAAATTACAAAAAACTATTGGTAAGCCACGGCGTTGCCGAGTGCTTTATTGAGGCCGGTAAAATACCTTTTTCGAAAACTGACGAGCAATTCAGAATTGGTATGTCTGGCAACTTCTTAAGACCAGATATAGACCGCACTGTTTTGCTAGATATCATTGCATCTTTCCCGGATATCTTATTTGAGTGCTTCGGTGCCTACGAGCCCAAAAACTCCAATCTTGGTGGTGCCAACGACCAAGAGACCATTGCTTTTATAGAGGCATTGAAAGCCGCTCCAAATGTGCAGCTTCATGGCATGGTGGCACCTGAAAAATTGGCGCTAGAACTCCGCCGCATGGATGCATTTTTAATTTGCTATGATGTCAAAAAAGACCAGAGTAAGGGAACGAATTACCATAAGGTATCTGAGTATTTGGTGTATGGTAGGCCGATTGTGTCGAATTATGTGAGTGCATATGATTATCATGAGAGTGGAGTTCATATGGTTCCCAAATATGAATCAAATGAATTTTTAGAAGGAATTTTGCAATCCTGTATAATATCAAAAAATAAACTGGCTCCAGTGAGAATTAATACGTATCAGGTATTGATACTTGAAATTATTCAAGCCATCCAAGCAAAAAAAAATGGTTGAGAAAAGACTGTTACAAATAGATGGACTAAGAGGGATAGCAATAATTATTGTACTATTATTTCATTTCCTAAATAATTCTTATTCCAATAGCAATAATTTAAATTACTTAGAGGCGATTATTTCAAAAATAACCAGTTTTGGTTGGGTTGGTGTAAATCTATTTTTTGTCATTTCAGGATTCTTAATTGGATCAATTTTATTAAAAAATAAAGGCTCTCAGAACTATTTTCGAACTTTTTATTTTCGAAGATTTCTACGTATTATTCCACTTTATTATACTTTATTAGTTGTTTTTGTAGTTTTTAATTTTCTCTTGATAGACTCAAAACTCACGTTATTTGAAAATCCAATTCCAATTTGGCAATACTTTTTATTAGTCCAAAATTTTTCAATGAGTCGACTTGGTCATTTTGGTCCGAATGCGTTAACACCTACTTGGTCTTTAGCAATAGAAGAACAATTCTATTTAATTGCTCCAATAATGATTTATTTGTTGAGGCGTAACATATTGATAACAGTTGCAATTTGTCTTATATTATGTTCATGTATTTTTAGGATGTACTCTTATAATTGGTACATGGAATACACTCATTTTTTTTCGAGAGTCGATTCATTGTTAATTGGGCTTCTCATTGCAATTCTCAATTTAAATACAAAGGGAATTGAGTATATGTTGAAAGCAAAAAACATAGTTATTTATATTTTTATTTTCCTTGTTTTACTGATGGCATTTTCATTTTTTAGCCAGATTAATCATACGTTAATTTCTTATTTTTTTGGTGGTGTATTAATTTTCTCTTTAAGTGTTAATGAAAAATCCCTCATTTATAAAATCTTAGTAAACAAGGCCACCTTATTTTTTGGGAAATATTCATATTTCATATATCTTTTTCATCAGTTGATAAATGGATTATTATTTAGTTATATAAAAAATGGCAATCCAGTATTAAATACCGAATTTGATTATCTGATCGAGTTCTTTGCAATTCTTTTAACCATGGTTCTTGCAACTATATCTTTTAAATACTTAGAGTCAAAGTTTATTTTAAAAGGTCAATCATTTTCATATGAGTAGTTTGTCGAAGATCGCAATAGTTACCTCCCACCCTATCCAATACAATGCCCCTTTGTTTAAAAGGTTGGCAGGGGTCTCATGCATTGACTTATTAGTTTTTTACACTTGGGGAAAGGATGGCGCAGGTAAAAAATACGATCCTGATTTTAATCGTGAAATATCTTGGGATCTGCCTTTATTAGAAGGATATGATTATCGCTTTTGTGAAAATACCTCTAAAAAACCAGGCTCACATTATTTTAATGGAATCAAAACGCCTAATTTAATTTTTCAAATTGAAGAATGGCAACCTGATATTGTTTGGGTTTGGGGTTGGGCATTTCAAAGTCATTTAAAAGTATTAAGACACTTTAAAGGTAGATCAATAGTTTGGTTCAGAGGAGATTCTACTCTTTTAGATGAGCCTTCTGGTTTTTCTTTAAAGAAATTGCTTCGAAAAGTTTTTTTGAAATGGGTTTATAGCCATATCGACAAAGCATTTTATGTGGGTGCAAATAATCGGGATTACTTTTTGAAATTTGGTTTGAAAGAAAATCAACTTGTGCTAGCACCGCATGCAATTGATAATGAGCGTTTTTCGGGAGTTCAAAAGC
>ENA-OUVC01001740-OUVC01001740.1-marine-metagenome-genome-assembly--contig:-NODE-1740-length-12666-cov-2.780126_pt1 | contig 12666 bp, 9 predicted proteins | sample MGYA00248622_ERZ508571 | MGnify/ENA primary metagenome ERZ508571 (study PRJEB26236, sample SAMN06267175) | marine metagenome | isolation source: Columbia River Estuary | place: USA:Columbia River Estuary... | reverse complement strand
AGGGCTCAGAGCGAGCGAAGCGACCTTTGGCCGAATCTCGTCTGGCAGTGCCAACACGAGCTGAGCTGCCGCGCGATATGCATCGTCGGCAATCGCCCCGGCGTCGAGAGATGGTCCGATGCCTTCCACCTGTAGATATTTCGTTGGCCATCCTTCAAGCACAGCAATCACGCGCCCACGTGCATCGACGATACGTACCTTTTGGTCGTTGCCCACGTACCACACAACGGGAATTCGTTCAGCAATCTCTACCAGAGCCTTCGATGGAAAATGAGTCGTGATACGTACATAAGATACCCATGGGTCCTCAAGAAGAATTGTGCGCGCCTTACCTGTGTCGACAGTAAAGACTGAGGCACCCTTGAGTAAGTCACGAACTTGTTCAACTACTTCTTTAGATGTGTACACGTTGCCTTCGAGCGTGACCGACCGAATAGCAAATAACGGTGAGGCGAGGATGGCCATCACAGCGATAACAACACCCACCACAACGCCAGCAAGTTTTAACCATTTGACTCGTTGCAATCTCTCGCGGCGTTCTTGCTTTCGGCGGCGATCCTCAAATGTGGGGTCTGGACGATCGTCATCCACGATGACCACGTGATCAAGGCTGTCAGAAATCACCACGAACGCCTCTGCGTCGTCGTCCCCGGTCAGGACATCGCCGCGCATTTCAATGATCAGTGGGTCAGCAGGGCCAGGAGTTGGTGACGAAAGATCCAGCGACTCGTCCACTATTTCGATAATGGCAGAAACATTCTCGTCAACAGCGCCAGATGCAGTGGCCTCACCAACTGTCGGCAGCACTGTGGTGGTGTCGACATTGTCATCGTCTTGAGACTCGGATTTCTGAGGCTCAGATACAGAACCGTCATTGCCAAAAAGTTGGGATAGTTCGTCGAGCACTTCATTGGATACCTCAGAAACGACAAATTCACCGGAGGGTTTGGAGTCATCAGAATCACTCATTGACGTCCCCCAACATCTTGCTCAATTTTTCGCGTGCATCACTTTGCTCTGATGCACTATGGCGTGGATCAGAAAACTGTTCGGCTATTCGTGCGTCGAAACCTACTAGTGCCACTTCGCTGCGCAACATAATCCCATGAACTTCAAATACCTTCTGTTGCACGTCGCCCATGACAGCCACAACATCAGCCGCCGACGCATGTTCGCTTGCCTGAATAAAGTTCGCGTGCTTCTCAGACACGGATGCGCCACCTCGGCTGTAACCCCTCAGCTCGGCAGCATCAATGAGAGCGCCTGCACTGCCGTCACCTTGTGCTGGGTTAACAAATACAGACCCAGCATTGCGTCCACCTGGCTGGTGTTCTCGACGCCATGCAACCACCGAGTTAATCGTCGCGGTTCCCTCTTCCGGAGTGATGTTCGTCGTCTGGAATCGTGCCGAAAGAACAACATGATGCTGACTCAACGCTGAACCACGAAAGTGCAAGCCAAGATCTGCATTCGAAACAACGCAGACATTTCCTGATTTCAACGACACAACACGTGCATCAATCAGATTGTCCACCATTTCTGCTCCATGACCACCGGCATTCATGCGCACTGCACCACCCACAGTTCCAGGAATGCCGACGCACCATTCAAGACCGCCACGACCAGCACCCACTGAACGTCTTGCTAGTACTGGCATCAACGCTGAACCACCTGCTTGCACCACATCGCCATCAACACCGACAGCAGAGTCGGGCGATACAGCACCGAGCAAGACAACGACACCATTGAATCCTTCATCTGACACCAACACATTGCTGCCGCGACCAACAACCACAATGTTCTCTACCTGACATTGTGCGACAACTTTCGATAGTGCCACTGCGTCACTTTCGCTATGTACAACGACTACTACGGCTGCACTTCCGCCCACTCCATAAGTTGTTCGTTGCGCCATCGCAACATTCGTATCTACTTGAAGTCCAGCGTCCGCACATTGCTGAACAAAGGGCATCCAGGTTGCATCACTCACAACACACCACCTGTGAGGTCATCTGGGAACGTCTCGATGTCTCCGCACCCCATAGATACGCATACGTCGCCAGCGCTAATTACTGACTTAACCGCAGACACTGTGTCGGCGCGGCTAGGGGCCCAGACAACGTTCGCATGAGGATGAGCTTGTGTAATGGCCTGAACGACCAACTCCCCTGTCACTCCTTCAATTTTAGGTGTTCCCGAGGCATACACATCCGTAATCACCACGATGTCAGCAGTCGCAAAGCAATCTCGATACGTATCGGCCATTGTGGCTATTCGGTGATAACGGTTGGGTTGGAATACGGCAATCAATTTTCCGCGCAATGCAGGATGACTCCGTGCACCAAGAAGTGTGGCTTCAATCTCTGCAGGCAAATGTGCGTAATCATCAATAAGCAGCGCACCATCAAAGGTTCCGCGTTCAGTAAATCTGCGCATCACTCCGGGGAATGTAGCCACAGCACCTACTGCCGTGTCTAATGAGACTCCGACAGAAACGCTGAGTGCAATGGCGGCGGCAATGTTCATGACGTTGTGATGGCCCCGCAATTGAGATGTCACCAATGCACGATCTCTTCCATGAACTAATTCAAAAGCGACACCGAGATCAGAAGACCGTTCATTTTCGATTCGAAAAGTACTTCCCGCTTTCGTGCCGAAAGTGACTACTCGGCTGTTCCCCTGAAGAGCAGTAATTGCGGGACTAGAGCCCGGATCATCAGAGTTAAGCACCACGTGATGAGTGGCCACAGACGCAGCTTCGACAAAACATTCTTGTATCGCTTCAAAAGTCGCGAAGTAATCAAGATGATCAATGTCAACGTTCGTGAGAACAATGGAAGACAATGGAAGCACGTCAAGGGTTCCGTCACTCTCGTCGGCTTCCACAACAAAGTACTCACTAGTGCCATATTGAGCACCGATTCCTGCACCCACAACTTCTGCACCAATTAACGAAGATGGCGATTGGCCAGCAATACCCATGATGTGTGCAATAAGAGCTGTTGTTGTGGTCTTGCCGTGTGTACCAGCCACACCAATCGCGTGGCGTACAGCACAGAGCGACGCGAGAATTCCACTTCGATGCCGCACAGGAATTCCACAGCGTTGCGCTTCCACTAACTCAACATTGGACAATGGGATTGCCGTTGAGTACAGCACTACATCTTTGCCCAGCACAAGCGATGCGTCATGTCCGATCGAGACCGACACACCTTCTCGTCGTAGTTGTTCTATGACATCTGAGTCGTAGAGATCTGAACCAGACACAGTGTGTCCCGATTGATGCAGGAGCAGAGCAATAGCGCTCATACCGGGACCACCTATCCCCACCACGTGGCAATGGCGTGGAGAGGAAAGATCGATCAGAGGTTCAGTTTGACGGCGAGAATCACGCGACTGCATGGGATGCCCATTGTCTCACGACCGAGCAGACGATGCGGCGTTCTCTATGACTTTCACAAGCTCATTACTGCGGTGAATGTCACCCTTCTGGCGGGCTTTCTGCGCCAATTTGGTCTGTAATTCCTTATTGCTCGCAAGTTCTTGGACCACTTGAAGGGTCGCACCATTACGGCATGAGGCATCATCAGACAGAATCGCGGCCCCGTCATTCGACAACCAGCGAGCGTTGTGCTCTTGGTGATTATCTGCGGCGCCGGGCCATGGAATGAGAACCGATGCAACTCCCACCGTTGCAATCTCTGCCACGGTGCTTGCACCGGCACGAGCGACAATGATGTCTGCTGCGGCATACACCTCTGCCATACGAGATTCGTACCCAACGCGTTGGTACTCAATACCGTTTGCAACTTCAGGCATCGGCTCTTGCAAGAATCGTTCACCACAGATGTGCAATACAGAGATATTGGTTCCATCGAACAGAAACTGTTGTTGTGTACACGCAACAGCAACCGTGTTAATACTTTGCGAACCCAATGACCCACCCATGAAAACAATCAATGTGTTCTCCTCAGGAATACCGAGAACTTGTCGCGCCTTGGATCGATACTCAGAGACAAGAAGATTTCGCAGTTCACGTCGCACTGGGGCGCCAGTGACATGAGCACGAGGCAGATCGCTATCAGCAAATGCAACGGCGCATACCTGTGCATGTTTTGCTTGTCTCCTGGTTGCCAAACCTGCGAGATGGTCGTAACTCACACATACCAATGGAATGCCTGCAGCAATAGCTGCGCGCGACATTGGCTCACTGGCATACCCGCCAACAGACACCACTACCTTGGGCGACCACTTCGAAAGAAATCGACGCGCGACAAGACGACTTCGCAGCAACCGCCATGGCAATGCCATGTTGCGCAATATTCCTCGTGCGGAAAACGACCGCTGGAGGCCAGAGATCGGCAAGAACAACGACTCCACTGGGCTGTCAGCCATTAAGGAAGTTTCAACTCCGCGAATGGTGCCGACATACTTCACATCTGCCGCATTGTGACCGGCATCAATCAACGCCTCACAAATAGACATTGCCGGAATCACATGGCCACTAGTGCCGCCTCCGGTCACAACTGCAAACGTCACACGGACTTCTTTGGGTATCGAGCCACATTGATCAAGAGACCTGCACCAATCATGGATGCGACAATAGATGAACCGCCATATGACAAAAAGGGCAGAGTTAATCCAGTCATTGGGATGAGTCCCACCACTCCGCCGATGTTGACAAACGCCTGCACACCAAACCACGCAGCGACACCACCTGCAATAAATGCACCGTGAGTATCAGACGCGTTATAAGCAACTTGAACAGCAAAATAGATCAACAGCAAGAATCCACCGAACACAAGCACTGTTCCCAGCAAGCCCATTTCTTCTGCCACGACAGCAAAAATGAAGTCACTGTGCGCAAGCGGAACGTAGCCCCATTTACTAGTACCAGAGCCTGCGCCAGTACCTTTCCAGCCACCATTCGCAATACTCAGCAACGCCTGGTACACCTGATATCCCTTGTCAATGCGAACTACTTCTTGATCCATATTCAGCCAGGCATGCACACGCACAGCTGCGCTACCTGCATAGGGGTAACCCACCACAGCGATCGCTGCTGTTCCTCCAACCAAAGCGAGCAATTGTCGCCACGGAATCCCAGCCATGAAAAGAACGGTGATGATGACTCCAAAGAAAATAGTTGCACCACCAAAGTCTCTTTGTAAGACGCAAAGACCCACAGTGATGAGAAGTACTGAGAGCATTGGGTAGAGCACTGCTTGCTTGATGGCTACCGAACGATGGCGACGCGCCAAGAAGTTCGCACAGAAAAGTACCGTCATGATTTTCATGAACTCAGATGGTTGGAATTGAAATTGTCCGATATTGAGCCAGGCCTGCGCTCCGTTTGTTATTCGACCTCGTGCCCCTACCACCAAGTTTGCAACAAGCACGGTCAATGTCACGGGAACAAGGAGAAAACCATTCCCTTTCCACATGTCATACGGCATGATGATCGCAAAATACATTGCAACCGAGCCCAAAATTACCCACAACAATTGACGCTGAAACATGCCCCAAGCAGAGGATCCGTCGTACAGGTTGACCACCGACGATGCAGACAACACCATTATGAGCCCAAGCAAAACTAGTGACGCAACAGTGATTCCAATCCAATACACCACTGCAGGTGGACGCTCCGTCGGCATGCGATAGCGCTCACGAAAACCAATTCGACCAACCGTTGCCTCACGACGTTCTCGTACGGTGGGAGTCTTTTTACGATCATCTGTATCCGACATCATGCAACTCCTGAATTTGTTTCGAAAAAATCTTTGACGCATTTTTGAAAATCGTCACCGCGTTCGTTGTAATTGCGATACCAGTCATAACTGGTGCACGCTGGCGACAACAGAACCGGAACACGACCATTCGACATTTGGGTCGCCAACTCAACTGCCTGCGCCATCGACGTTGCAACTTGTACCGGACAAACCTCTGCAAATGCAGCCTGAATCGCAGGAGCGTCATACCCAATCGCAATAACTCCGTGGATTCGATGTGGCTCTATTGCTAACTCCGTCAGATCCAAATCTTTGTTTTTCCCACCGGCGATGAGAACGACAGAATCGAATGCCCGAATTGCTGTGAGTGCTGCATGAGGACTTGTTGCTTTCGAGTCATCAAACCAATCGACTCCACCAAAATTTCCAACAAGTTCAATACGGTGCGGTGCCGATACAAATTTTGAAAGAGTTGCACCCAATTGCTCTGTGCGCACAAGTCCTGATTCAAGAACAACAGCACATGCAGCGAGCGAATTTGTGATGTCGTGAGGCATTGTGCGCCACAACGAGTCAACGGAGGCGATGGGACCAACTGGTGACATCAACATATTGTCCGCCACGTAATAGTCGCCATGTGCGACACCGAAGGTAACGACGCGCGCTTGCGAGAGCCGTGCTGCATCGGAGATGAGTGCTACATCGACAGGGACAATGGCGACATCATTTGACGTAGCGAATTTCCACATCCGAGCCTTTGCTGAAACATAGGAATCAAAAGTGCCGTGCCAATCGATGTGATCTGGCGCAATGTTGAGCCAAACAGACGAAGAACTACGGAAGCATTGCGTGAACTGCAGACGAAAACTGGAACATTCCGCAACAAAAACATCTACATCATCGTTCAATGCAGCCACGAAGGGAACGTCGGTGTTTCCCACTTCAGCCACTATGTAGCCAGCACCTCTCAACAATGCGGCCACCAACATGGTCGTAGTTGTTTTGCCATCTGTACCGGTCACAGCAAGAATCGGTCGCGGGCCACCAGGGCGAGCCTGTTCCCATTCGTATGCCAAGTCAATTTCCGTTCGCACAGCAATACCCATCTCCAGAGCACGCATAATCACCGAATGCTGGGGCGATACTCCTGGAGCCGGAACAAGAACATCTACTCCCGTAAGAAACTCGTCGATGCTGACATCGTCGACCAGATCCACCACAGCGCAGTTCAACTCGCGCGCCAAGGCACGATGTTCATCGTTCAACTTGTCATCTGACATCACTACCGTGACGCCTCGCTCAACAAGTGCACGTGCTACCGCTGTCCCCGCAAGTGCAAGACCAAAAACAGCAGCTTTTTTCATCTCAACGCCCTGCGAAATTATCTGCGATGTTTGTGAAATCTGCGATGAAGAGGCCAACGGCAACAGCGACGCAAATCCCAGAGAGAATCCAGAAACGAATAATCACCGTGGTCTCAGGCCAGCCAACCAGTTCAAAATGGTGATGGATCGGTGACATCTTGAAGAGACGCTTCTTACGTCCAGAAGCTTTGAACACACCCATCTGCAGAGCAACAGAGCCAGCCTCCATCACATTGAGTGCACATATGAGAGGCAGCAACATATGTGTGTTTGTAGCGACTGCCAAAAGTCCTAGGGCTGCACCAATACCCAGCGCGCCTACATCTCCCATGAAAATTCTGGCTGGCGCAGCGTTCCACCACAGGAATCCACCACATGCACCGGCCATTGCTGCCGAGAACACTGCCAAGTCGAGAGGGTTAACAAGGTTGTACACGTCGGGATTACGAAAACCCCAATACGCAATCACTGTAAACGCCAGGAATCCAAACAATGCTGAGCCAGCTGCAAGTCCATCAAGACCATCAGTAACGTTCACCGCGTTAGTAGTGGCCCACACCATGATGGCGGTCCACACCACCCACAGAACGGGAGACAAATTCCATCCCGGAAAGTCAGACCGGGTGAACGAGAGGGTTTCACTGATGCCTGTTCCTGCAAGCAACCACCACATAAGTCCAATCACCATGGCGAATGTGATGTAGCCCTTCTTCTTCCAGAGGATGCCGCGGTTATGCGATTTTCTGACCTTGAGGAAATCATCAAGGAAACCCATCAATGACAAAATTCCAACACCAGCCCACATAATCATCGCTTGGTCGGAAAGTGCGATGCCTCCACGCAAGTGAGCAACCAGCCACCCGATGAACGCCGCAAAAATGATGGCGATGCCACCCATAGTCGCAGTGCCCTGTTTCTTCATGTGATGCACTGGGCCGTGATCTTCAGAACCCAGAATGGGCTGACCCTTACCTAATGAATCAAAAATGGCGATGAGCCAACGTGTTCCGAACAGCGAAAGAATCATCGCAACTGAGCCAGCAATGAGAACTGCAATCATCTGTCATTCTTCTTTCTCGACAACAATGCCCCGCGCGCGACGTCAACATCATCAAATGGGATAACTACTCCACGAGTCTCTTGTGTTGACTCGTGACCTTTTCCTGCTACCACCACAATGTCACCAATTCGAGCCTCGGAGATGGCATCGTGAATCGCCTCAGACCGATCAACGCATGAATGCACTACAGCAGTGTTACTTCTTGTGCCCTTCATGATTTCTTCGATGATTGCCGATGGATCCTCACTGCGGGGATTATCTGAGGTGACATAAACAACATCTGACAATCGCGAAGCAATCTCACCCATCACCGATCGTTTTCCAGCATCGCGATCCCCACCGCAACCAAAGACCACGATGATGCGTCCCTCAGTCAGTAAACGTGCACTGTGAAGCACGCCCTCGAGGCTCTCGGGAGTATGCGCATAGTCGACGACCACACCAATGCCTTCTTCGTTCGGCACCGATTCAAACCTGCCAGGGACGCCAGCAACTCGTTCACAACCATTCACAATGGCGCCGTCTGTAACACCAAGAATTTGCGCAGCAGTCATTGCCGCCAAAGCGTTGTACAGAGAAAACTCTCCACCCATCGAAAGATGCACCGAAAGCGAGTTCCATTCAAAGTCAACCGATCCCACATCAACTCGAACATCATCTGCAACTGCTCGCCCGAAAGTCGTCACGCCCACTTCGCAAACATCAATCAAAAGTTGACCATATTTGTCGTCTGCGTTAATGACGGCGTGTTGCGCAAGTGCAGGAGTAAACAGTTGAGCCTTGGCAGCAAAATAGTTCTCATAAGAGCCGTGAAAATCGAGATGATCTCGACCCAGATTGGTAAACACAGCTACATCGAACAAAATCCCATTCACACGACCCATAACAAGACCATGCGATGACACTTCCATCACAACGTGCGTTCCGCCCGAATCAACAAACTCACGTAACTGATGTTGTAGATCAATCGCTTCTGGCGTCGTACGCTCCCCTGTCAACGTGCCTATGACTAATGCAGTGACTCCGTGAGCTTTGAGAATTTCACCGAGAATGTATGCAGTGGATGTTTTGCCGTTGGTTCCTGTAATGCCGGTCATTTTCAGTTCACGAGAAGGATGGCCAAATGTCGCGCTTGCAACACTTCCTAGAACGTCCCTGACAGATGACACAACAACCTGAGTGACATGACCAGGAACATTGGGTTGAACAGTGTCGACCAAAAGTGCGCTCGCACCGCTACGAATCGCTTGCTCGACGAATGCGTGCCCATCGGCAAACTGTCCGCGAACGCAACAGAACAGATCACCTTGTTTCACTGCGCGAGAATCTTGAGTGATTCCTGTTATGACGACGTCAGAGGCGCCAATCAATTCAGCGGAGATTCCAGCTTCTTGAACAATGGTTGTCAAAGATACGGAAGAGCACGAATACCGAGACACAAGAACCTCTTAGTGTCCTGCTGGCGCAGCGCCTGCCTTGCATCCGGTACCTGCACCGGTTGCTTCAATACCCAACTCATGCATCACTGCTGGAACCAATCGTGCAAACACAGGAGCTGCAGCAGTACCACCGAAGCGGTCGCGCGACTGTGCGTCGGGTTCGTCAATGCTGACAAGAATCGTTACCTCAGGTGAAGATGCTGGAAAGAACCCAGCAAAAGACGCAAAGTATTTACGTCCACCAGCATCTGTTTGATACGTACCGTTTGATTGCACTTTGTATCCGGTGCCAGTCTTACCAGCAATCTCCATGCCTTTAACTTGAGCCAACTCACCGGTGCCAGTGCACACGACGTCACGCAACATGCTTTGCATCGTGGCTGCAGTCTCAGGCTTCAAGACTGGCCGAGTTGTAGAACCCTTCACTTCACGACGAATGCCCGATTTGTCAATAGTGGCACTCACCAGTTTGGGCGCAATATACGTTCCGTTGTTCGCCACAGTGTTGACTCCGGCAATCATCTGTAAAGGCGTCACTGCTAATCCGTAACCATATGACACGGTCACTTTTTCTGTACCGCGCCATTTGTCGGCATCGCGCAAAATGCCGCGACTCTCACCTGGATAGTTCAAACCTGTTTTTTTGCCGAAACCAAAAGCTGACAAGTAATCATGAAGTGTTGAGGTCTTGATCGTTTGGGCCGTCAACATAGTGCCAATGTTTGAACTTTCCGAGACGATAGAGCGAACGCTCATGTCTATGACTCCGTGTGGCCACGCGTCACGAATCGGGAACTTGTCCACCACGACTACGCCTGGAACTTTTAGCACCGTGTCTGCATTTACAGTTCCTTCGTTCAATGCGGCGCTAACACTAAACACCTTTGCAACTGATCCGGGTTCGTAGGCTTCCACAGCGGCGAAGTTACCTGTCGCCATCACAACTGAGCCTGCAGAATCGCGACGAACGTTAGACATTGCATAAATCTCGCCGGTGCGACTATTCATCACAATCGCGGTGCCACCCTGGGCATTGAGGCGTCCAACACGCTCAATTAACGCTGAGTCTGTTTGAAACTGAATGTTCTTATCAATCGTTAACACAATGTCGTCACCAGGAATAGGCGCAACGATTGTTTGGTTGCTGCCAGCGATTGCGCCACCGTTTTTGGATACTTCGCGTTGCAAGCGACCATCGAGTCCAGTCAAACCTTTATTGAATTGCTTTTCGAGTCCGCTTGTGCCAATTCCATCGGGATCTGTGCGGCCAATAATTGCTGCAGCAACACCACCTTCAACTTGGCGAGCGGGTTCCGTGTACGAATACACGCCCTTGAGTCCCAGCCCCAGAATTGCTTGTGCTGCTGGCTCGTCTAATTGGCGGGCTATGTAATGAAACTTTTCACCTGGTGCAGACAAAGCTGTGAGAAGTTTTGCTTCTTGTTCTGGTGTGTATCCCAAAGCAACAGCAAGAGTGCGTGCCGTACCCGGAAAGTCTTCAATGTCTCGTGGGTCTGCGAACACCGTGCTACTCGGAATCGAGAGAGCAAGCTCATTTCCATTTCGATCGAAAATCACGCCTCGTGCTGCACGCACTGTACTTATGCGTGTGCGTTGATCGAGACTGGCGACGAGATAATCGCCACGCATTTTTGTTTGTACGAGCACTACTCGAGCAGCCGCAATGAGCAACAAGGAAGTGAGTAACACAAAGGCCACTCCAAGTCGTCGCTTAACCGCTTGATGAGCGGCCGCCGACGTCACTTTTCCTTCTTTTAGGCCCGCTGGGATCTCACCTGAAATGAAAACCTTTAATGCAATCCAGAGTTCAAGAGCTCGAGATTGAAATGGAGACGGAGCTGTTGGTTGTTGCCGAATCGTGCGAGAGGATTGATGAGTTGCCGCACGACGAGTTGCTGCGGTGCTTTCAGAAGAACGTGACCGAGTACGAGATTCGCTTGGACGAGTAGATGCTCGCTGAGAAGTTTGCGACCTAGAGCGGTTAGCAGATGAAGACCGTTGCGTTGGACTGCCGTGAGAACGACTACCGCGTTGGATTCCTTCTGCACGACTCACGGGTTACCCACCACAACTGCTTTTAGGCGACCAAACTTGTCGAGAGGTGACTCTGAATGAGTAGTCATATCTGCATCGATCTTGCCCACTGTTGCGGCAACTTCAGCCGCAATGCTCGCCGGAATATTGACAGTCTTTGTTGCCATTGCTGGAACAAGGCCGATTGCTCGCGCCTCTTTCATCAGGTGTCCAGGAGACTGAAGTTGTGCACGGTCAGCACGCAGTTCTTCGAAGTGTGCGCGGGCGCGATACACATCTGAATTCAAACGATCAAGACGCATTTGCTGCTGAGCCATGGCTACATTCAGAGTCACAATGGCCAACATGGCGAACAAGCCACAGACGGCGACGACAGCAATTTTCCAGTGTGTAAATCCGGTCTCTGGGACAAGCGTTAGGAGTGGTTGCTGGGACTCTGCCTCACGTGGACGGCGCTGCGTCGTTGGTCGTACTGCAACAGCCATGACTACTTCACTTCGCTTTCATGCAGTTTTTCAACAACTCGTAGTCGAGCAGATGTAGAACGAGGATTGCTCGCGCGCTCAGCTGTACTTGCATCACGCGAAGCTCGAATGCGACGCACTGATCGCAACGCGCCACAAGCACAAGGCAGATGTGAAGGACACGAACAGTTTCCAGTTTCTGCTGTTCGCATCACTGACTTCACAATTCGATCTTCACCAGAGTGATATGTCAACACCGCAAGACGAGCCCCAGGCGCAAGTGCCGCAATCGTGGCACGCAATGCATCGGGAAGAATTGCCAGTTCAGAGTTGACTTCAATACGAATAGCCTGAAATGAGCGCTTCGCAGGATGACCGCCGCGACGACGAGCCGGCGCAGGAATCGCTGCACTCACCACGTCGCTGAGATGCATGGTGGAACGAATGGGACGCGCGGCCACAATTGCGTGTGCAATGCGATGCGCATGACGCTCGTCGGCGTTGCGACGCAGCATCTTTGTCAACTCGATCACGTCGTACTCATTGACAATGTTG
>ENA-OUVC01001737-OUVC01001737.1-marine-metagenome-genome-assembly--contig:-NODE-1737-length-12671-cov-4.247419_pt1 | contig 12671 bp, 16 predicted proteins | sample MGYA00248622_ERZ508571 | MGnify/ENA primary metagenome ERZ508571 (study PRJEB26236, sample SAMN06267175) | marine metagenome | isolation source: Columbia River Estuary | place: USA:Columbia River... | reverse complement strand
CTTCTTCGAAACGACGGTGACGACCCTTTTTCACGGCAGGGCTCCGAACTTGTGAGAGGGGTAGGCGATGGTTACGAAAATGGGTGGCACTGGCCTGAAAACAGGACGCACCGACTCAAAATCGGATCTGTACAACGAACATGTCATCTAACAGAACGCTCAAGAGTGTAGGACCTATTGACCTACATATGTGGGAACTTCAAGGGGTTTCGTGAATTTTCAGTGTGCCATGAGTAGCCAAATGACCCCGAAATTGGTGCCTCTCACCCAATTCAGGCTGATTTTGTACCAACTGGCTCAACGTTCGGCACGGCCGAGATCATCTTGAGACCACCTTTGCCGTCAAATGACAAGCCCGCTTTACCTTGCAACAGGTCGTCAAGTTGTTCACCGATGAGGTCGAGACGCCAGCCGGTCGCGAGCCGAGCGTCGGTATCACGGCGGAGATACGCGACGATGTCGTTGCGAGTTGCCAAAAGTGCCGTATCAACGTGCTCGATCCGAGCGACTTCACTAATCCAGGCCGAAATCAGGGTGATGGCTGGTCGTAAATGGCGATCAACCTCGTCGCCATCGGTCGTCGAAATTTCGACGGGATTTTCTTTGCCACGAGCGACAGCCGCCAAGATTTCTTGACCTATTGGACCTCGGGTATGTCGATCGTCAACTCCTCGCGACTGAGCGAGATCACTGAGGTTGGTGGGTTCTCGTTGAGCGATACCTTGAAGAGCCAAATCCGGAAGCACTTGACGTGGCGGAATGTCGCTGGCCATCGCGCGGCGTTCGCGCCATTCGGCGAGCGCTGCCAGAACCCCGCGGGTTCGTGGCTTGAGGGCTCGAACATCTTTCTGCTTTTGCCAAGCGTCAGCCGGATTGCCTGGACCAACTTTACGATTGCGCAATTCTTCGCATGCGTCAGTCGCCCATGCCAGGCGATTGCGCTCCACAAGCTTTGAGGTCAGAAGATCATGAATTTCCAAGAGATGTTCAACATCTGAGGCGGCGTACGACTTCTGCCCGTCGGTCAGAGGTCGACGGAGCCAATCGGTGAGACGGTCGCCCTTGGGCAAAACAAGCTTGAGTTCGGAATTGACTAATGAGGCTAAAGATGGAGTTGAGTAGCCAAGGAAGCCCGCAGCTATTTGGGTATCAAATATTCGGGCCGGAATTGTGCCCATAGCGTGAGACATAACATCAAGATCTTGTTGAGCGGCGTGCAACACAATGAGATGGTTTGATCCGAAAATACGGCTCAACTTTGAGGCATCACACGTCAACGGATCAACGATTGCGATTCCACCGAGCCAGGCCAACTGAATGAGGGCCAAGCGGGGGAAATACGTTTTCTCACGATGAAATTCGGTGTCTAAGGCAACTCGGTCGTGGGATTGCAAACGGTCAAGTAATTCATCGAGCGCTCGATCATCAGCAATCCATTCAAAATTCGCTTGGGTCAAACTCACCTGGGTTGACTTCCCTCAACGACATCGTGACCTTGCATGATCCAAGCCATCGTTCCACCGGCGATGTTGATGACGTTCACAGCTTTCTGGGCCAAGTAGTCACAAGCGCTTGCACTGCGTCCACCCACCTTGCAAATCACGTAGGTGACTCCCCCTTGAGGATTGCGAAACTCTTCGACACGATTGGGAACTTCGTTCAACGGAATATGGATTGCACCAGGAACGTGGCCATCGAGATATTCGTCGGTTTCACGAACATCAATGAGAAAGACTTGCTCGTTGAATAAATCCGCGAATTCGGTGATGGAGATTTCTGAAAACTGCGACGACATGTCCCCAAACTAGCCTTTTGCTCGGAGGAAGTTGTCATAATCACCGAGCGAGTTGATGTTGACCAAGTGTGAATCGGAAATGAGAACTCCTTGACGTTTGAGCCCCAGCCAAGCCTTCATGACCGAACGTTGGCCCTGTTCGAGTTGTTGACGTAGAACGGGTAAAGACGACTCAACCCGCCATGCCGCGAAAAGTGGTTGTGCACCATGCTCGGATGGGTCTTGTTTACTTTGCGCAAAGAACACATCAAAATCAGAGTCGACGTCTTGGGAACAGGCTTGCAAAACTGCGGAGATGTCGGCGGAACCTATGGCCAGTAAATCAACCGCCAAAATCACTGCGATACCGCTCTCGGCATGTTCAAGAGCGGAGACGATTCCGAATAGGGGGCCTTGGTCAATCGACGAATCATGAACGACTGGCCAAGAAAAGTTCGAGAGTTCAGTTGATCGTGCTCCGGCGATTAGGACTCCTTGCTCGCAAAACGGAACGAGTAACTGGCACTGTCGTTCAATTACCGTCTGGCCTTCTATTTCGAGAAGGGCTTTGTCGGACCCCATCCGACTGCTCTTTCCACCGGCAAGCACGTATCCGCGAATATTAGTCATCGGTGAGATCTACTGCGATGGTCTTACTGATGGAATGCAAGAAATTCAGAGGGAATGCCCGATGGGTCGAGCTGTAACAAGAAGAGATGACATCGCTCGGCTTCATCAGCTTCGCCAATCGCTTCGGCCAACTTTTGCAAACCAAGCAAACAGCGCAAAAAGCCGTGATTTGATTCTTGGTTCCATCTGACATAGCCAGAACCGCGCCAGCCGTTTTGTCTCAAGGTATCGAGCCCGCGGTGGTATCCAATTCGGTAGTAGGCATATCGTTCAAGGTTGTCTCGTCCCAAATCACCGATATTTGCCCAGGAGATGAGTGAACGCGGATGGTGACTCACGACGACTGCGACCGCTTCGCGCCTTGAATCAGGCGCAACCGCTAGTGCTTGCGACAATTCATGACGGATGGCCGGGTCTTCAAGCGGTATCACTGTGGTCGGAGGACCTTGTGGAGTCAAGCTGATTGGATTTTGCGAAGGTGGGTTGGTACTTGACATGCCGTCAGAGTATCGCCCCTGGAGCAGGTATGCCTGACGGCGGTGTAGCTAGTTGCGTAGTCTGAGGCGATGAACAGTCTTGTTTTAATCGGTGTGTGGGCTTTAGACGAAGCCCAGTTAAAGAACTTCACGACATACGGTGCCCTGTTGCCGATTGTCATCGGACTCGTTGTCTTTAAGTTTGCGGTGAGTGCAATGGTTCGTTCAATCGTCTTGATCGTCGCTCTTGCCTTGGGTGGGTTGGTCTACAGTCAACGATCCGAGATTTCTGATTGTGTTGATAGCGCCAAGGCGAACGCCGAATCGTCGCTAGGCAAAGTTCAATGCAAGGTTCTTGGCTTTACGATTGATCTTGATCTTCAAGACCAGGTGCCCTGAACAATTCTTTGAATGAGCGGTTGAACGAGTAGTTCAACGAATTCATCAGGCGATCCAGAATGTGCATTGTGATGAGCGCCTTCAATCTTGACTGATCGACAATCCGGAAGGTTTCCGAGAAGTTCGGCACTTGCTTGTAAGTGGGGTTTTGAAAGAGAACCGTACCCAGCCATGAGTGGTCCCCGAACGAGTTCAATGTTCCAAGGTTTCACGCGTCGGATATCGCCGAGTTCACCCACCAAGGCCTCGCCTTCAGATCGGCGTTGAAGTTTGGTTGACTCTGGCAAAGATTCCCAGCGACGATGACCAATAAACCGTCGCATGAAAGTTTCGGCTGCCAATTCGGGATCATCGGCCACAGCAACCGCAGCGCTTCCTCCCGAGTCTTTAGGCCACCACGATTCCCAACTCATTGGGCTTTCGTAAATGACCAGACCCGCGATTGCATCGGGGAATCGTTGGGCATACGACAAAGCGACGACTCCCCCAAAACTGTGCCCGACCAAGACAACTTGTTGAGATGCGGCGAAGTGCTCGATGATTTCTTTGAGGTCACTGACTTGTTCATCAACCGAAAAGGTTCCACGTTGTTGCACTGATTTCCCATAGCCGCGACGATCAAATGTGAGCACTTGGTACGACTGACTTAAGGAACGAGCCATGCGAGAAAATGCCGCTTGACGATCCATGCTCCCGTGAATCAAAACAATGAGCGGACTCTCCATATCTTGGGAAATGTTGAGATCGTCGCGTCGGTCATGAAGTCGCACGCTCTCAATAACCTGACTCCGACCCATATAAGTCCATCTTGGCACGCGTATCCTGATGAGCGATGGAAGTACTACTGATTCGACACGCAATTCCCATTCGACGCGAACTAGAAAGTGGAATCGCCGACCCTGAGTTGGCCAATGACGGTCTCAAGCAGGCTGAGTTGATGGCCCAGTATTTGGCCTCTGAAAAACTCCATGCGATTTATGCCAGTCCCATGCAAAGAGCCCAGCAAACTGCTCAACCATTGGCGTCTATACAAGGACTGGCCATCACAACGGTTGACGGCGTCGCTGAATACGACAAAAACAGCAACCACTATGTGCCCGTTGAAGAACTCAAGGCCAAGAACGATCCGCGGTGGCAGGAAATGCTTCGTGGTGAATGGACTTCAGTGGATGAAACCGAAGAAGAGTTCATCACGCGAACTGTGAGTTCGATTGAGGGAATCATCGCCAACCATGCTTCGCAGAGAGTTGCGATTGTGTGTCACGGCGGAGTGATCAACGCCTACATTTGCCACGTTTTGGGTTTGGCGAATCAACGGGGATTCTTCTATCCGAACTACACGTCAATTCATCGAATTGCAGCGGCAGGTAGCGGCGAGCGAAGCATCGTGACACTCAACGAAACATCACATTTACGCGGATCGGGATTGCCGATCGGACTATTTCAGAAATAATGATTGAACGACATGGACGGAGACGCAATCAATGAGTTCATTTTCTGATTTGTCAGTTGACGGCCTGATTCGTCACCTCAATGCTTCGGTATCGCCGGCACACTCAGTTGAGTATTCGGCGGCCCGTCTTCGTGCCGCTGGTTTCGTGGAAACAGCTTTTGGACGTCTCAACGAAGATGTGCCCGCTCGGGGATTTATTGCCGAAGCAGGGCTCTTGTTGGCATGGACTCTCCCACAACAGTCAACTCGTCAATTCCGAATCGTTGGTGCGCACACAGATTCTCCGTGCCTCAAGGTGAAACCACTCCCTGATGCAGGTTCATTTGGCTGGAAGCAAATTGGTGTCGAGGTGTACGGCGGAATATTGAACAACTCGTGGCTTGACCGTGATCTTGGATTGGCAGGTCGGGTAGTGCTGACTGATGGCACCGTCAAGAATGTCCGCGTTGATCAAGCGATTGCCCGCATTCCACAATTAGCGATTCATCTTGATCGTGAAGTCAACGACCGGGGACTTGTTCTCGATAAGCAAGTTCACCTCGCTCCAATCTGGGGACTTGGTCAATATCGACCAGGCGAGTTTGCGGATTTCTTGTCCGAACACATGTCAGTCTCAACAAGCGATATCGCCTTTTGGGATATCGCTCTCTACGACCTGACTCCAGCCTCGTTACTTGGACAAGACCTATCGCTGTTGGCGAGCGGTCGACTGGACAATCAAGTGTCATGTTGGGCGGCGACAGAAGGACTGATCGCCGCAAGCTCGAGTGAGCTTTCAGGTGATACAGCCTCAGTCATTGCTCTGTTTGATCACGAGGAAGTCGGTTCTGAAAGCACGCATGGTGCGTCAGGTCCACGATTGGCTTGGCTGCTCGAGGCGTTGCACCAAGGCACGAGAACTGAATTTCATGAGGCCCTATCTCGGTCTCATTGCATCTCGGCCGACAACGCCCATGCCCTTCACCCCAACTATCCAGATCGCCATGAACCAGCCCACCGGCCGTTGCCGAATTTAGGACCGGTGCTGAAGGTCAACGCGAATCAGCGTTATGCGACTAGTCCCGAATCGGCTGCGGTCTTCTTGCAAACTTGTGATCTTGCGGGCGTACCTCATCAGGTGTTCGTCAGTAAAAACACCATGCCATGTGGTTCAACGATTGGGCCGATTACCTCGACGCAACTCGGAATTCCGACAGTCGATGTTGGTGTGGCGCAACTCTCGATGCACTCAGCCCGTGAACTGTGTGGCGCCAACGACCCAGCGTTGTTGGCACGAGTTATATCCCGTTATTTTGCGGCGTAACCAGCTTGAGTTTGTGCTTCATCAAACAATTGTTGTAATTGTTCGTGTAATTGAGTCGTCACTTCTTTGACAGCGCTGCGTGGCATCCGTCCGTCAACAGATGCTGGAACAGGAATGGGCTTTCCGATGATGACCACGAGCTTTTTCGGGTAAATAAATTTTGCACCCTTACCCATGACTCGTTCGCTACCCCCGATGCCGACTGGAATGATTGACACTCCAGCCTTGCAAGCAACGTAGGCGGCGCCATCCATGAGTGGTTGCACGACTGGGCCTGATTTACGTTCGCCCTCAGGAAATAAAACGAGTGGTTCTCCTGATTTGAGAACCTGTATGGCCCGCATAATCGCTTCGCGATCTGCACTTCCTCGGGTAACTGGGAACGCTCCCAATGCCGACAACATCCAATTCAGGGGTTGGCGCTTCCACATTGAATCCTTTCCCATAAAGCGCATGCGACGTCGCGTGCATCCAGATGCGATAGGGGTATCGATATAACTGCGGTGAACTGGCGCCAAAACAAACGGTCCAGTTTGCGGGATATTTTCTTGGCCACTCACGGTCATGCGGCAATATGTGCGGCAAATTGACACAACGAGAAATCGAATCATTTGATAGAAGGAACGACTTCCAAAATCGCTACCAGCCAATTTTGACTCGACGGCACTCATTTCAACCGTTCCACTATTATCTCGACAATTGAGCCGACTATGTCTTCAATTGAACGGTTACTGGTGTCAACGACAACAGAGTCGGCCGATTCTTGTAGCGGACTATCTGATCGAGTTGAATCCTTCAAATCTCTTTCGGCAATGGAGCGTTCAATTTCATCAATGTCTCCCCCTGCTTCGGCTACCCGCCGCTCGGCACGCACGCGAGGTGAAGCGGTGAGATACACCTTGAGCACAGCATCAGGAAAAACCACAGTCCCGATGTCGCGACCTTCAATAACTCCTCCGCGATTGAGGTCACTCCACATGCGTTGACGGTCGCGCATATTTGCACGAACACGAGAATTAGCTGCGACGGTACTCACCGCACTTGTCACTGCTATTGATCGAATATCAGTGGTGACGTCAGTTCCGTTGGCCAAGACCAAGCCATTCTCCATAACTAGATTCATGTTCTCGGCGACCGCACTTACGGCGGACTCGTCATGTACATCAGTCCCAGAACTTAACGCCAAACTTGTGACCGCGCGAAACATCGCTCCGGTATCGAGATACTTCAGTTGTAGGGCGTGCGCAAGAGCTTTCGCCACAGTTGACTTACCGGCCCCTGCCGGACCATCAATTGCGACGACAACGTTTTCGATCATGGACGTACTACCAACTTGTTCCGACTGGACGACCTTCGTCATAACCAGCTGACCCCTGAATTCCGACGACGGCTCGTTCGCGGAATTCTCCGACTGTCGCGGCGCCCGCGTATGTGAATGAACTGCGAACTCCGGCAACGATCTGGTCAATGATGTCTTCAACACCAGGGCGTTCGGGATCGAGATACATCCGTGAGGTCGAAATACCTTCTTCGAAGAGTTCTTTGCGAGCCCGATCAAACAAACCTTCACGACGAGTTCGGTTACGCACAGCTCGGTTCGAAGCCATCCCGAAGTTTTCTTTGTACAGACGACCTTCTGGATCACGCATTGTGTCAGCCGCTGATTCGTATGTTCCGGCAAGCCACGAACCAAACATGACATTGCCGGCACCAGCAGCTAGCGCCAAAGCCACGTCTCTTGGATATCGAACTCCGCCGTCGGCCCACACTGAGCCGCCCATCCGACGTGCTTCATCTGAGCATTCAAGAACCGCGGAGAACTGTGGACGACCGACTCCAGTCATCATGCGGGTGGTGCACATTGCCCCTGGACCAACGCCGACCTTGACGATGTTGGCCCCAGCGTTAATGAGATCGCGGGTGCCGCTGGCCGTCACGACATTGCCAGCAACAATGATTGCTTCGGGAGCTGCTTTGCGAGCCTGTTCAACTGCAGTGATCATGCGAGTCTGATGGCCGTGGGCTGTGTCAACCACTAAAACATCAACGCCCATCGCATGCAGTTGTTTGGCCTTCACTGCGGGATCGCCATTCACACCAATTGCAACTGCGGTGAGAAACTCTTTGTTCTGATTGAGTGCAGGTGTATACAAAGTTGAACGTAAGGCTCCACGACGAGTCACGCAGCCGATCAATCGACCGTCTTTGGTTGTTACTGGAGCCGCCGTTAAGCGTTGATTCGACAGTGCGTGAAAAATCTCTTCAAGATCGGCGCCTTCTTGAATACACAACAATTCAGTGGACATCACATTGTGTAACTGAGTGAAACGGTCGTAGCCACCAGCGTCGGCTTCGGTAAAGATTCCGAGTGGGCGTTGATCGTTGTCGGTCACGATGACGACACCATGTGCTCGTTTGTGAATCAGGCTGAGGGCTTCGCCAACAGTGTCTGTCGGGGCAAGAGTAATGGGCGTCTCATAAATCGGGTGACGGGTCTTCACGAAATTGACAACAGACTCAATGACGTCGAGCGGTATATCTTGCGGAAGAACCACGAGCCCACCGCGTCGAGACACAGTTTCGGCCATTCTGCGTCCAGCGACAGCAGTCATGTTGGCGACAACGAGTGGAATGGTCGTGCCAATGTTGTCGGGCGTCGACAAATCAACATCGAGGCGTGAACCTACATTGGACATGCTGGGAACCATGAAAACGTCGTTGTACGTCAAGTCGTACGGCGGTGGTGTTTCGTTTAAGAATTTCATGGGCAGAAGCCTGCTCTCTGAGGTCGCGCCGATGGGCGGAATAAGGCTAGGCGGTATCTTGACCTACATGGGGCATCTTTCGTCAATGGGAAACAGCGGGTCGGTACCGGTCGTCTTAGTCCACGGTTGGGGCGGTTCGTTTGAGTCCACATGGCGTTCGAGCGGCTTCGCTGACCTCCTCGAAGATGCCGGTCGGCAGGTCATTGGGGTTGATCTACTTGGGCATGGCTCGGCACCGAAACCCCACGAGCCCGAGGCTTACAGCGATTTAACTCAGCGTGTGCTGGATCGTCTGCCAGACGAGCCTTGTGATCTGGTCGGTTTTTCGCTTGGGGCGATCACCTTGTTGCAGTTGGCGATCAATCACCCAGATCGGGTGCGAAGCTTGGTGCTCGCCGGGATTGGGCGCAATGTCATCGAACGCGACGAGTCGGGATCACATGATGTGTTGGTCCAGGCTCTTGAAGGAAAAGATGTTCCTGACAACAATCTGGCTCGTCTGTTCGTGCAGTACGCCGATCAACCAGGCAATGACAGGGTCGCGCTAACGGCAATCATGAAGCGAGACCGCTCTCCGTACACACCTGAACAATTAGCAAGGGTGGCGTGTCCGGTTCTTGTTGCTATCGGTGATCAAGATTTTGCTGGACCTGGTGATGGTTTGGTGAACTTGTTACCTAACGCACGTCTAGTGGTCTTGAAGAAGTGTGATCATTTCGCGACGACCGAGAATTTTGATTTCTTTGATGCAGCTTTAGGTTTCTTGGAAGCGGCACCCTCTTGAGTACCCGTTTCATCGGAACCGACATTGACCGCGCCTTAGAAATTCTGCGCAATGGTGGGCTAGTCGCGCTGCCAACAGAAACTGTCTATGGACTCGCAGCCGACGCCTCGCAAAAAGAAGCGGTCACAAGAATTTTCACAGTCAAAGGTCGCCCGAATAATCATCCGCTCATCGTGCATGTCGGATCAATCGATTCTGCACGCCCTTGGAGTTCGTCGTGGACACAGTCGGCCGAATTACTAGGCACCACGTATTGGCCGGGACCACTATCGGTTGTCGTGGAGAAATCACCGGATGTTCTTGTTGCGGTCACTGGTGGATATCAAACAGTTGCGCTGCGAGTTCCGGGTCATTTAATGGCTATTGAGCTACTCACACGCTTGAGTGGTGGACTCGCTGCCCCGTCTGCCAACAAGTTCGGCAAAGTCAGTCCGACGACGGCTCAACACGTTTGGGATGATCTTGGTACGAGTGTTGATTACATACTTGACGGTGGTCCGTGTGAAGTGGGTATTGAGTCAACCATTGTTGATTGCTCAACGGGAATACCGGTGGTGTTACGACCCGGCGGTATTTCGACGGAAGATATTCACAAGATCGTTGAAATTGGTGATGATGACTTAGGCATCAGCAGAGCGCCAGGCATGTTGCCCGCTCATTATGCGCCGCAATGTGAAGTGACTTTGCTCAATGATTATGCAGAAATATCACAGTTGGCTCGATCAACTGAACCTGTTACATCGAGAGTTCTTGACGCGTCTATTGATCCAATTGGATTCGCTTCATTGATGTATGCGCAACTCCGTCAATGTGATGTTGATGGAGTCCGGCAACTCTTCGTTGTGCTTCCCGAGCCGAATGGCATTGGCTTGGCGATTCGTGATCGACTCACTAAAGCGGCTCACGGTTCGAAAAACCAATCTCATTAATTGTGGTGACCCAGAGGTCACGAATGAGTTGAGAATCAATTTCTTTGTCGATGACAAAACTGATTGTTGATGAGCCCGCATCAGGGACAATCTCGAGACGGCACCAAGTCATGGGCGGATCTTCAAGTTGCACCTCAAGTAGGTACGGTGGTTCGTCGGAACTGATGTCGCCAAGAACTCGCGCTGCCAACAATAGAACTTCGTATGCCACGACAGGCAGTGCATTGATCGTGAACGATGGGCGATCGACCGAAAACCTAGACATCGAATCAGGTGTTGCAAGATCGGCCTGTGAACCTTTGGCTTCGGTTGTTGTTGTGCTTGTTGTTTGCTCAACAGACTCTTCGCCATGACTCGAGATGATTGCATCAAAGGCCAAATTGATGAGTGCCATATGTTGTGGATCACCGCCACGATCGGGATGAAATTCACGGGCCAGCACTCGACGTGCGGCCACGATTTCGCTCACCGTTGACGAGCGAGTGACACCGAGTAATTGGTAAAACGACTCATCGACCATTGATCACTTCTTTGGCCCCGCAGAAGTAAATCGTGTCCCGTCAGGATCAACCGCCCATGTCGGACTGCTGCCCCATTGATTTTCAAACACCAGTTCAGAGATTGGACGTCGGCGAACTGGTCCGTGTGCACCTTGTGGTCGACCAAGGGTGATGCACGCGGAGATTGCAACATTGTCGGGGATGACAAGCAGTTCTCGTAGTTGTGATTCAACTCCTTGATGCCACATTGTGAGTGCTCCGCCATAACCAAGACTTCGTGCTGCCACGAGCAAGTTTTGGCATGCAGGATAAATTGAGGCACCCTCCGTTGGCGATGCTTCGCGATATCTCACGAGGCAGGCGAAAACGATGACCGGAACTTGTTCAATGTGGTCAACGTAATGTTGCATTGTCGCCGCTTGACGCGACTTCGCCGAATTTGGATCTTGTCCACTGCCTGTTTGGTAGCCATCGTGTTTTAACTTCGCGGCCCATCCTGTGCGAAACGAATCTCCAAGGAGGCTTTTTACTTTTTCAGCTACTTCGCCATCGGTGACAGCGAGAAAACGAAATGGTTGACGGTTTGATCCGCTGGGAGCTCGTGATGCAGACCACAAGATCTGGTTAAGAACGTCGGTAGGTAAGTGTTCGTCGGTGTAACGACGAATCGCCCGCGTCGTCGATAATGCTTCGAGTGCAGAAATTGGTGACGGGTTCTCCACTTAGCGACCTGTGAAGTTCGCGGGACGCTTCTCCATAAAAGAAGCGACTCCCTCCTTGAAATCTTGAGTCTTAAAAAGTGGTAGTAATTGCAAGAACACATGGTGGATGTTTTGTTCGAATGTCTCGGTTTCAGCTGCACGCATCATGCGCTTGATTGCTCGAACTGCAAGAGGTGCATTGGACGCGATTTCTTCGGCGAGGCCATATGTCTTGGCATGCAATTCTTCGGGAGCAACGACGTGATTGACGAGACCGAGTTCAAGTCCTTCAGCAGCACTCAAGGTGCGACCGGTGAAACAAATTTCTGCAGCCTTGGCGTAACCGACCATGCGGGGCAATAACCAGGTTCCGCCGCTCTCGGGAAGAATTCCGCGTTTGGCGAACCCAGGGGCCAATTTTGCAGTGGTTGAGGCGATGCGAATATCGCAGCCAAAAGCCAAGTCGAGGCCGTACCCAGCGGCGCCACCATTGATCGAACAGATGGTTGGCGTGTCGAGATTGTGCAACACGACAGGCGGCGCGGTGCGGAGGTCGAACTCGGCGCCCATGTCGCTGCCAGCGTCGAGGACCCCGAGGTTTTCCTTTTTACCCATCTGAGATGCCAGATCAAGCCCTGCACAGAAGGCTTTTCCGGCCCCGGTGACCACGATGCAACGGACGTTGCGGTCGCGGTCGCCTCGCAAGAGTTGATCTGACAATTGGTTCAACATGGCCCCTGAGATGGTGTTCATCCGTTCAGGGGCGTTCAACGTAATGGTGGCTATATGCCCGTCAACCTCGTACAAGACTTCGCTCATCTGCCAAACATAGTCAAACCATTGTGGTTTTCGCTTATGTAACTCTCGGGTAACCTAAAAACTTCCAAACCAAAGGGGCACCCGCCCCATATCTCCATAGGGGGAGAAAATATGCAGAAGTCCCGCGCACGTCGCGTT
>ENA-OUVC01001736-OUVC01001736.1-marine-metagenome-genome-assembly--contig:-NODE-1736-length-12677-cov-2.354206_pt1 | contig 12677 bp, 11 predicted proteins | sample MGYA00248622_ERZ508571 | MGnify/ENA primary metagenome ERZ508571 (study PRJEB26236, sample SAMN06267175) | marine metagenome | isolation source: Columbia River Estuary | place: USA:Columbia River... | reverse complement strand
CAGTTTTCAAGACTGGAGCAATCAACCGCTCTGCCACCTCTCCGTACGTCTAGTTTACAGCTTGCAGGCGCTCTTGACCTCCCATGTAGGGGCGCAGCGCCGCAGGCACGGTGACCGAGCCATCGGCGTTCTGGTAGTTCTCGAGGATCGCGACCATCGCACGACCGACGGCGATACCCGACCCGTTCAACGTGTGCACCGGTTCCGGCTTGCCCGTTTCGGGGTTACGCCAGCGCGCCTGCATCCGCCGCGCCTGGAAAGCCTCGCAATTACTGCAGCTCGAGATCTCGCGATACTTGCCCTGCCCCGGCAGCCATACTTCAAGATCATAGGTCTTGGCGCTGCCGAAGCCGATGTCCCCCGCGCACAGCGCGAGCACGCGATACGGAAGCTCCAAGCGCTTGAGCACTTCTTCGGCATGCGAGGTCAGCTGCTCGAGCGCCGCATACGAATCGGCAGGCTTCACGACATGCACGAGCTCGACCTTGTCGAACTGATGCTGTCGGATGAGTCCGCGCGTGTCTTTGCCGGCTGCACCCGCCTCAGAGCGGAAGCACGGCGTATGCGCCACGAATCGCAGCGGCAACTGCTCGGCCGTGAGGATCTGCTCGCGCACGAGATTGGTGACCGGCACTTCGGCGGTCGGGATCAAATAAAACGGGCGCTCGCCATCGACCTTGAACAGATCCTGCTCGAACTTCGGCAACTGACCCGTGCCCGTGAGCGCGGCCGCAGAGACGAGATATGGTGCGTAGATTTCTTGATAACCGTGCTCGCTCGTGTGCAGATCGAGCATGAACTGCGCGAGCGCACGATGCAGTCGCGCCAAAGATCCGCGCAGCACCATGAAACGCGCACCCGAGATGCGCGCCGCCGCTTCGAAATCGAGCCCCCCTAAGCGCGTGCCCACATCCACATGATCGGCCGGTTGGAAATCAAACTCGCGCGGCGTACCGTGACGACGCACTTCCACGTTCGCACTTTCGTCGCGCCCTTCGGGCACCGAGTCATGAAGCAAGTTCGGCAGGCCCATCAACCACTGATCCGACTCGGCCTGCACGCGCTCGAGATCAACTTCTGCAATAGCAAGCGCATGAGTCAACGACTCACCACGCTTCAAAAGCTCCGAGGCATCCTCACCCTTGCCCTTGGCCATACCGACCGCTTTCGCGTTGGAGTTGCGCTCAGCTCGCAGTCGATCCGCCTCGATCTGGATCTGCTTACGACGCTCTTCAAGCGCGCGAAATGCCTCGAGGTCGAGCACGAAGCCCCGCTTAGCGAGGTTCTTCGCTACGGCTTCGGTGTCGGTACGCAACTGCTTGGAATCGAGCACGTCAGGTCTCTCCGGATGAACGGTCTTTATTGTACCGGGCGCGCAGACGCGCGAGGGCCTCGCCGATCCGAATCTCGAGGCCGCGATCAACCGGTCGGTAATAACGGCGATCGGGCATTTCGTCCGGGAGATAGCGCTCTCCCGCCGCATACGCGTCGGGCTCGTCGTGGGCGTAACGATAACCGGTGCCGTAGCCCTGCTCTTTCATGAGGCGGGTTGGCGCGTTGCGCAGCTTCAAGGGCACATCAAGCGTGCCGAAGGCAGTCACATCGGCCGCGGCCTCCTTGTAGGCCACGTAAACAGCGTTGCTCTTCGGCGCACAGGCGAGATAAACAACGGCATTGGCGAGCGCGAGATCACCCTCGGGACTACCGAGCCGATCGTGCGCGGCCCAAGCTTCGAGTGTGATCTGCAGCGCACGCGGATCGGCAAGCCCCACATCTTCGCTCGCCATACGCACAAGTCGTCGCGCGAGATACCCAGGATCACAGCCGCCATCGAGCATGCGGCAGAACCAATACAAAGCAGCGTCCGGGTCGGTGCCACGCACGGCTTTGTGCAGCGCCGAGATCTGATCGTAGAACTGCTCGCCGCCCTTGTCGAAGCGTCGCCGAGTGCCGCTCGCCACTTCGCGTGCCTGCTGCTCACCGATATGTCCATTGATCGCCAGATCCGCGGCGATCTCGAGCATGTTGAGAGCACGCCGTGCATCGCCGTCGGCAGCGGCAGCGAGCACACTCAAGGCAGCCGGATCGATAGACAGTTCGAGCGAACCGAGCCCGCGCTCTGGATCAGCCAGCGCCCGTTGCAACAGGATCTCGAGCTCCGCAGGCGGCAACGCGCGCAAGACATAGACCCGCGCTCGCGAGAGCAACGCGCTCACCAACTCGAACGACGGGTTCTCGGTCGTGGCACCAATGAAGATCAGCGTGCCGTCTTCGAGATACGGCAGGAACGTATACTGCTGCGATTTGCTGAAGCGATGCACCTCATCGAGAAAGAGCACCGTTCGCCGCCCCTTCGTCGCGCGGTGCGCTTGCGCTTGTTCGACGGCCGCACGCACGTCTTTGACACCGGCCATCACCGCCGAGAGCGCGATGAACTGCGCATCGGCATTTTGGGCGATCAATCGAGCGAGCGTGGTTTTGCCCGTGCCTGGTGGGCCCCACAAAATCAGTGAGTGCGGCTGACCGCTCTCGAGCGCGGCGCGCAGCGGCTTGCCAGAGCCCAGCACTTGCACCTGACCCACGAACTCCGCGAGCGAGCGCGGTCGCATGCGATCGGCGAGCGGTCGATTCAGATCGGGCTCAGCCATCGCTCGACACGTTGCAACCACGAGTCGCGGATCAACAACGACAACAGGATCCCGAGCACGATACCCACCGTATCGGCCACGACATCAAGCAGCTCAGCGGACCGACCGAGCGCCATGACGTGCTGGCCAATTTCGATGCCGATGCCAAGCAGAAAGAGCGCAATCGAGACAGACCAATAACCCCGACGCTCGACGAGCGCTGCGAACCAGAGCGTGAGCCCCAAGAACGCGCCAAAGTGATACGCCTTATCGAGATGAGGAATTCGACTGATGCGACCGGAAGGCGCCTCCAGCGTGAGGTAAACCACGATCAGCGTCATCGCGAGCCCAAACCACACCCAATAGCGGGCGTAGCGCAACGGACGCAGCACGGCCACTTAAGGCACCGGCGTGCCGATCAAATCGGCATCGGGAGGCGATTGAAAGACAAAAGTATCGGCAGCGAGCGTCGCATTACGTAGTGTCTTCGAAAACACAAGGATGGTCTTCTGACCGAGCTTGTCTTCGATCTCCATGCGACGCAGATCGTTGCCGGCAAAACCCAGTCGCGCTGATCGAAACTCGGCATCGGCGCCGCGCGGACGGGTGCCGGCGATGGGGCGCACGGTGACTCGGCCATTCTTGGCACGCACCAGGATTTCCGGCGAAGATCCGACCACCTGATAGCCGCCGAAATCCAGGAAGTACATGTAAGGCGAGGGATTCAATGCCCGCAATGCGCGGTAGACATCGACAGGCCGCGCTTTGAACGGAATGCTCATGCGCTGGCTCAGCACCACCTGGAAAGCGTCCCCGGCGCGGATATAATCCTTGGCCTTGGCCACCGCAGCAGTGAATTCCGGTTCGGAGAATCCGGAGACGAAATCGGATTCATCCAGCAATGACGGATGCAGCACATCCGGGTAACTGCGCCCGGAATGGCGAAGACGGTACACCAGCTCATCCAGCCGACGCTGGGCTTTGGCGAAGGCCTGCGGCTCGGACGGATCGGCATGTACGATCAGATACAGTCGGCCTTTCAGATTGTCGAACACCGCCACTTCCTCGCTGAGCAGCAAGAGTGCGTCCGGCACCGGCAACGCATCGGGCTTGTGCGAGGCCGCCAGCTTGGGCTCGATCCAGGCAATGGTTTCGAATCCGAAGTAGCCGACCAAACCACCACTGAAATCCGGCAGCTGCGGCAGTTTCGGAACACGATACCGTTCACGCAATTCATCCACCTTCGCCAGCGGATCGACCAAGGTTTCGGATGCGACGGTCACGCCGCAATCCTGTTCTTCGAACTGGTGGCCGCGGAACACGAAGCTGCGCCGCGCAGGCAGACCGATGATGGAATAGCGTCCCCAGGTTTCACCGCCCTCAACCGATTCGAACAGATAGGTGTTCGGGCCGTCGGCCAATTTGAGATAGACCGACAGCGGGGTATCGAGGTCGGACAGCACCTCGCGCACGACCGGAATGCGGTTGTAGCCCGCGGATACCGCCCGGTCGAATTCGGCCTGATCGGTCATAGGGCTTTGGCGATCTCGTCGCGCATGCGCCGGATGGTCTCGGCGTAATCGGTGGCCCCGAAAATGGCCGATCCAGCCACAAAGGCATCGGCGCCGGCTTCAGCCACGGCACCGATGTTGTCGATCTTGATGCCGCCGTCCACTTCCAAGCGGATCAGACGGCCGGTTTCGCGGATGCGTTCGCGCACCAAGCGGATCTTATCGAGCGCCTGCGGAATGAAGCTCTGACCGCCGAAGCCGGGATTGACCGACATGATCAGCACCAGATCGAGCTTGTCGAGCACGTGGTCGAGGACGTTCAGCGGCGTGGCCGGATTCAGCACCAGACCGGCCTGGCAACCGCTGTCGTGGATCAGGCCGATGGTGCGATCGACATGCTCGGAAGCCTCCGGGTGAAAACTGATCAGGCTGGCGCCGGCCTTGGCGAAGTCGGGGATGATGCGGTCGACCGGCTTGACCATCAGATGCACATCGATCGGCGCGGTTACGCCGTGTTTGCGCAGAGCTTCACAGACCAGCGGGCCGATGGTGAGATTGGGCACATAGTGGTTGTCCATCACGTCGAAATGCACCCAATCGGCACCGGCGGCGAGCACGGCATCGACTTCCTCGCCGAGCTTGGCGAAATTGGCGGACAGGATGGACGGAGCGATGATCGGTTTCATGGCGGGCCTCAGGGTTGTTGCCGGCGTTTGCGGATTTCTTCATAAGCCGCATTGATGTCGCGTGCGCGGCGTTCGGCCAGCTCCTTGATTTCAGGAGCGGCATTGGCGACTTTATCGGGGTGGTATTCGGACATCCGGCGCCGGTAGGCGGCATCGATGGCCTCCATGTCGGCGCTTTCATCGACATCCAGCACCGCATACGGATTCTCGGCGTTACCGGAAGGCGGAACATCAGACGTGCGTTTGCCGGAAAATGCGCCCTTGTCATACAAGTGACCGATGACGATTCCGATGATGATGAACACCGGTCGGCGCAGCAACAGGCCGATCAGGCCACCGATGATCTTGCCTTTCCATTTTGACCATGCATTCATTTGCGGCATCCGGGTTGGTTGGCATACCAGGCGGCCAGACTGGAAATGTCTTTCGGCTGCAGGGTATTGGCGATGCTGTTCATTACCGGGTGTTTGCGGCTGCCGCTGCGGTACGCGTTCAGTGCCGTGACCAGGTAGGCTTCATGCTGGCAGCGCAGGATGGGATTGGCCGCAATCCGGCTTTGGCCGTCGGCGCCATGACAGGCGGTGCACTGGCCGGATTTCGGCGGGGCCTTGCTTTGGCCGGCCGCCCATGGGCTGAATGCGAGCAGGAGTAGGAAAAGGACGCGGGACATGCCGGTATTCTAGCAGTCGGCACGCCCGCTTAGCGGTACAATAATGAAAGTCCGCGTTCATTCCAAGGTACCCCGTGGCCACCACCCTGCACACCTCCGATCTCGACCTGCCCCTGCTGCACCGCGGCAAGGTCCGTGACGTCTATGGCCTGCCCGGCAACCGCCTGCTGATGGTCGCCTCCGACCGTTTATCCGCTTTTGATGTGGTTCTGCCCGACCCGATTCCCGGCAAAGGTGAAATGCTCTGCCAGATTTCCAACTTCTGGTTCGGCAAAACCGCGCACCTGTGCCCCAACCACCTGACACACGAACCGGTGGCCTCGGTGTTGCCGGCGGGCGTGCAAGCTGCGCTGTACACCAAGCGTTCGGTGGTCGCCAAGAAATTGAAAGCCCTGCCGGTGGAAGCCATCGCCCGCGGCTACATCATCGGTTCGTGCTGGAAGGACTACCAGGCCAATGGCGCCATCTGCGGCATCCGGCTTCCAGCCGGGCTTCGCCAGGCCGAACAGCTGCCGGAGCCGATTTTCACGCCCAGCACCAAAGCGGCGGTCGGCGACCACGACGAGAACGTCGGCTTCGATGTGGTGGTGGATAAAATCGGCGCCGAGCTGGCCGAGCAGATCCGTGCCAAAACCCTCGAAATTTACGCCTTCGCGGCCCGTTACGCACGCGAGCGCGGCATCATCATCGCCGACACCAAGCTGGAATTCGGTCTGGATGAAAACGGCGTGCTGCACGTGATGGATGAAATGCTGACCCCGGATTCCTCGCGTTTCTGGCCGGCAGATACCTACCAAGTGGGCGTCAGCCCGCCCAGCTACGACAAACAGTACGTGCGCGACTACCTGGAAACCCTGGACTGGAATAAGACCGCGCCCGGCCCGCACGTGCCGGCCGAGATCATCGCCGCCACCCGCGGCAAATACGCCGAAGCCCTGCTTCGCCTTGCCGATATCACCGTGGAGTAAGCCCATGCGCCGCATCGACGAACTGCTGACGAATTATTCGAACGACCACCAGAACCCCGCCAACCAGCGCATGCATCTGATCTGCGTACCGTTGATCGTGTGGACGGTCACCGCCATGCTCTGGTGCATTCCGGTTCCGGAGAGCCTGCTCAAGCCGGGTTTCTGGTTCGCCTTCGCACTGTTTTTCACCTGGATGTACTACTGGAAACTGTCCAAATCGCTGGCCCTGGGTAGTCTGCTCGGTTTCGTCGCTTTCGGTTTCATCAATTATGCGCTGGCCGCCCGCTTCGGCATCGATGGTCTGCTCAAAATCACCATCGGCGTATTCATCGTGGCCTGGTTCGGTCAGTTCATCGGCCACAAATGGGAAGGCAAACGCCCGAGCTTCTTCACCGACCTGGTCTACCTGCTGGTCGGTCCGCTGTGGACACTGAGCAAGCTGTACAAGAAGACCGGCATTGCCATCTGAAAGCGGCCGCCTCAGCGGCCGTGAACTCGGCCTGGTCGCGTTGATCTGTTTGGCCTGGGCCGGCAACTTCATCACTTCGAAACTGGCCTTGCAGGATTTTCCGCCGTTCCTGTTCACTGCGCTTCGCCTGCTGTTGCTGACTTTGCTGATCGGCGCCTTCCTGAAACTGCCGCCACGCACGGTCTGGCCGCGACTGCTGGCGGTGGCGCTGTTCAACGGCGTGCTGCATTTCGCGTTCAGCTTCTGGTCGCTCAAGCTCTCGCACAACATCGCCTCACCGGCGATCGTGATGCAAAGCTATGTGCCGATGGTGGCTCTGCTCGCCTGGTGGCTGCTCGGAGAAAAATTCCACTGGCGCACCGGCAGCGCCATCGCGGTCAGCTTTCTGGGTGTTCTGGTACTCGGCTTCGATGCGGCCATGCTGGCCGATCCGCTGCCGCTGGGGCTGATGCTGGTATCAGCCCTGTTCATCGCGCTTGGCACCATCGCCATGCGCGGCCTGCAGATGGACCTGATCCAGCAGCAGGGTTGGACCGCCGCCATCGGCCTGGTTCCGATCTGGCTTATAAGCGTACTGGTGGAAGGCAACCCGTTGGCACATATCCAAAACGCCGGCATGCAGGCCTGGATCGGCGTGTTCTACGCCGCGCTGATCGCGTCACTGGTTGGGCATGGTCTGTTCTTTGTTTTGATCAAGCGTCATCCAGTGGCGATGATTACGCCCTATCTTCTGACCGCACCGCTGCTGGCAGCCATCCTCGGTGTCGTCTTGCTGGGTGACCATGTCGGCATCCGGGTCTGGATCGGCGGCGCAATGGTGCTGTCGGGCGTGTTCGACGTGGCCCTCCGAAATCTGCAGAAAGCAAAACCGGAACCGCCGGTGGCGGCGGACTTGGTTTAATCACTTAAAGAAAAGGGCCCTTGCGGACCCTTTCGATTACAGATGCGCCACCCAGTTGTCCTGCTCTTTGGGACGCAGCAGCCAGCGGCAAAGCGCCGGTAGGAACACGATTGCGGCGATCATGTTGACCACGAACATGAATGTCAGCATCACGCCCATATCAGCCTGGAACTTCAGATCGGAGAAGATCCACATGGCCACGCCCACCGCCAGCGTCAATGCGGTATAGAAAATCGCGATGCCGGTAGTCTTTAGCGCGATGAAGTAACTTTCCGAGAGCGTCTTGCCCTGATTCAGGGCCTCGCGCATTCGCGCAAAGATGTAGATGCCATAGTCGACGCCGATGCCGACTCCGAGCGCAACTACGGTCAATGTGTTCACCTTCATGCCAATGCCGAGCTCCACCATCAGGCTGTGGCCGAGTTCGGTCACCAGCATCAACGGCAAGGCCACGCACAGGGCCGAACGCCAGCTTTTGAAACTGACCCAGCACATCACGAACACCGCGCCGTAAAGCAGCCAGAGAATCAGGTGCTCTTTCTCGCGCACGGTGTCGTTGGTCGCGGCCTGCACGCCAAGCGGCCCGGTGGCCAGACGGAAATTGACCTGATCGGTGGTGTACTCCTCGCCGCTTTCCTGAGCCTTGGCCATGGCGGCATCGCGCTTCTTGGCGAAACCTTCCTCATAGGCTTTGTTCTCGGTACGGAATTTCTTGGTTTCGGCGACCACGCGGTCGATGGTGGTCGATTTGTGGTCTTTGGTGAACACCGTTACCGGAATCGCGGAACAGTCGGCGTTGAGCAGACCCGAATCGGTTTCGAAGCTCTGCGTTGATTGGCGCAGGGTATCGGGATCGCGCGGCAGCACTTTCCAGCGCGGCGAACCGTCATTCCAGCCGGCATTGACCTGTTTGGCCGCCATCGGCAGGGTGATGACCTGTTCAACACCTTCGACATTGGCCATGTGCCAGGCGAAGCGGTCGATGGTTTCCATGGCCTTGTAGCTGGTGGTACAGGCAGAAGGACCGGCTTCAACGATGATGTTCATGGTATCCACGCCGAGCGCAAAACGGGAGCTGATCAGACGCGCATCCTGGTTGTAGCGGGCTTCCGGCCGCAGCTCGGCCACGCCCTGCTGGGCATCGCCGATCATCACCTTGTTGCCCTGCCACCACGCGGCAGCCCAGACTACGGCACCGATGGCCAGCACGGTTGCAGCTGCTTTCGGGCGTGACAGCTTGGACAGCGCGGCCCAGATCTTGTCGAATTGGGTCAGCTGGCGCAGGCGGAATTCCCGTTTCTTGTCGAGATTGCGCAGGCGGGTATAACTGAGCAGAATCGGCAGCAGCACCAGATCGGTCAGGATGGTCAGCGCCACGCCGACGGTGGCGGTGATGGCCAATTCGCGGATCATCTGGATCGGAATCACCATGATCGCACCGAAACCGATGCAGCCGGCCAACAGCGCCACGGTGCCCGGAACCAACAGTGCCTTGAAGCTGCGGTGCGCCGCGGTCAGCGGATCGACAGCATGCGCCGCGCGTGCGCGCAGCTCGTCAACGGTGCCCTCTTCCAGACCGCCAAAGAAAATCTCGCCGCGGAATCGGTTGATCATCTGTTCGCCGTGACTGACCGCGATGGCGAAAATCAGGAACGGCGTCAGCATATTCATCGGATCGATGCCGAAGCCCATCAGCTTCAGTGCGCCCAGCATCCAGACCACCGAAACCAACGCGGCCAGCACGGTCAGCGAGGCCAGTTTGGCCGAGCTGGAATACAGGAACAGCAGAATCCAGGTGAACGCGATGGTGATCAGGAAGAATTTGATGACGCTCATCGCACCATCGGAGATGTCGCCCACCATTTTGGCGAAGCCGATGATGTGCACACTGGTGTTGTCGTTCTCGTACTTGTTGCGGATCGCTTCCAGCTGTTTGGCGACTTTCTGGTAATCGAGCTTATTGACGTCGCTTTCCGGAATCAGGTCGGCCCAGACCATGGCGCCAGAGTAATCCTTGGCGACCAGACGGCCGATGATGCCGGCCTTGACGATGTTGCCCTTGATTTTCTCGAACTGCTCGGGCGTGGCGTCGAAGCCTTCCAGATTCGGGGTGAAGTCCTGCGGAATGACATTGCCGCCGGACAGCCCGTCTTCGACGACTTCGATGAAGCGCACGTTCGGGGTAAACAGCGAACGTGCCTTGGCATCGTCGGTGGCATCCAGGTTGATGACATCGTTGGTGATGTTTTCCAGAGTGGCCATGTACTCTTTCGAGAACATATTGCCATCCTTGGCCATGACCGCAATCAGAACGCGGTTGGCACCGCCGAAATCGGCCTGGTAGTCGGTGAAGGTGCGCATGTATTCATGCTGCAGCGGCACCTGCTTGTTGAAGCCGGCATCCACCTTCAGTTGGCTGGCGAAGAAGGCCATGGCCACGGTAACCAGCGCGAATACGGCCAGCACAAGGGCGCGGTTTCCGAAAATGATGCGTTCGGCGAGTTGATCGAATTTACTCATGACTGCGGCCTCACTGAACGTTGCTGTTGACGGCGCCCAGATCGGACGCCAGCAGATAACCGGCATCGGTGGCCACTGCCGCGGACAGCGCCGGGGTCTGGCCGGTGCCGAGCTGGATGTGTTTGGCAGTGAACGCCTCCTCGCCAGCGCGGCGGGCCAGCAGGGTGCCATTGCTGCCGGCCAGTACAACCGTGCCATCGGCACCGACCGTGCCGCCGATCAGGCTGATGTCGGTGCTGCTTTCGATCTTACGCCAGCTGCCGCCGCCGTTGTCGCTTTGATAGACGTTGCCGCGCAGACCGAAAGCCAATACGCGCTCACCGCCAAGACTCAGCAGACCGAACATCGAACCGGCATAAGGCAGGCGCACTTTGCTCCAGCTGGCGCCGCCATCGGCGGAACGGAAGCCGGCACCGCGCTCGCCCATGACCAGCAAGGTGCCGCCATCGGTGCGCACGATTGCATTCAGATGCGGATCGGATTCAGCGCCGAGTTCGAGTGCGCTGTCGTCGAAGGTGCCGGTATCACTGGCGGTCATGTCGACGGCCGGTGCGAACGCATTGCCACCGACCGACAATGCGGTCCAGGTGGTTCCGGCGTCCTCGGTTTTCAGCAAAAGACTGTAAGCACCGACGGCATAGCCCTCGGTCGGGCTGGTGAACAGGGTGTCGAGCACCGGCGAGCCGTTGGTCAGTTCCTGGCTGTCCGGCGACCACGGCTGGGCACGCTGGCGTTGCCAGGTCCGGCCGGAGTCGGAAGAGAAAAGAATGACACCGTCATGGCCGGCAGCCCACACCGACGCGCCTTGCGCGGAAACGGTGGTGAGCGTGGAACGGGTCGGCACGCTGGCCTGTTTCCAATTTTTGCCATCGGCAGAAAGCAGCACATGGCCACGCTCGCCGACGGCGACGAAGCCAGTATCGGTACGCGCGATATCCAACAGCAGGCTGCTGGACGCTTTGGGAAGGATTTCGGAATCGCTGACCGACGGATCGTCTTTGGCGATGTCCAGGGACAGGGCGATGAACGGCACCGTCAATAATGCAATGGCGCCCACAAGGCGCCAGGATGTTTTCGGCCGATTAGCCATAGAGATCTCCCGAATGGGATTGGGCACAAAGAAAGCCGCGCCCGAAGGCGCGGCTTGGTTGAATCAACGCACGCCTTCGTTGCGGAGGTTCTGTGGGGTGTAATCGCTCGGGCCACTTTTAAAGCCGAAGTTGAACGGCTTGTCTTCGTTGTCGAGCAGACCGGCGATGTAACGTCCGGACTTCAGGTCGTGATGGGTCTCGACCGTGGCCCAGAACACCGGCACTTCGTAGTAGTTGATGCTGTCGGCCTGCGAGAAGCGCCACAGTTTGCCCTGACCGTCGTAATGATCGACCAGAAGGATCTGCCAGCTGTCTTCGTCCACATAGAAGGTACGGCGCGAATTGATGTGGCGTTGGCCAGCTTTCAGCGTGGCATCGACCACCCAGACGCGGTGCAGCTCATAGCGCAAGTAATCCGGATTCAGATGGTTCGGACGGATCAGATCCTTGACCTTGGTGCTACCGCTGTGGGCCTTGTAGGAGTTGTACGGCACGTACATTTCCTGCTTGCCGACCAGTTTCCAATTGAAGCGGTCCATCGCGCCGTTGAACATGTCGGTCATGTCGTTGGTGCGCAGACCGTCGGTGGCGGTACCCGGATTGTCGTAAGCCACGTTCGGAGCCAAACGGACACGGCGCTGGCCAGGGTTGTAGACCCAGGCTTTGCGGGGTGAAGCCACCGAGTTCAGGCTTTCATGCACCAGCAGCACCTGACCGGCCAGACGCGCCGGACCCAGCACTTCCTGTTTGAAGTACAGCAGGATGCTGTTGATGTTTTCGGTGGTGTTGCCCGGCATGTAATACAGACCCAGACCGTCTTCACGCAGACGGGTCAGGGTGAATGCACCCGAAGCTGAAGGGGCCGCCTGATTGGCAAAACGGGAGAACGAGGTGCCTTTGTATTTCAGCTTGTGATTCCAGATGACTTCATAGCCGTTCTGCGGAATCGGGAACGGAATGCCCTCGGCGCAGTTCTTGACGCCTTCACCGCCGGCGACGAGTTCACACTGCGTGGCGTTACGATTGGTGAAATCGTAGGTGCGTTGCGGCGCGGAAGCCGAACGACGGGTCGGATACACGTTCATCTTGAAGGTTTTGTACTTCGCGAACATGGCTTCCTGGCCCGGAGTCAGTTTGCCGGCGTACTGCTTGTAGTTAGCCGGAGTAATGCTGAACTCGACCTTGTCGCCGGCGAACGGATCCGGATGGAACATCCCGGCTTTATAGCCCGACG
>ENA-OUVC01001735-OUVC01001735.1-marine-metagenome-genome-assembly--contig:-NODE-1735-length-12680-cov-4.280330_pt1 | contig 12680 bp, 10 predicted proteins | sample MGYA00248622_ERZ508571 | MGnify/ENA primary metagenome ERZ508571 (study PRJEB26236, sample SAMN06267175) | marine metagenome | isolation source: Columbia River Estuary | place: USA:Columbia River... | reverse complement strand
CACTCACGATTTTTTTGATACCCATTATGGCGAAATTGAGGAATCAAGGAATGAATACGAGTCTTCCACGGGCGAGCCGTTACCAATAAAAGGAGATTTGAAAGATTTTATGACAAACAATTTTTTAAGAATAGCGAATCTTGTTGCAAGCAATAAAGCAATAAAGAAAACAAGATTAATGAATGTCCTTCAATGGAATGAAACAATAAAAGCTTATAATGACAAGAAGCTAAAAAAATATAGGAATATTGAAAATTCCTGTTATTGGCAGGATATGACTTATGGCGAATATAAAAAAAAGAAAAATGATCCAAAGAATAATTTTGCAAACAAAAAACCAAAATTTCCGCCAAATGATATCCAGCACGGAAAGTGAATAAAAATTAAATTTTTACAGCGATTGTAATAGCCCAAACCCTCCCATAATTTTAAAACCTTCTCTTCCTTGGCGTTGGCCAAATCATGCACTGTTGGATAAGTCGTTACAAACTTTTCATAATAAGACCAACCTTGCTCCACCCTAGTTTGTTGCAGAATTATTTCACTCAACCAAATTTTATAGGGATCCTTTTCCCCTTTCCATGGCATGGGTCGATGATTGGAAGTAGTATTCCATTTTAATAATAATTGGGTAAAGGCTTGCGTCATTAAAAGCAAAAATGATAAAAATATACCTAATAGAAGTTAGTTTTTTAAATCACTTGTTGTATTATGTATTATTATTTTAATATATATGAATAATATATATGCATACAAGGCTCTAAATTTGTCTAAAAATGTATAAAATATATTAGGATATAGTTGTAATTAGGAAAAAATTGATTTATTTTTAATACTGAACCTAAAACCAACTTCATGAGAAAATCTGATCTCATTAATCAAATTTCTGAAAAAACTGGCATTCCAAAAGTGGATGTACTTGTTACATTAGAAACGATGTTTAAGGAAGTAAAAGAAAGCTTATCCAATGGTGAAAACATCTACATACGTGGATTTGGTAGCTTTATTACTAAAAAAAGAGCAGCGAAAATTGGTCGTAATATCAAAAAGAATATTGCGGTTGAAATACCTGAACATTTTATTCCCGCCTTTAAGCCTGCAAAAGAATTTGTAAACGATGTGAAAAGCAAACGGAAGTAAGCTACCTTTGCCTGAAATTGTTTTACATTGAAAAAGCCACAATTTATTGTTGTTCTCCTAGCCATTGCTTTATTTAGCACCCTGTATTTTTTTGCCCCTAGATATAAACAAGCCGATTTGGCTGCAGCTAGCCAAACTGCTGAAAGTCAAGATGTTACATCAAAATCTGTATTAGAAGGCGCAAAAATGAATTTGGCTGCTGAGCAAAAACTGACCCTATTAAGTATTGAAAATCAATTAAATACAAGTAAAACGTCCATTGATAGCGTTAAAATATACAAGGCACTTTCCCGTTTCTGGGCTGATTCAGCGCAAAAATTAGGCCCCTATTTATATTACACTTACAGTGCTGCTTTGTTGGAAAGTTCTGAAAAAAGCCTCACTTTTGCAGCCCAGCAGCTGGTTGATAACTTAACCGACCCTGAAGCACCCCCAGCCTTCTTAAAATGGATGGCAGGTAATGCAAAAGTTCTTTTAGATAAAGCATTGGTTATTAATCCAAATAATGATTCTGCAAAAATTAATTTAGGCGCCTGTTACTTGTTTGGTAATATATCAGACAACCCGATGCAGGGCATTTTAAAGATCAAGGAAGTGGTGGACAAAAATCCCCATAACATTTATGGACAAATGGTTCTGGCATTGGGTGGTAAAAAATCAGGTCAAAATGAAAAAGCAATTGAACGATTTTTATTGATACTTCAGGACGAGCCTACAAACATAGAAGCCTTGGTTCATTTGGCTGAATGTTATGAATTAACCAACCAAAAACCTTTGGCATTGGAGCGCTACCAACAAGTAAAGCAATCCAATAAAATAAAATCAAAGGCGTTTATCGATGCAATTGATAAGAGAATACAACAATTAAAGAAATAATATTATATAACAAAAAAAATATCGGACATGCCTTGTGGTAAAAAAAGAAAGCGTCATAAAATTGCGACACACAAAAGAAAAAAACGTTTAAGAAAAAATAGACATAAGAAGAAGAATAAATAGTTCTTCCTCCATACAAGCGTATTTCCTATGAAATACGCTTGTATATTTCCAAATTGCACACCACTTATCTACTCAGCAACTTTACCTTTACCTTTACCTTCCTTTGTAAAGTGGATGTGTTTCAAAAAATATAAAGCAGTATTTGCGTTTAATTGCGCTATGCGTGCTTTAAAAAAGTTGCTATAAGTGAATAAAGATTTAATAATTAATAGCTCCCCAGAGGGTGTTGAAATCGCCTTGCTGGAGGAAAAAAAGTTGGTTGAAATACATAACGAAAAAATAGATGCCCGCTGGTCTGTTGGAGATTTGTATTTAGGTAAAGTAAAAAAAATCATCCCTGGACTTAATGCGGCATTTGTTGATGTTGGGTTTGAAAAGGATGCCTTTTTACACTATACCGATTTAAGCCCTTACGCAAAATCGATCATTAAGTATACGCAATTGGCGATGAATGATCATGATAAAAGCTTTGATTTTGCCGGTTTTCAAGCGGCTCCTGAAATTTTTAAAACAGGAAAAATAAGTGAGGTACTTAATGGCAAACCCAATGTGTTGGTTCAAATTTTAAAAGAACCTATTGCAGCCAAAGGACCTAGATTAACCTGCGAAATTTCATTGGCAGGCAGATTCGTAGTACTTACCCCCTTTAATGAGATTGTTGCTGTATCTAAAAAAATACATTCAAATGAGGAACGCAAAAGGTTACAAAAAATAATCGAAGCGGTGCGTCCTAAGAATTTTGGTGTGATTGTGCGAACTGCAGCCGAGGGTAAAACAACCGCCGAACTACACGAAGATTTATTAACCCTTGAAGCCAATTGGAATAATATTCAATCTAATTTAAAGGGTGCCTTACCTCCCGCACGCATCATGAACGAGGAAAGCAAAACCACTAGTATATTAAGAGATTTATTAAATGAAGATTTTAATAAAATTGTGGTCAATGATAAAAAAATATTTGATATCACATTAAGCTATTTACAAAGAATAGCCCCTGCCAAAAGCAATATATTAAGTTTGTACGAGGGTGATCAACCCATATTTGATCAATATGGTATTACCAAACAAGTGAAGTCCTCCTTTGGAAAAACGGTGAACCTGCCTAGTGGCGCTTACTTAATTATTGAACACACGGAGGCATTGCATGTCATTGATGTGAACAGTGGTTTTAAAAGTGTTTCTAATAACCAGGAAGAAAATGCGCTGCAAACCAATATGGAAGCGGCTGAGGAAATTGCACGACAATTAAGATTAAGAGATATTGGTGGCATTATTGTGATTGACTTTATTGACATGAAATTGCCTGAGCATAGACGCAAAGTGCAAGAGTCATTAGAGGATTTCATGAAAACGGATCGTGCCAGACATTCTGTATTACCAATTTCAAAATTTGGATTATTACAAGCGACACGTCAACGTATTCGCCCTGAAGTAAATATTAATACCTCGGAAGATTGTCCTGCTTGTAATGGCACTGGCAAAATAACTTCTACTTTGTTATTGGAAGATGAGATTGAAAAGAAAATGTCTTATTTGGCCACCCATGGTCACAAATCATTAATTCTATTGGTGCACCCAATCATTCATTCGCATTTGACCAAAGGTATATTTAACAATATCATCAAGCGTTGGAAAAATAAATATAAAATTAAATTGAAGTCACAGGCAGATAATTCAAGCCACTTAGTAGAATACCGCTTTTTAGATGAACACGGCGAAGCGATTGTTTTATAAATAAACAGATCTCGTCTGATCCAAGGTTTAAAATATTTATAAAAAATAGCCAAACAGCTCCTTGTAATATAAAATAAGCCTCCCTCGGAAATCGAGGGAGGCTTATTTTATATTAATTAAACAATAAATTATAGCTTTTGTAAAACCAAGGCATTAATGCCATAGTCAGCAGAACCATATTTAAGGCCAATTTTTAATCCTATATATCCGGTACAAGAAAACACATATCCAACAGTTCCAGAGGAAGGCATATATGCTGAAGTCAGTTGACCATAATCCGCAAATACTACATTATTAGTAGCTAATTTTGCAGTACCAGTAGCTGGATCAATACTAATTACCAATGGACTTTTTAAATCACCGTAAGCTGGGTTAGGCCATACTTTTGATAAATTAATTTGATTCGCGCCAGGACCATCCGTAACATCTACAATATCTCCAACGGACCAATCAGCCCAATCATCCTGCTTTACTTTATATTTTCCAGTCATGCCGCCTGTAAAAGGGCAAACTACATAAGCAGTCCATCTAAAACAGCTGTTATAGTTTGAACTTGCCTCCAAAGCCTGAAGTGTATTTGAAACATCGTAGGTTTTATTGTCAGAAGTAACTACTTGATTATAGATAGTGTAAAATTGGCCAGGTGCAAACAGTGCTGCAGGCGTTTTTCCAATTGCAGTAGCAATTTCGGCACCAGTTACAGATAGTTCAGTTGTTCCGCTTACAGGCACCGTCTTAATCAATTTCCATGTCTTAGGATCTGCGTTGGATGACTGAACAACAAATAATTTTACTTCTTTGATCGTAACACCATTATTGTATGCATCTACTTTTACGCTTACTTTCGAAGTGCTGATCGCAGCGTAATTTAAGTTCAGATTAACTGTGGAATTAAGCGTTATATATGCGCCCTTTCCAAAATTGTTAATGTCAGTAAAAGGATTTAACGTACTCAGATTTTCTTTCTTACAAGAAGAAGCAATCAAAGTAAAAGCAATTCCAATTAATAAATTATTTAATATTTTTTTCATTGTTGCTTATTTTTTATTTGATGAAATTATCAGGGTTATTATCCCAAAATGCTTTACTTACCGCTGTTCCTAGTGCTCTTTGCTTAGGAGCATTCAAATTTCGACCCACATAATCCTGTGGATACTGAAATAGTCGTACAAATAGTCCTGGATTCGTAGCGAAAACAGTTGGCTGCATATTTTTGGGATATCCAGTTAACCTGTAATTATTATATGCTTCCCAACCATTTCCCCATAAAGCAAGATAATATTCTTTCATAATCACTGCTAATTTATCTTCATTCGTAGCGGCAGCATCATATTCTGCCATTACAAGACTAACGTAATTATCTATAGTTGCAGTAGTGGGCGCAAAAGTAGCTGAAACAGATACGCCAACTGTAGCGGCGAAACCCGTTACTTTTGCTATTGAAGCCTTAAGCGCAGCAGTTAAAAAAGTTTTTGCTTGTGCTGCGCCTCCAGGAATAATACCCACAATTGCGGCTTCCGCATGAACAAAATAAGTAAACTCTGAGTTCCATATTGGTAAAATACCAGCACCCTTTCCACCCATTTCTAATTTAACCCCAGCAGCTTGATTTTGGTCAACTTCTCCACCAGCAGGATATACCCCCCAGGTTGTCTTAAATTGGCCATCAGGAGGTGTACCACCATTATCACCATGGTCACGACCCCAATAACCTGCACCTACATAGCAATAGGGCATTTCAGCGGTGTAATTAGGAGGTCTTTGTAAATTAGTGCTGCAAAATAAAGTAACCTCATTTACATTCGCACCATTTGTATTTTGTCTATAAAAATAGTAGCGTTGTCTTGGATCAACCGTAGGTCCTTTAGGATTTACTGCAGTAACTGAGCCACTTTTTTCAGCAGCAACGGCCCACATGAACCAATCCCCCAAATATTCACCAGCACCATTAGGCCCGTAGTTACCAGCATAATCAGGATGACGTGAATCAGGTGAGGTTATGTTTGTACCATATTTAAAATTTAAATCACCTGAAATTGTTTTGATTAAATCACCTGCAGTTATCAATGCTGCAATCTTTGCATGTGAGGTTGCATCAACTTTGCGCGTTTGCATTAGTAATTTTAACTTCATTGTTTTAGAAGCTGTTATCCATTTAGCCGTATTTCCCCCATAAAAAACATCATTGGCAGGAGCAGCGCCTGCAGTTGAAAAATCTTTGATCGCATCATCATATAAAAGAATTGCTTGCTCGTAGATTTTAGCACTTGCATCTGTTTTTGGATTGGGATTTGCAACACCCAAAACAGCCTCAGAATAAGGAATATCACCAAAAGCGTCTACTAATAAAGTAATCGTATACGCCTTCATGAATTTTGCCATACCTGATGCAGTATATCGTTTTTGTGCCTGAGCCAAAGGAATTAAGGCGTTCGCATTTTTCAAAATGGAGGTATAGCCTGTGTTCCATAAACCATTGAAAGAACCTGGGTTGTAAGCACTTGAATAAGTTGGACCAAACCAGGTTTGTTGTCTGGTTAGCTGTCCACCTGTATTCGAAGCATCATCAAACAAATAAGAAAAACTTAGTTGTACCGTATTCAATAACAGGTCAACGTCAGCCGTAGATAATGAAGGTGAATTGGGATTATCTAAAAGACCATCTAATTGTTTGTTACATGCTACTGCTGTTGTAAATAAGGTAGTAACAAGTATAATTTTTATAAATTTCATATATTTTTATTTTATTTCTTTAGGTTAGGATTAAAAAGTTACTCTTAAACTTACACCCATTCTTCGTGCAGAAGGTCCATTAATAAATTCAAGACCTTTACCAGAACTAACTCCCAAACTACTTACTTCCGGATCGAAGTTTACATATTTAGGAAAATTAGGTGCATAATACCATAAATTACTTCCATTTGCACTTACAGTTAAACTTCCAAAAGGAGTTTTTGACAACATCTTTTCTGGTAAAGCGTAACTTAAGGACATATCACTAATTCTAACTACAGTTGCATCAAACATACCAGATTCGTCTGGACCAAACATATTGTTAAAGTATGCTTGTGTAGCACTTACTTGTTGGTTATTTACAGATCCATCTTCTTTCACACCAGGTAATATATAAGGAGCAGCTCTGTCAAATTCTGTATCCTTTGTAACACCACGCGCTAATAATGACCTTGTAGTTCCTGAATAAATATCTCCACCATCCGTATAATTTATTTGCATTCTGAAACTAAACCCTTTATAAGTTAAACTAGATATACCAGTAAGTTGGTAGTTTGCGTTAGGATCTCCAACAATAACTAGGTCATCAGTGTAAATATAATCACCACCAGAATTAACAATACGAACTCCGTTCGCATCCCGCTTGAAACCATAAGCTTTAATAACGCCCATTGGCATTCCATTGATGGCATAGTTACCTGGACTAGAATACCCCGCATAATTAATTTCCTTTAATTCAGTTGGTATATTCGAAACCATTGATCTATTTCTTGTCCAGTTAGCCGTTACTTCCCATAGCCAATCTTTGTTTCTGATTATTTTATACGCGATTTGAACCTCGAAACCTTTGTTATTTACATCGCCCGCATTAATTTGTTGGGCTGTAAAACCTGTAGATGGATCTAACAAACTTGTAAGTATTTGATTTTGAGCAGTTCGATTATAATAATGTACGTCAAGCGATAATCTACTTTGAAATAATTTAGACTCAATACCGAATTCTGCCTCCTTTAATAATTCGGCTTTTAAAGCGCTATTCGGTAAAAAATTGCTAATACTATTTGAATTTAAAATGGTACCTGCTACAGTTTGAAAACGTCGAGTGGATAGATCCAAAGCAGCTCTTGTACGATAAGGCCCAGGGAATCTAGCTGATGTTGCATAAGAACCAGATAATTTTAAATAATTTATATTCTTTTTGTTTTGTAAGAAAGTGAAAGCCTCCGTTGGAATAAAGGATACGTTAGCACTTGGATATAGAATACTTCTGTTTTCAGCTTCCAAAGTTGAAGACCAAGAATTTCTTCCAGAAAGTGTAAGGTATACATATTTTTTATAATCAAATACGCCTTGCGCATAAGCAGCTAAAGTTTGTTGTTGTGATTGATAATCCATATCGCCGCCGCCCTCATTTACAATATCATGCGTTACAAAGTTAGAGTGGTCTAATAAACCAAACACCAATTGCTCCTCACTCTTCACACCAAATTGTTTGAACAAGACTTCCTTTGAAACGACACCACCCAATATATCAAAATTGATATCTTTGGTAATTGCAATATTGGAATAAGCTGCATTTATTTCATGATTAAGGGTGGAATTATATGCAGTGGACGTTCTTAAGAAACCACGAGGATAATAAGAGCCCCCTTTATTTTGTGCATACATCTGGTCATTCGTATAATTGTCAAAGCCATAAGTATAAGTTAAGAAGAAATCTTTTTTGATGTCATATTTGGCTCTAACATTACCAATGGTTCTTGATGTTTTGTCCTGATTAAACGCATTATGTAAAGTCCAGGTAGGATTTTGCATCCCATTATTGGCTCTATAGTATACATGAGATCGATCAATAGGGTTTTCCCATGGTAACCCAATTAAATCTACAGCCGTAGGAGTGTACATCACATCACCATATAAAGAAGGCGCACTTGAACCACTTCCAAAAGAAGGTGAAGTAGGTGGTGAATTAACATTGGTATTAGAATTATTTAAACTACCTGAAATAGTAATTTTATTGGACAATTTTGCAGTACCCCCCATTCCTATATTACTTTTTATAACGCCATTACCAGTTACAAAACCCTGGTCATCCGTATAACCAAAATTCACATTGTAGCTTACATCTTTAGAACCCCCTTTAAAATTGACAGAAGTGTTTTTAGTGCTACCGTCACGGAAAAAACGAGGTACACTATTATAAAACTTATATGGATATTTAGCTCCCTTAAATTCAGGGAAAGCTGCATTTAAAGCGGCTCTATCATATGGATGTTGAACTTCTGTAGGAGGATCTGTGAATTTAGCACCCCAGTTACTGTAAAAAGCCAAGCCTAAACTTAAATCAAACCCACCTCCATAGGAAGTATTGTATTCAGGAAGATTTGCAAACTGGTTTACTGAGTATGTTTGTGCAACAGTGACTGATGATTTACCTTTTACTGCTCCTGATGATTGATTTTTTGTAGTCACCAAAATTACACCATTGGATCCACCCTCACCATATAATACAGTAGCACTTAATCCTTTCAATACATCGATTGATTCTATATTATTGACATCTAAATCCAGAAATCTACTAGGTGCATTGTTACCATATACGAAGCTTGTTTGTTGATTGGTACCGCCATCAATTGGCACACCATCCAATACCCATAAAGGTTGGGCATTACCACTGATCGTAGACAATCCACGAATGATTACATTGGTACCAGATCCAGCCAAACCACTTGTATTTAAAATATTTACACCCGGAGCCTTACCATTTAATATACGAGCAACATCAATCTCAGGTTTTAATTCCAGGTCTTTCTTACCAATAGTTGATACTGCGTAACCCAATGCTTTCTTTTCCTTTTTAATACCTAATGCCGTTACAACCACTTCAGTTAATTCTTCTCTCAAAGCTTTAAGCGTAAAGTTAGTAGTTGATTGTGCAGTGGCTTGTTTAGATTCAAAACCAACGCTAGTAGCAGTAATGATACTACCTGCTTTAACGCTAATTCGATAGGTACCAGAAGCATCTGTAATTGTACGGTTGTTTGTTTGGGCTTTTTCTGTTACAACAGCACCTTCAATCGGCACATTTTTATCATCTGTCACTTTACCAGTAACAGTGATATTTTGCGCGATGGTCGCTGTGAATGAAAAAATAGCAACAAAGAAACTTAATAGTAGTTTTTTTCTCATGTTATTGTCAAAATTTTTGTGAATAAAGTCCGCTCTATTTTTAATGATTATGCTAATTTAGAAAAAATATTTAAATAATTTAACTATTTGATAACATTAATTTAATTTTTCAATATAATTATTTATATAATATATAATTATTATTTAATATTAATAACATATAATATATTTTTTACATAAATTTTAATCGAATTGCGCTATTTCGGTAAATACTGATATATATATTTAAGCAAGCGATTATCTTTACAGCATGAGTAAGTCAAAATCGGCATTTTTCTGTAATAATTGTGGTTATGAGGCCGCCAAATGGGCCGGAAAATGCCCAGCTTGTAATGAGTGGAACACCTTTACCGAGGAATTGGTTGAAAAAACTAAGGAAACCAATTCAGATTGGGAAGGATACCATACGAACCAAAAGGGGAATCAGGCCATTTCCTTGAATGAAGTAGATAGTCAATCTGAAAAAAGAATTGATAGTTCCGATGTAGAATTAAATAGAGTGTTGGGTGGCGGAATTGTTTTGGGCTCTATTATTTTAGTTGCAGGCGAGCCCGGTATTGGCAAAAGCACTTTGTTTTTACAACAGGGTTTGATGATGAAGGATCAAACAGTTTTATACATCAGTGGCGAGGAAAGTATTCAGCAAATAAAAATGCGTGCGGATCGATTGAATTTACAAAATGAAAATTTTTATTTACTTACGGAAACGCATACTGCACAAATTTTTAAAGCGATTAAAAAATTAAAACCAACGGTGGTCATTGTGGATTCAATTCAAACTTTAGAATCTAATTTAATTGACTCCGCTGCAGGAAGCGTTTCTCAAATAAAACAAACCGCTGCTGAATTTCAAAAATTTGCGAAAGAAACTGGAACCCCTGTTTTTTTAATTGGACATATCACCAAGGAAGGATCCATCGCTGGACCCAAAATTTTAGAACATATGGTGGATACTGTTTTACAATTTGAAGGTGATCGCCATTATGCCTATCGCATGTTACGCACTTTAAAAAACAGATTTGGTGGCACGAGTGAATTGGGCATTTATGAAATGACCAGTGAGGGAATGAAAGTAGTTAATAATCCCTCTGCATTTTTAATTGCACAACGCAATGAATCATTAAGTGGCAGCACGATTGCAGCATCCATGGAAGGAATGCGCCCATTATTAATTGAAGTGCAAGCACTGGTTACACAAAGTGTTTATGGCACGCCACAGCGCACTGTGACAGGGTTTGACTTAAGAAGGCTACAACTTTTATTAGCCGTTTTGGAAAAACGTGGCGGCTTTGCTTTTGGTATGAAAGATGTTTTTGTAAATATTGCTGGTGGCTTAAAAATTGAAGACCCTTCCTTAGATTTAGCCATTATCCTTTCCTTACTTTCCTCTTATGAAGATGTGCCATTGCCACAAGGTATTTGTTTTGCAGGTGAGGTGGGATTGAATGGAGAAATTAGGGCCGTTAATAGAATTCAACAGCGCATTGCGGAAGCAGAAAAATTAGGATTCGAAAAAATTTATATTTCCGAGTTTAATAAAAAAGGAATCGAACAAAAAAAATACGGCATTCAAATTATTTCAGTGGAAAGAGTAGATGAAGCGTACCGATTATTTTTTTAGTGGTTGCTGATTCATTTTAAAATCACCCATGAAACGCATCAAGTATATTGCATTGCATGTAAAAAAATACTTGACTGGATTTTTACATTTAGTTTATCCGAAAATTTGTTTGCATTGCGGCAATAGTGACATTATCGAATTTCATGTATTGTGCCCCATTTGCTATGCAAAACTCCCCTTCACTAATTTTTTTGAAATTGATAATAATAATGTCGATAAAATATTTTGGGGAAGAATACCTTTAGGTCCGAGTGGGGCAGGATTGTTTTTCACAAAAAATAGTATAGTGCAATTATTACTTTTTGAATTAAAATACAAACAAAATAAAAGGGCCGGCTTCCTTTTAGGCAATATGATTGGTTGGGCATTGAAAAAAGCAAACCGATTGAATGAAATCGACTTTTTAATCCCCATTCCAGTTCGAAAAAATACGGAAAGGACCAGGGGCTATAATCAGTCCTTCATTATTTGTGAAGGCATTGCACAGGCCTTCCCCATCCCCATTTTACAAGCAGTTTTATATAAAAATAAAAAAACGAACACCCAAACGCGCAAGGATCGAATTGAACGTGGCCACAATACTACCCTGCTTTTTGGTCTAAAAAACGCAGACCAAATTTGCAACAAAAACCTCCTTTTGGTGGACGATATTATTACCACCGGCGCCACTGCCGAATCAGCTGGCCGCTGTTTACTTGAGGCCAACCCGGCCTCCCTTCATTTTGCGGCCGCCGCTTATACCCTATCTTAAACTTTTTTGTTTTATTGTTGTTATATTTATGCAAAAAATAAATTCTTTAACTGAAAAATAGCTACTCATGAAAACCATTTTAAGTTTTATACTAATGATGACCACTTTTGTTTTAAACGCACAAAGCATACATAACTTTAAAGTCGCTGGCATTGACGGAAAGCAAATCAACCTAGCAGCCTACAAAGGAAAAAAGATATTAATAGTGAATACCGCTTCTAAATGTGGTTACACCCCGCAATATGAATCGCTTCAAAAAGTGTATGATCAATACAAAGATAAATTAGTCATTCTTGGATTTCCTTGCAATCAATTTGGTGGACAGGAACCCGGAACTAATGAAGAAATTGTCGCCTTTTGTAAAGAAAATTATGGTGTCAATTTTCCACTAGCTGACAAAATTGATGTCAAAGGCGCAAACATTGCACCTATTTACCAATGGCTAACGCAAAAAGCAAAAAATGGCGTTTTGGATGCGAACATTAGCTGGAACTTTAATAAGTTTTTGTTAGA
>ENA-OUVC01001731-OUVC01001731.1-marine-metagenome-genome-assembly--contig:-NODE-1731-length-12690-cov-2.348688_pt1 | contig 12690 bp, 14 predicted proteins | sample MGYA00248622_ERZ508571 | MGnify/ENA primary metagenome ERZ508571 (study PRJEB26236, sample SAMN06267175) | marine metagenome | isolation source: Columbia River Estuary | place: USA:Columbia River... | reverse complement strand
TTTACGCAGTCCTATTTTTTCAATCGGCTTACTATGCAAGTGCTGCGTTGCAATTTGTCTTTATAGCTGGCGGAATCTGGGGATGGATTGGTTGGGGACCAAAAGGTGCCAAGCCTAGAAAATCCACAAACAAGGAACGCATAATTCTGATTACTGCTCTAGGTTTATTCTCATTCGCACTCTGGCCTGTTTTAGTAAATATCGGTGCAACCTCATCTGCTATTGAATCTTTTGGTTTTGTTGGCAGTGTTATGGCTCAGTTATTAATGGTATGGCAACGCTTCGAAGCATGGCCAATATGGTTCATCGTAGATCTTGCCTATACATATCAATACTTCAAGGGTGAGCTTTACCTGACTGCATTTTTATATTTAATTTTCACAGGAATTGCTGTTTGGGGATGGATTCGTTGGCACAGGGAATCTAAAAAAAGTCATAGTGATTAATTACCCTGATTTATTGAGTGCAATCGAAAAATTAGATTCAACCCAACCTATCGGCCTGGCAATTGATGGAGTTGCAGGCTCAGGTAAAACCACCTTGGCATCAAGATTATGTGGTGATCTTAAAAGTTGCCAGGTCGTTCACATGGATGATTTGTATGAGGGTTGGAATGATCCGCTGTCACAAAGACTTACGGCCAAGGTAATAAGAGAGTTACTAGAACCATTTAATAAGCAGATACCAATTAGATATCAAAAATTTGATTGGATATTAAATAGATTTGATAAATTTGAGGATCTAAAAACTTCAAATATATTGATACTTGAAGGAGTCGGCTCTGGACAACGGGAGTTTCGTAAATATTTATCCAAAACAATATGGGTTGAATATGATCCAAGCCAAGGTTTCGATCGGGTGATTGCTAGAGATGGTGAAGGCATAAGAGGTGAAATGGTAAATTTTTTACTAGACCAGAATAAACATTTTATTGCTGAATTAACGAAGAATGCTTCGGATTACACCATTTCTGGTGCGCCTTAAACTCTTATTTAAGCACCCTTCCCTTAAACTTTCATTGTGTCTGATTTGACTGGTGAGCTGATAGATAATCGTTACCTCCTTCAGCGAAAATTGGCTGCCGGTGGTATGGCGACAATTTACGCCGGTATAGATACTCGACTAGATCGTCCAGTTGCGGTAAAAATCATGCACCCTCACCTGGCCAATGATGAAGCCTTTGTATCAAGATTTATTAAGGAAGCTAAAGCAACTGCAGCTTTATCTCATCCAAACATAGTTTCAATCCAAGATCAGGGATGGAATCAAGGCGGCCCACCTGCAGTATTTCTAGTAATGGAATTAGTAGAAGGAACAACACTGCGTGACTACTTGAATGAGAATTCTGGGTTATCAATTGAACAGACTCTGCAAATAATCAATCCAGTTCTTAGCGCACTATCTGCTGCCCATCGAATTGGCATAATTCATCGAGATATAAAGCCAGAAAATATATTGATATCAAAGGATGGACGAATTAAAGTTGCAGATTTTGGATTAGCAAGGCATACAGCAATGAACCAAACAATGACCGCTGAATCGAGTGTGGTTCTAGGAAGTGTTTCCTACCTTTCACCCGAGCAGGTTCAGAGAGGAGTTGCAGATGCTAGAAGTGATGTATATGCAATTGGTATTGTTTTATTTGAAATGCTAACTGGATCCAAGCCATATGAAGGTGAGACCCCAATACAAATCGCCTATCAACATGTTAATGATCGTATTCCTAATATACAAAGCCTTAAGCCAAGTACTCCCGCAGTTATAGCTGATTTGGTCTATGCGGCAACTGCGCCAAACCCTGACCAGCGGCCAAAAGATGCCGAAGAATTACTAAATAAGATGAGTGAGATTCAGATACAAATTGATCCAAAGCGAAGGCAAATGAGTTTGGAGCTTGATCTTCCACCTGTGGTTACAAAAAGTAGCAAGCGAGGTAAAGTATCAGTAGGTTCAGCTTTTGGCGGCCTGAAAGAAAAAACATCACAATTAATCTCATCTAAACCAATAAATGTAAGCAAAGCTGAGGACTCGGTGGGCACTAAAAGAAGAAAAGTTTCAAGAAGAGTCAAACGTAATCGAATTATTGCGTTGTTCCTGTTGTCTGGCTTGATTTTTGGTAGCTATCAAGTACTTGGAGTTGGAAAAATTTCGGTTCCTTCACTTGCCGGAATGACACAAGCCGAGGCTAAAGCAAACCTGGCAGAGATTGGTCTTGCCTTTGAAGTAGCAGAAGAGGTTTTTGATGAAGACATCCCTAAAGGAAAAGTAATATCTTCCAAACCAGCCGGGGGTGGAAGGATTTCACCCGATGGTGTTGTTGGATTAGTGATTTCCAAAGGCCAAGAAAGAATACAAATTCCAGATCTTAAGGGCACAACCCCTGATGTTGCTTCTCAACAATTATCTGCTCTTGGCTTAACAGTTGGCGATATTAATGAAAGTTTTGATATGAAACTTGCATCTGGTTTTGTGATAACAAGTGACCCTAAAAATGGCGCTGAAGTTAAGCGTAGCTCAATTGTGAATTTAATAGTCAGCAAAGGCATAGAACAAATATCACTTCTTTCATTTGTGGGCAAAGGTAGTGATGAAGCACTTTCAGAACTAACAAACAGGGGCTTTGATGTCGATGCTACTTATAAGTTTAGCGATAATATCTTCAAAGGATTAGTAATGTCCCAAACTCCTGAGAAGTCTGATTCAATCGGCATGGGAAGTAAAATAGAATTAGTTATATCAAAAGGACCAGAGTTTGTATTTGTACCTAACGTTTTGGGTAAGAATAAAAATGATGCATCAGTGGATATCGAGAATTTGGGATTAAAGGTCAGCATAAAAGGTAGCGGAAAAGTTAACAATATCTCACCTGCTATTGGCACAAAAGTAAAACAAGGCACCACAATCACCCTGACTTTGCGATAGAAGTTTCTCACCAATTCTCAGGTAGGCTCGCCAAATGGCTATTGCAAGAACTTATCCACGAATTGGGGCACATGTTCCAACCTCTGGCGGCATGGCAACGCGTTCGATTGAATATGCCTTAACGATTAAAGCGGAAGTGATCCAAGTCTTTGCCTCCAGTCCGCGCACCTGGGCAACATCAACACCAAATCCTGCGATGGATGCGGCATTCAAAGCAAAAACTGCTGAACATGATATTGAAAGTTATGTTCATGCATCTTTTTTAATTAATTTAGGTTCTCCCACATTATCAACATATGAGAATTCATTGTCAGCAACTGCATACTCTTTGAAACGGGGGCGAGAGATTGGTGCAAAGGGTGTAGTAATTCATACTGGATCTGCAGTTGATGAGTCGCATGTAAAGAAGGCTTGGCAGCAAATTCATGAGGGTATGATGCCAATTCTTAACAACCTTAAAGAAGATGATCCATGGTTACTTTTGGAACCAACGGCAGGGCAAGGAAAATCACTTGTAAAAAAGCTTGATGATTTAACTAAATATTTTGAAGCCCTTGAATGGCATCCAAAAGTGGGCGTTTGCTTAGACACCTGCCATGTATTTGCTGCCGGCCATGACATTAAGAAGCCTGGTGGAATGAAGGAGACCATGGATTTATTGGTCGAGATTGCTGGCTTAGAACGAATTCAATTGATCCACGCCAATGACTCGATGGATATCTGCGGAAACCTGAAAGATCGCCACCAGAATATTGGTAAAGGTGAGATCGGCAGCAAGCCATTCATAGAATTATTAGCCCACCCAGCTGTTGCTAATGCACCACTGATTCTAGAAACTCCTGGGGCCGAGCCAGAACATGGAAGTGAAGTAGCATTGTTAAAAAAGATGCGGGATAAGTAATTGAAAACTAAAGCACTCCTATACGCAGGATTACTGGCAACAACAGCTGTTTGGGGTGGATCCTTTGTTGTAATGAAAGATTCACTTGAGCGCCAAGATGTCTATTCATTTTTGGCATCTAGATTTATTTTAGCCGCTCTATTTATGTTCTTATACCGTCCAAATTCATTAAAGGGCTTAGACCGTAAGTTCATCCTGCGAGCAACCTTAGCTGGATTACTTGTGGGAAGTGGGTTTATATTTCAAACTTTTGGTCTAACTAAAGCAACTGTCTCCAACACTGGTTTCATTACCGGTTTATATCTAGTGTTTACACCTTTGATTGCCTGGGTCATACTAAAAAAGCACGTAGTAAAAATTCAATGGCTTGCTGTCGCAGTAGCCACTATTGGCCTCTATTTGATTGCATATAATGGAATATCTGTTGGAATCGGTGAGATTTTTGTTTTAATCTCTGCAGTACTCTTTGCTGCTCAGATTGTGGCAATAAGTGAATGGAGTGATGGCAAAAACGCTTATGCACTCACCTTAATTCAAATACTAGTTTCCTCCATCATTTTCTTACTTTTAACTGTTAAGGATGGCTATCAACTTCCACCAGATGGATCAGTATGGTCAGCTGTCTTATTCACCGCTTTCTTCGCTACCTTCCTAGGATTTCTAATCCAAGTAAAAGCACAATCGATGATGAGTGCAACGGCTGCTGGTGTGCTTCTAGCCATGGAAGTGCCATTTGCATTAGTTTTTGGGCTTTACTTTGACAATGACCCGCTAACATTAAGAATCATTTCCGGTGGAACCCTAGTCATGGCTGCCATGGCAATGGTAATTTGGTCGGATACTAGAAAGAATAATTACGGAGAATCGAAATGACCAGTTCTAAAACTATAGATCTAAGGTCAGACACTGTCACAAAGCCATCAGTGGGTATGAGACAAATGATGGCAGCAGCAGAGGTTGGTGATGATGTTTATGGTGAGGACCCCACGGTAAATTCTCTCGAAAGTCGAGTAGCCTCACTCTTTGGTAAGGAAGCAGCATTATTTTGTCCAACTGGTTCAATGGCTAATCAATTATCCATTCGCATGCTAGTAGCACCCGGTGAAGAATTAATAACTGAAACAAACTCTCATATTGTTAGAGCAGAACTTGGAGCTGGGGCTGTATTTAGCGGAATAACTACTCGTACTTGGTTAGCAGATAGAGGATTATTAAATGCTGACGATCCACTTAATATTGCAAAACCTGATTCAGGGCCCTATCTAGTTTCTACAACCGCTATTGCTGTTGAAAATACTCACAACTTTGGCGGCGGCACTATTCAGCCAATTTCTGAGATAAAAAAGTTACGACAAGAGAGTCAAAAACTAGGCATCTTTCTCCACTTAGATGGCGCACGTATTTGGAATGCTCATGTTTCCTCTGGCGTGGAGCTTAATGAATATGGAAAATACTTTGACACGATCAGTGTTTGTTTTTCAAAGGGTTTGGGAGCACCAATTGGCTCGATAATGATTTCAGATGGGGAAAGAATTCAGAAGGCACGGCAGTGGCGAAAAAGATATGGTGGAGGTATGAGGCAAGTGGGTCTACTTGCAGCTGCAGGTCATTACGCGCTAGATAATAATATTAAATTGATGAAAAATGATCATCAGCGGGCAAAGTCAATTGCAAAAGCAATTGCTGCCGTAGCTCCAGGTTTGATCAATCCTGATCATGTTGAAACCAATATCGTGGGATTAGATTTATCTAGTTTAAAAATTACTGCAACTGAGCTCTCATCTTGGTTGCAAGAGCAGAATATTTTGACAGGGGCACTTGGGCCAAAGTATTTAAGATTGGTTACGCATCTGGATCTTACTGATGATGATATTGGGTATGTAAATCAAGTGCTGCCTAAGTTAGTCCAGCGCGCCCTCATGTCTTAGTAGCCATTCTTTAATCTTTACACCATAACCATAATTTCCTAGCGCGCCACCACTTTTCACTATACGGTGACAAGGAATGATTGGCGCAATCAAGTTATTACCGCAAGCGGTTCCGGCCGCTCTAATTGCATTTACTGATCCTGCTCGTTTAGCTAGCTCTGCATAAGACAATGTCTTCCCAGCAGGAATCTTACGCATCACCTTCCATACCTCTTGTGAAAACCTAGCACCCATCTGGCGGACTTTTATGCTGTTTATAGCATCTAGCTCACCATTGAAGTAATCATCAATAAGGATCGAAATTATTGGAATTTTCTGGACTTTTTTAATACCTTTTACAAAATCTTCATTAGATAGCCTTGTAACTAGATTATCTAAACCTTTAAATCCTGCGGCTAGTAAAACGTTTTCATCTGCAATTAAATCCAAAGTGCCAACCGGAGTCTTTATGGTTGAAGCCAGTAGCATTTGACGAGTTTATTCTGTTTTATAAAAACATCAATATTTATTTTTAACGATCTCGTAGCATCTCTGCTACTAGAAAGGCGAGTTCAAGTGATTGGGTGTGGTTCAATCTTGGATCGCACGCACTTTCATACCTTGAAGATAAATCTTCGTGACTTATTGCTTCTCCCCCACCAACACACTCAGTGACATCATCACCTGTTAGCTCAATATGAATGCCGCCTGGGTGGGTTCCTAGCTTTTTGTGAACCTCAAAAAATCCACGAACCTCATCTAATACATCATCAAATTTTCTAGTTTTGTATCCACTTGGTGCTTCATAGGTGTTTCCATGCATCGGATCACAGACCCATAGAACTACCGCACCTGATTTTCTAACCGCCTCGACCAACGGTGGTAGTTTTTCGCGAATTAAACCAGCACCCATTCGGGTTATAAAAGTTAGCCGACCTTGCTCGTTACTTGGGTTCAGTTTTTTTATAATGGCAAGTACTTCATCGGTTGTAGTTTTTGGACCAAGCTTCACGCCAATAGGGTTATGAATTTTTTCAGCAAAATCCATATGTGCGCCATCTATTTGGCGAGTTCTCTCTCCCACCCAAACAAAATGAGCTGAAACATCATAAGGATTGTTGGTTCGAGAGTCGATTCTAGTTAGAGCTTTTTCATACTCTAATATCAACGCTTCGTGACTGGAATAAAAATCAACTGATTTAAATGATTCAGGATCAACGCCAGCTGATTGCATAAACTGAATCGCCCTGCCAATTTCATTTGCCATTTCCTCATAGCGAGCGCTGAATCTGGCATCTGCAGCAAATCCCTTATTCCAACTATGGACTTGGCGAAGGTCGGCGAAACCACCCTGGGTAAAGGCTCGTACTAGATTCAATGTTGCAGCTGAGGTGTTATAAACCCTGACTAAGCGCTTCGGGTCTGGCGTGCGTGCATCTTTGGTAAATTCCAAATCATTAACTGCATCTCCCCGGTAGGCAGGCAGAGTTACTCCATCACGAGTTTCCAAATCATTACTACGAGGCTTTGCAAATTGCCCAGCCATCCGACCCACCTTAATTACTGGCAAGGATGAGAAGTACTGCAGGACTGCGGCCATTTGTAAGATTGTTTTGATCCGATTTCGAATTGAATCTGCAGTTGCTGCTGCAAAAGTTTCAGCGCAATCACCGCCTTGTAGCCAAAATGCTCTGCCCAATGCAGCTTCACCGATTCGCTTCTTGAGATTGTCGCACTCACCGGCAAATACCAATGGTGGGCAACTCTCCAATTCAGCTACCGCTGACTTAACCGCTTCTGGATCAGGCCAGGAAGGTTGTTGAGCAGCAACTAATCCTGATTTAAATATCGAGTTGGCATTCATAAGATAATGGTAGGCAATCTTTGGATATTGATGTGGCTAATTAGGCCTTCATCAACTACCCAAAGAAGATCTGCGCTTCCTTGTATAGCTCAGGATCTACTGTCTTTAATTTTGCCGTTGCAGAGGCTAGTGGCACCCGCTCTATCTTGGTTCCATGTAAAGCCACCATTTTGCCCCAATCCCCATCATGCACCGCGGTAATAGCGTGTAAACCAAATCTAGTAGCCAGCACTCGATCAAAAGCTGTTGGCGTACCACCTCGCTGGATATGACCTAGGACGGAGGTTCGAGCCTCATTACCTGTCTTCTCTTCAATTTGTTTTGCTAGCCATTCACCAATTCCAGATAACTTAACATGTCCAAATGAATCAAGAGTTTTATCTTTAGTGATTAGGTCTCCATCTTGCGGAATTGCACCCTCTGCAATCACAATAATTGGTGAGTAGCTCTGCTCAAATCTGGACTCAACCCACTTGCAAACCTGCTCTAGTGAAAATTTCACCTCCGGAATCAATATGCAGGAAGCTCCACCAGCTAATCCTGAATGCAAAGCGATCCAACCAGCATGCCTACCCATAACCTCAACTATCAAGGCTCGGTGGTGTGACTCTGCAGTGGTGTGTAATCGATCAATTGCTTCTACTGCAATATTCACTGCGGTATCAAATCCAAATGTGTAATCAGTATTACTCAAATCATTATCAATTGTCTTTGGAACTCCAACAACTTTAACACCTAGTGAATCTAATTTAGTGGCAACGCCAAGCGTATCTTCACCACCAATTGCAATTAAAGCATCCACATTCATTTTTGCTAAATTCTCTTTTATTTTTTCCACACCGTTATCGATTTTAAATGGATTAGTTCTTGATGAACCCAAAATAGTTCCACCCTTAGGCAAGATTCCCCGGGTTGCTGGAATATCTAACTTCATAGTTAGGCCTTCAAGCGGACCGCGCCAGCCATCACGGAAGCCTAGAAATTCATACCCATACTCTTTAACACCCTTGCGTACTGCGGCGCGGATTACTGCATTTAAACCAGGACAATCTCCGCCGCCAGTTAAAATTCCGATACGCATTTAAAAACCCCAGACTCAAAATGGTTATAAAAATTGGTCAACATTCCTGGCTAAGTCTACTCTGCCACAATGGGATTAAAACCCGAGATAAAGGCGTACCTCACAGAGCGAGCATCCCTTGGCCTGCCACAGGTTTGGCAAGCACCATTGGATGAAATTCGAGAAAACAACAAACTTAATATTGCCCTGCAACAACCATTAGTTGTGATTGAATTGGTAGAACAACGCAGGATTTCAGGCCCCACTTCAGTACTACCAATTCGGATTTATCGACCCACTAGTGACTCAAATTTACCTGCAATGGTATTTTTCCACGGTGGTGGCTGGGTTTTAAATTTCTTAGATATTTATGAACCAGCACTTCGAAAAATTGCTAATAATGGGAACTTTGTAATAGTGGCAGTGGAGTACCAAAAGGCACCAGAACATCCATACCCGGCAGCCTTTAATGATTGCTACGCCACTCTTAAATGGGTAATTGATAATGCATCTGATCTATCAATTGATCAATCATCTATTGGCGTGGCTGGAGATAGCGCAGGTGGAAACTTAGCCTCTGCCGTTGCAATCAGAGCCTTAAATGAAAACTTAATTTCACTTGCTTTTCAACTGCTAATTTACCCATGTAATGATTTTGATATGGCCTATCCTTCAGCAACAGATTTTGCTCAAGGATATGGGCTGACTACCCAAGCCATGAAATGGTTTTGGGATCAATATCTCACCACAGCTGAGGACAAAAATGATTTATATGCAGTACCTGATAAGGCCAAGACACTTCGGGGTGTAGCACCTGCAATTTTAATTGCAGCCGAGTTTGATCCACTAACTGATGGTGTTAAAAGTTACTATCAAAAGTTGATGAATGATTCAGTTCCTGCAATATATAAAGAGTATGCAGGCCAGATACATGGCTTCTTTAATTTAAGTGGCATTACTCCTGACGCAGATTCACTATACTTAGATATTGCTAAAGAAGTGAATGCAATTTTAGGAAGGCATAAATAATTGACTCGGGTGGGTTGGGGCAGATTCGCCCTAGTGGGCTTCTTATGGGGTACGCCATACCTATTTATAAAGGTCGCAGTTGAAGAGATTTCACCCTCAACAATAATTTTCTTTCGAGTATTAATTGGCACATTGGTATTACTACCTCTGGCCTTATCTCAGAAAAAGATGTCAATCCCAAGAAAATATTGGCATATTGTTCTTATCTATACCGTTGCAGAGCTAATAGGTCCTTGGTATTTAATTACTAATGCTGAGCAAAAATTATCATCTGGCCTCACAGGCTTATTAGTCGCCACTGTGCCAATCTGGGCGGCTATCTTTGCCTCATTAAATGGTGATCACACTGTTTGGCATAAATCTCGATTATTTGGATTAGGGATTGGATTTATAGGTGTTGTCGCCGTAGTAGGTATCGAGTCCATCAGTGGCCGACAGGACATCAAATCAATTGGTATGGTGATTCTGGCTGCAATTGGTTATGCCTATGCGGTAAACATGATTAATCGCAAAATTCCAAATGTTCCTGGAATCGCATTAAATGCCTGGGCAATGATCATTACTACCATTTTCTATTTCCCATTTGCGATTGCGCATTGGCCAACTCAAACTCCTTCGGTAGAGGCAATGGCTTCAGTAGCAGCACTTGGTGTTTTTTGTACAGCAATTGCATTTATTCTGTTTTTTAAATTACTTGCAGAAGTTGGTCCACCCCGTGCTTCGCTTATAACCTATTTGAATACAGCGGTTGCAGTTCTACTCGGAGTAATTTTATTGGGAGAACCACTCACCTTGGGAATAATGCTTGGATTACCGCTAGTACTGATCGGTTCCTATTTTGCTAGTCGGAAAGTGCGTCCGTAAACCCAAGTTTTGCTAAAAGTTTAGGATCTTTTTGCCACTCCTTAGATACTTTTACATGGATTTGTAGAAACACTTGCATATCAACTAAGTTTTCAATTGATTTGCGGGCAATTGTGCCAATAGATTTTAATTTACTACCCTGAGGACCAATAATAATTCCCTTTTGTGAATTCCTCTCAACATAAATAGTTATATCAAATTTAGTTTTCATATCCTTAATAGATCTAATCTTTTTTATTGTTTCTTTTATCTCTATTAAATTTGTGTCAAAATCTTCAATATTGTCTTCCTCAAAGTTGCTTTCTATTTTATTTTTACTTTTATTTATTTTTTTCTCATTTCCGGATTTCAAGGATATTTTCTTATTGCCCTGAATTAAATCACAGCCATTAGACTCACACCATTTATTTAATTCACTTAAAGTCTTATCATTATTTGATTTTGTACGAACAAGCTTACCCGCTTTTGAATAACAAACTTCAATACCAATTCCCAATTTTTTTTCAAATTTAGATTCTAAGCTATTTATTTTATTTTGCCCAGATATGGAGATGTCTTCACCTTTTTTGGTACGAATTGAAACTAGGTTGAGTTCATTATCATATTCTTTTCTTTTTTTATCAAGAAATTGAATGGTTAGGTAATTAAATTTTAAAGAAAATTCTTTTTTAAAGGTTGAAATTTTTTTTTTACCATTGGTTGTTAATGATGTTGCCATTTTATTTATTTTTTAGTATTTTCTACTTTTTAAATCTTCTTTTATCTTTTCTGCATCTTTATTGTATTGTTCCATCCTTTTATCTAATTCCTCAGCCTCTTTTCTTTCTTCAGGCGTCATCTTATTTCTAATATTAGTCATTATCATTTTCTCCTGTTGTGCATAAATTCTATTAAAAACATTATTTATAAATCTTTCTATTGGATCTTGACCTTTTTCATCAACATTGACAAACAAAAACCAATGTCCTAATTGCCATAACTTATACAATAAAAATATGACTATGATCCAAATTAATAATGTACCCATTTTAAAATTTATTTGTAAACAATTGGAATCAAATTTATTATATCTTTTCTATACTCTTATTGTCACTACTTAATTATATATAAGATATATATTATAAATACTTTTTATGAGAAATTATTAATTATAATTTTCAACTAAGTAAGCTTCTAGCTCTTTAATATTTTTAAATTTCTCATTAACGAGAGAGAAAGATGGGAAATTTGGATTAGTATTAAGTTTGCTACACCAAGCATGTGATTCAATCATGAATATTCCATCACAATATTCAAAAGTTCCATCTTCTTCCTTATTTATTTCAATAGCTGTAGCGACTGATTTCAAATATTTTCCATTCAAAATTTCATTGCTTTGGTCAAGATCTAAATAGTTTTCAGCAAAATCATAATCTTCAATGAATATATTTGATTCCCATCTTAATGGAAATTGATCATTTACATTAATTGGCGTGGGGTCTAAATTTGATATTAGGGAGTCAACTAGTTCAATTATTTCTTTAATGGATAATTTTGCTACCATAATTATTTTTTTTAAATCTAGATTAGATTAATTTCTTTTTTTTCCTTTAGTAAGTTTAGTAAATGGAATTTTCATTATTAATTCTTTACTTGTTTTTTGAATACTATATTCAATAGTAACTAAATCATTTTTTTGTTCGTATTTCCATAAAATGATATTACCAATTGGCATTCCATTTGCTTTTGTTAATATATTTAAATCCTGAAAAGTATATTTACCAAAGCCTTTAGGTTTTTGTGCTAAAGTATTTTTCATTTCTTTAGCTTCTTTTATAAAATATGTTTTTCCAAACACATTCTTTTCGTGAAGATTCACGGTTGTTACTAATTGATTAACTGGATTACCATTTGTAGGTAATTTATTCCAGGCAAGTTTAAGTGCTGATGCTGAGATGGAGCAATTCATATTTATTACACCAACAATTATCGAAGAGAATGTGTATTAATATGTGCATTAAATTAGTTGATTTAAAAATATCCCTTCAACTTAACTAATAAGCTGAAGGGATAGGGGGTGAACAATACCGAAGCACTGTTCATTTAGGGACATTCTAAATCTTATAGTCTTCGGCTAGATTCTAACAATACAATCTGGGCATGT
>ENA-OUVC01001730-OUVC01001730.1-marine-metagenome-genome-assembly--contig:-NODE-1730-length-12691-cov-3.120580_pt1 | contig 12691 bp, 10 predicted proteins | sample MGYA00248622_ERZ508571 | MGnify/ENA primary metagenome ERZ508571 (study PRJEB26236, sample SAMN06267175) | marine metagenome | isolation source: Columbia River Estuary | place: USA:Columbia River... | reverse complement strand
AGTTCACTACACATAAAGAATCGTTGGAGTACTTAACTGCACTGGGCTTTGCTATTAACCCTTCCATCACCGTGGTCTCTACCATTGAAGAGGTCAACGCGTTTTGCGCACACTGGCAAGACAAGCGCGACACATTGCAATACGAAATCGATGGGGCAGTGGTGAAGGTCAATTCACTTCCACAACGCGAAGTGCTGGGCTTCACCAGCCGTGCACCGCGTTGGGCCATTGCCTTTAAGTTTCCTCCAGAAGAACGCACCACCATTTTGCGCGACATTCAAGTGTCGGTGGGCCGCACGGGCCGCACCACACCCTTTGCTGTTCTCGAACCCGTCTTTGTGGGCGGCAGCACTGTGGGCATGGCCACTTTGCACAACAGGGCCCAAGTAGCGCTGAAAGACGTACGCCCCGGCGACACCGTGGTGGTGCGTAAAGCAGGCGACGTGATTCCTGAAGTAGTGGGCCCAGTGTTGGCAAAACGCCCGAAAAACTCAGTGCCATGGGAGTTTCCTACACATTGTGCCTGCCCATTGCATACAGAACTTGTGCAGGTCGACGGTGAAGCCGACACGCGTTGCATTGACGAGCAGTGTCCGTTCCAGCGCGATCAACGCATCATTTATTTCGCGTCGCGTGGTGGCATGGATATTGAAGGTCTTGGTGAACGCACAGTGTTGAGTTTGTCTGATCTTGAATTCGTTGAAGACGTCGGCGACATTTATGCACTCACCGAAGAACAGCTTTTGCAAATTGAAGGTTTCGGTGCACTCAGCGCACAAAAATTACTAGCAGCAATCGACTCGTCACGTCATCGCCCACTTCCGAAGTTGCTCACTGCACTGGGTATCAAACATTTAGGGCCAGCTGCATCTGAGTCGTTGTCTTTAGCTTTTGGCAACCTTGATGTCATTGCATCGGCAAGTGCCGACGACCTTGCATCTATCGATGGTGTGGGTGGTGTCATCGCCGCATCAATTACGAAATGGTTTGAACAACCAGCGAACAAAAAAATTATTGAAAAGATGCGCACCGCTGGCGTTGACTTCGGAAATGTTGAACGCACATCGTTGCCACAAGTTCTTGCAGGTAAAGCAGTGGTGGTCACAGGAACCTTGAATGGTTTCTCACGTGAAGAAGCAGAAGCAGCAGTGAAGTTGCGCGGCGGGAAGAGCCCGGGCAGCGTGAGTGCCAAAACGTATGCAGTGGTGGTGGGCGCAGAACCTGGGGCGAGCAAACTCACCAAGGCAGAGCAGCTCGGTGTACCCATTTTGAACGAGGAAATGTTCCTCACATTGATGGAAACAGGCGAAATTTAAGCCTTAATCCACCGAGAACTTCCACGAGTAACTGGTGGCTTTTTCTCGTGTATTGGGGGCCTTCCAAAAGAGCACAGTGGCCTGGTGGGTGCCTTGTTTCAGCTCGGTAATGGGGCCACCAACTTGTGGAAGATAGCTCAGTGTGAAGTTGCCCGGGTCGTAAATTGCCGTGGGCGGAATCTCTACTTGCTCACCTGGTTGTGGTTGCTTGCCGTTTGCGGTGAGTTCGTCAATGCGTGTGGTTGGAATTTCCACACCGTCAATAATGAGCACTGCTTCAAAACCGGCGACGAAGTCGATCATGATTTCCGATTGACGCAAAACTTTTTCGTTGTCTGCAGGTGAGAGTCGTTCAATTTGTTCTGGCAATCTCAATGCATCACGTCCGGTTACTGCAGAGCCGAGCCCAGCGATTACTAAAACAATGCCCACTGCAATGCCAGCGCTGGCAAGAAGTGCCGGCACGTTGAATGAGGCAGGGAGAAACTTCTTGCGAGGCATGTCCTATTATTCATCGGAAGTGCCAAGTTCGGCGACTTTTCCTGAGGTGATGTGCCATATGGCTCAAAATGAAGGGAAATTCAGCGAATGCAACGTGCGCAATATGGGGCCATGCGAGTAAGTTTTATTGCTCATGGAGGCAAAGGGCGATCTCACGGGCTTTACCCTTGCGGGGCGTTACCGCATTGTTGGTCGACGCGGTGCACCCATCGTTGCTGGCGAAACTCCGCGTGGCATGTACGAGGCCGAAGATGTTCGCCTCGGGTTTCAAGTTGCTCTTCGTCTCACTCCACTCAACGACATGGTGGAGCCCGGTACCACGAGTCGTAAATCGGTCGGCGATGCTCGTCGCGCCATTCAACATCACTTGCAAGTGGCAATGTCTACTCAGAGCCCAGCACTTGCTCCCATCTCCGACTGGGGCGACACCGACATCTTTGGTGTGCGCTGCATCTACACCGTGCTCGGGCAGTTGCCCGGTGGAAGTTTGCGCGAAATGTTCGACCGCAACCGCCGCCTCACCCCCTCCCAGGCGCTGGTGGTGGGCCTCGATATGTGCCGTGGCTTAAGTGCCATGCACCAAGTGGGCTGGGTTCATGGCGATATTCGCCCCGCCAGCATCGTTTTCGACGCCAATCGCCGGGCACGGGTAGGGGCAATCGACGTTCTCACCCGTGAAACCATTGGCGATTCCGACCTCGAGCGGGCCCGTTATGCGGCCCCAGAAGTGGGCCAAGGCGAAGCCCCATCGGAAAAGAGCGACATCTACTCACTCGCCTTGGTGCTGGTGGAAGCCCTCACCGGTGAATTGCCTTTCGCTGGCGACTCGGTGGCCGGTGTGCTCTCGGCACGTGTCGACAAGTTGTTGCCGGTATCTGCCGACCTCGGGCCACTCGCAAGTGTGTTGGAACGTGCCGCACGCCCCGACCCCGAGAGCAGGTTCACTGCACGTGAGTTCGGTGAAGCACTTGTTGCCATCGCACGCAAAGTTGCGCGACCCACACCTATCGATGTTGTCGGAATTGGTTTCGACGAACTGCTCAGCCCATTGCCTGTTGCACCAATGCCGGTCATCGACCAAGGCGATGCTGGTGAACCAACGGGTGGCATTGTGCGTGCAGCACAACCAGAACCTGTTGTGGTGCCCAGTGAAGAACTCACGCAAGAAATTGCACGAGCAAAACTGTCGCGCAAACGTGCATCGAAATATGTTGCTGTTGCAATAGTGCTTGCATTGCTCGGTGGTGTTGGCGCTGGCTACATGCTGTTGCGCAAAGAAAGTTTCCAAGTTCCTGTGCTGGTGGGTTTGCCTGAAGGTGAAGCACGCAATGCCATTTCTAACTTCAAATGGGATGTTGTTATTCGTGAAGGTCGCAGCGACCAAGTAAAAACTGGCGAAGTCATTAGTTCTGAGCCTGGTGATGGTGTGATGTTGAAAGAAGACCAGTCAATTGTTTTGACGGTCTCACAAGGCCCCACGTTCTCTACGTTGGAAGACTTCACCAATGTGGCCAGCACCGATGCGCTGGCGCGCCTCGACCAATTAGGCCTGGTGCCCAACGTGGCAAAGGTAAATGATGAAGCTGTTGCCGCCGGAACCGTGATGTCGTGGGCAGTTGCCGAGCAACCCACCGCAAAAGCTGGCGACCAAGTAGTAAAAGGCACCACCATCACACTCAATGTGTCTGATGGGCCAGCACCTCGCGTTTTGCCAACTCTTGTTGGGCTTACCACTGCTGAAGCAGAAGCAAAAATTACTGAACTCGGTTTGGTGTTCGCCGTTGTTGAAGAAGATTTCAACAAAGACGTAGGCGTTGGCTTGGTGGGCGGGCAGTTGCCAGCAGCGGGCGAAAGCTTGCCACGTGGTGGCAGCGTCAGTTACTGGGTATCGAAAGGCCCACGCATGGTTGCCATGCCGGTCATCATTGGTCAGTACAAAGCCGCCATTGCAAAACTTCTGTCTGATGCGGGCTTTGTTTACGGAACAGAGTCGGGCAAGCCAGAACGTAAATTGAAGAGCGCAACTATTGCAGGTGAGCCAGTAGGTAACGGAAAAGAAGTTCCTGAAGGCTCCACTGTTGATCTCACTTACTACGGCTGATTTTCAATGGATCGTGACTCGACACTCGTCGAATCTGCTGGAGTAGATGAAGTTTCTGTTATTCCGTGGCCGCTATTGCGCGGAAAAAAAGTTGTTAAGAAAGCTGCGCGACGCATTGGGCTGAATCGTGCATGGGCAACGCTCATTGTTTTGCTCGCTGGGCTTTTCACCGTCAGTTTCACTATCACGGTGTTGGTGGTGTCGTTAGAAACCATTGCAACTGATTTAAAAACAACAACAAGCACCATCAACTGGGCACTCACTGGGCCCATGTTGGCGTTCGGTGTGGTGGGCCCGGCATTTGGTAAAGCCGGCGACCTCTGGGGTCACAAGCGCGTGTTTGTATTGGGGCTTTTGTTCGCGGGCATCTTTGCCGCACTCACCGCAGTTGCATGGAACGCAACAAGCATGATTGCCTTTCGCACGTTGTCGGCCACTGCAGGTTCAGCAACAAGCCCAAGCGCGCTGTCTTATGTGAATCGACTCTTTCATCCTGAAGAACGCGTACGACCGCTTGGCTTTTGGAGTTTTACAACAGCAGGCGCGCCTGTTCTTGGTGTAGTGATTGGTGCGCCCATTGTTGCTGCAGTGGGGTGGCGCATCATTTTTATTGTGCAAGCGCCTCTGTGCCTGCTCGGGGTGCTCATTGCTTGGCGTTTGTTGCCAGAAACCGAACGCATCAAAAATGTGAAGTTCGATATTGCGGGGTCGGTCGCACTTGGCATTGGCACCACGTCGTTATTGCTCTCCATCAACCGCGGCCATTCATGGGGGTGGACCAGTGCACCAGTACTTGCACTTATGTTCACCGGTGTACTTGTGCTCATGTTGTTTGTGCGCATTGAACGCCGAGCCGAAGCACCGCTATTGCCATTGAAATGGCTGCGCACGCGCAACGTGGTGTTTCCTATTTCCAGCCAAGCGCTCACGAACTATGCCTACATGGGCGGTTTCTTTGTAATGCCACAACTCATGGACAAAGGTCTTGGTTATTCCACCTCGCACATTGGGTGGTTGGTCATTGCGCGACCACTCGTGTTCACCATCGTGGCACCATCGGCGAGTTTTCTCACGGTGCGCATTGGCGAGCGGCGCAGCGGAATGATTGGCGCATTCGGCGTGTTGTGTTCCATGTTGCTCCTCAGCACGGTGGGCATGGGCACGTCTGACTGGGTCATTGCAGCAGGGCTCGGTTTGTCGGGTGCTGGCTTGGGTCTTGCATCACCAGCATTAACGTCGCTCGTTACTTCGGCGGTGAATGAAGGCGACGTGGGTGTTGCAGGTGCTATGCAACAGCTCATGACCCAACTTGGTGCAGTCATTGGAACCACAGTGATGATCACTATTCACGAAACAACAATGGGCAGTGGAGTGATTCAGAGCTACGGTTTCGCACTCTTGTCGGGTGCATTTGTGGCAGGCCTCGGCATTATTGCCGCCGGAGCCTCGCGCTCGCTTAAGCGGTAATTGCTTTAATCTCTGCGGCAATTGCCAATGCAATGGTTGCAGCATCACCGGTTTGTGGAATTGCTGTTTGCATTCCCATCACCTTCATCATGTCGCCATCAATTTTGATTTTGCCCGACATAAAGGCTTGCATCACGGCAGATGGGTCTTGGTCAACAAACAACTTGCTCGCTGTTTCATAGTCGGTAGTGACAGTGGCTTCAGGGTCGGTGAGTTCACCAAGTTCTAATGCCATGTCGCCCGACGAGGTATCGATAAAACCCTTCACGGTGCTCTCGTCAAAGGGTGCTTGAGTAATGACCATGTTGATTTTCACCACAACGGTGATGGGCGGCGTTTGAGCTTTGTACTTGTCGCGAATGTCGCGAGCAGCAGCAACCCACTCGGTGGAAAGAAATTGGTACGTCACGGGCTTCACAATAGTGGGGTACCCGAGAGGCCTGCCTCAGCGAGGTGCGAAATAAGTGCTTTCCCGTCAACAGTTTCTAATGGTGTGGTGATATCGCTTTCCCAATATCGCGACGAAGAACCAATATCGGAAGCCAATGTTGCACCCTGGTGCATAGCAAGGCGCACATTTGCCCAGCGAGCAACACCAGTGTCGAACATGCCGCCCACCCATGCATCAATGCCGTGTTCGTGGCATTCATTCAACAACCGCACACAGGCGGGGTAGCCAAACTTTGCTGGCTTCAAGGTGATGTCGGTGCACTCGTGGTTCAATGCCGCACTCATTGCTTCTTCAGTTGTGCGCACTCCCTCATCGAGCGCAACACGCAGCGTGGCAGTAGCAACAAGTGCTTGGTGTGTATCGGTGTCGTGAGCAGCAAAGGGTTGTTCCACCAAGTCGAGACCCAACTCATGCAGTGCGGCAACATGTGCAATGTCGTCGGCGCCATATGAGCCATTGGCGTCGGCCACCAGCATCACATGGTCGGGCAGCGCACTGCGTACAGCGCGAATGGGTTCAATGTCGTAGTTCGGGGCAATTTTCATTTTGATGCGCCCATAACCTTCACGCACCGCAACAGCAGCACTGAGTGTGAGCTCATCGAGTGAGCCTGTATTGCCGAGCGTGGCACCTGCAAGTGCATCGCCCGTTGCGCGGGTGGTGAAGCACTGCGTGAAGTCAATATTGTCGGCACGCAGTTGCGCATCGAGCAGCGCCATCTCGAGAGCGGCAACAGCCATGGGGAAGCGCACCAAGGCATCGGGGTGGTGTTCACCAATGAGTGCCCGCAGGTCAAGTGCGCTCAACGGAATTTCACGCGTGGTGAATTGTGAATGCAAGAGCGGAAAGAAAACATCGGTGAGGGCCTCATAGGCAGCATCGGCCGACTCTCCCGAATACGCAGGGTTGTCGGGGGCACCGCATTCGCCCCAGCCCTCGTTCAACTCCACCAGCACCACATTGCGCTCGGCATGGAGCCCATGAGCAGCCTGAACCGGCGAGGTGAGATGTAGTGACACGCGGTGCAGGCGCAGCGAGGTAGGCACAACGGGCGCGAGTCGCGAGAAATCCACGGCTTTACCCTAAGGGGTGGCGTATGTCATTGCCGAAATTCTTTACTTTCCATAAAGGGTTTTCCTCGCAGGCCCCAGACAAGGCAGACTGTTACCCCTATGGCACGCATCCTCGTTACTGAAGAAATCGCCGACGGGGGCCTTGAGCGCCTCCGCCAGGCTGGGCACACCGTCGATATTCAACTCGACCTCAGTCACGAGCAGCTCCTCTCGGCAGTGAAGGGCGCCCACGCCCTCATCATTCGCTCGGCCACCGATGTGAACGCTGAAGTTCTTGAAGCCGGCACCGACCTTGTGGTGGTAGGCCGCGCAGGTGTTGGCCTCGACAATGTTGATGTTGACACTGCAACTCGCCGCGGTGTGATGGTGTGTAACGCACCCGAGTCGAACATTGTTTCTGCTGCAGAACAAACCATGGCACTGTTGTTGGCAGTTGCACGCAACGTTCCTCAAGCACACGCTGCATTGGTGCAGGGTCGCTGGGAGCGCAGCAAGTGGGAAGGTGTCGAACTTTTCGACAAGACATTCGGAGTTGTTGGCCTTGGTCGCATCGGCAAACTTGTTGCACAGCGTGCCGCAGCGTTCGGTATGCGCATCGTTGCATTCGACCCGTTTGTGTCCGAAGAGCGTGCTCGCGCAATGAACATTGATTTGGCCGAACTAAATGACCTTGTCAAGCGTTCTGATTTCATCACCGTCCACTTGCCAAAGAACAAAGAAACAGTCAACTTGTTTGACGCAAAGATGCTGGCGACCGCCAAACCATCACTTCGCATCATCAACGTTGCACGCGGTGGAATCATTAACGAAGCCGACCTTGCTGAAGCAGTAAAGAATGGTGTTATTGCAGGTGCTGCACTTGACGTGTTCGATAAAGAACCAACTACCGAATCGCCGTTATTTCAGGTGCCTGGCATTGTTGTGACTCCACACCTTGGTGCCAGCACAACTGAGGCGCAAGATCGTGCGGGCGACCACATCGCCGACCAGATTCTTCTTGCACTTGCTGGCGATTTCGTACCGTACGCCGTGAATATCTCAGCTGCTGATGCGAACGAGACTTTGAAGCCGTACTTGCCGCTTGCAGAGCGTCTTGGTCGTCTCTTCTCCTCGGCTGCTGGTAAAGATATTTCTGAATTGGAAATCATCGCCACTGGTGAAATCGCAGGCTACGACACGCGCATTCTTACGCTGAGTGCTTTGAAAGGTTTTTTCTCGGCCCGTCACGAAGATGCGGTGACATATGTAAATGCTCCGCAGATTGCTGCAGCACAGAACATAACAATCAAAGAAAACAAAGTGACGAACTCTGGTTCGAACAGTGACTATGTCAACCTCATCACATTGCGTGCAGGAACACACAGCATTGCTGCAACTCTTGTTGGTCCTCGCCGCCAAGCACGCCTAGTCATGGTTGATGACCACATGACAGACGTTCCACCGTCTGATCACATGCTCGTCGTTCGCAACGATGACCGCCCTGGAGTTATTGGACTTGTCGGAACACTTTTGGGTGCCAACAATGTGAACATTGCAGACATGGACGTGGGTCGTGCACTCACACCGGGAACAGCATTGATGGTTATTGCAACAACCGATGAAACTTCCGATGCAGTTCTTGACGAACTGCGTGCGAAGCCCGGAATTATTGAAGTAACTGCTCTACACAGTTAAGGCAGTTACCGAGCGGCGCGAAGTGCGTCGCGGGTTTCGCGAGCAACGCGAGCAGCGGCTGGCATTGGGTCAACTGAATCTGCATACAAAATGGCTCGTGCTGAATTCACGATAAGGCCCGTGCCATGTGAGTTCGCACCGTTCTTCACTACGTCTTCTGGGCTTCCGCCCTGTACGCCGACACCAGGAACAAGTAATGGCATATCGCCAACGATTGCTCGCACTTCAGCAAGTTCTGCTGGGTATGTAGCGCCGACTACTAAGGCAACTTCGCCTTTGTGTGACCACTCGTTTGCAGCGCGCTGTGCCACATGTTGATACAACGGTTTTCCATCAATCAGTTGTGATTGAAATTCACCACTGCCCGCATTCGATGTACGGCACAAAACAATTGCTGCACCCTTCGGATGAACAAGGTAGGGCTCAATGGTGTCGCCGCCCATGTACGGGTTCACTGTTACTGCGTGTGCGCCGTAACGGTCAAACGCTTCGCGTGCATACATGGTTGCGGTGTCGCCAATGTCGCCACGTTTCGCATCAAGAATGATGGGGATAGTGGGGTAGTTGCTGCGAATGTATTCACAGATGCGTTCTAGTTGTGCTTCAGCACGGGCAGCAGCAAAGTAGGCAATCTGTGGTTTGAAGGCGCATGCATATTGTGCAGTTGCGTCGATGATGTCGATACAGAAGTATTCGATGCCATCAGCGTCAGGTGAATAGTGATGAGTCAGGCGATGCGGGTCGGGATCTAAACCGACGCACAGCAATGAATCAGCTTCTTTCCAGCGTGCTGTGAGAAGCGAAGTGAAAGACAAAGTCAGCCTTCGATGGAAATAGCGGCAGTTGGGCAGAGGTCAGCAGCTTGTGTGACCTTCTCGCGCAATTCTTCACCTGGAGATTCGATCAATACATAGAGATAGCCGTCTGAGCGGACTTCAAATACTTCGGGGCAGATTTGTGTGCAGGCACCTGTCGATGCACAAATGTCATAGTCAACGACGACTTTCATATTGGGCTCCTTTGTTCCGTACCGAACTTAGTCGGAACAGAGGGCTTATGAGTCCTTTAGATGGCGTTCGTAGGCGGCAAGTACCGCGCGCAGAACCGCTGACGTGGTGTTCGGGTCTGTGCCGAGGCCCCACAATGCGTCGCTATTGCCGTTCTTCATTTCCACGTACGCAACGGCCGTGGCCTCAGAGCCCTGACCCATTGCGTGTTCGCTGTAATCGACAACATCGATTTTGGCATTCAATCCTGAGTTCACGGCATGGACAAACGCATCAACGGGACCGTTGCCTTCGCCTGAAACGGTGGTGTGAACGCCATCAATAACAAGTTGCGCGGTGATGGTGGTGCGTGAAGTGGCAGAGTCGCTACGCATCTCATGGCTATCAAGTTTGATGCGTGGCTCTGTTGGCAAATACTCAGCGCTGAATGCATCCCAAATTGCGGTGGGGCTTACAACTGTTCCGGAATCTTCCGTGATGTGCTGAATGGTTTGTGAGAATTCAATCTGAAGCCGACGCGGCAAGTCGAAACCGTGTTCTTCTTTCATGATGTATGCAACGCCACCTTTACCTGACTGGCTGTTGACACGAATCACGGCTTCGTAACTGCGACCAACATGCTTCGGATCGATTGGCAAGTAGGGAACTCCCCATTTGTCGTAGTCCTTTGGCAGGGCGTTGAGTCCTTTCTTGATTGCATCTTGATGGCTTCCAGAAAACGAGGTGTACACCAGATCGCCGACGTACGGATGACGTGCAGAGATATCCAAACGATTGCAGTACTCAGCAACGCGACGCAGTGAATCGATATCAGTGATATCAAGTTCGGGGTCAACGCCATTCATAAACATGTTCATTGCAATATTGATGATGTCAACGTTTCCGGTGCGCTCACCGTTGCCAAACAATGTGCCTTCCACGCGGTCAGCGCCAGCCATGATGCCGAATTCTGCTGCGGCTGTAGCAGTACCGCGGTCATTGTGGGGGTGCAATGAAATCACAACAGTCTCGCGGCGTGGAATATTGCGAATGAACCACTCAATAACATCGCCGTACACGTTTGGTGTGTAGCACTCCACTGTTGCAGGCAAGTTCAAAACCAGTGGGTTCTCTTTTGTGGGCTTCAAGACATCCATGACAGCTGTGCAAATCTCAATGGCGTATTCAGGTTCAGTCAGCGTGAAGCTTTCGGGCGAGTATTCGTATCGCACATTTGTGCCAGCCAACATTGGTTCGAATTCCTGACACAGTTTTGCTGCATCAACAGCGATCTGTGTGATTCCTGCTTTGTCTAATCCGAATACAACGTCACGCTGCAGAGGGTTTGTCGAGTTATAGAAATGAACGATGGCATTTTTTGCGCCTTTCAGACATTCGTATGTGCGCTCTATTAATTCCGCACGACACTGAACCAACACTTGAATAGTGACGTCATCAGGAATCAGGTCTTCTTCGATGATTTGACGAACGAAATCAAAGTCAGGTTGGCTCGCTGCAGGGAATCCGACTTCAATTTCCTTGAAGCCCATGTTGACAAGAGTTTTGAACATGCGCATTTTGCGCTCTGGGTCCATTGGGTCGATCAGGGCTTGGTTGCCGTCGCGCAAGTCAACACTGCACCACAACGGTGCTTTTGTGATGGTTGTATTCGGCCAGGTGCGATCAGTGAGGACCACCGGAATGAACGGCGTGTACTTGGCGAAAGCCATTTGTTTTGGTGTCACATTTTGTGGAGGCATTGTGGGGTCCTTGGATAGAAGTGGAGAAGAGAATTGTTCTGGACAAAGAAAAAACCCCCTGACCAGAGGCAGGAGGTTTCGACAGCAACGATATGCGGCTGCTGCCGTTACATAAGGAGGAGCAGGTGCGTGCGAGTCATTACGGCAAAGGTTAGCCCGATGTTTGGGCGTGCGCTACCCCCAAAGGGGCCACGTAATGATTGCTCGACCCGATGGGGAGCTAGGAAGTCTGAGAAAAGACTGAGTTAGGAGCCGAGATCAGCAGAGACGGTGTCGTCGTTGATGATGTCGTTCAGCTGTTTGCTGAACTCCGGTTCGGCTGGCACGAGCAGTGACTGCCAGTCGTATGAAAATCCTTTACGTCCATGCGTTTGCATGCCGTTTGGTTGTGCGTCCATGAGAACTCCTCCCGTGAGGGTTGGGGGTTCGCCCGTGGCGGGTGGCGCACGCCGTTGTCTGTGACCCGGTTCGTACGACTTTGCTCGGTGCTATCCGTTAGTGGTTGGTCCTTTCTGTACGAGTATTTCTCGCATCAGGAATGGAAAACATAACGGATATGAGGGGGTCTCGCACGAATTTTCAATGAAAAATAAAGAAACTATTCGGGTTTTTGTGCCGTACTGGCGAGTAACCGTCTTAATAGGGCATATCGCGAGTACTGTGACCGCAACATGTCGACTTCCCCCACGACCCAACCCCGTATCTCAACCCCCACAGGCTTTGCCGCACTCGGCGTGCCAGACAATGTGGATCAGGGTTTAGCGGCAGCCGGTTTCTCCGCCCCATTTGCAATCCAGACCGAAGCCATCCCCGTAGCAATGCGCGGGCTAGATGTGTGTGGCCGTGCCCGAACAGGTTCAGGCAAGACGCTCGCGTTTGGTGTTCCGATGTTGGCGCGTGCCGACAAGTACGCGCGTGTGCGTGCGCCACGTGGTCTTGTATTGGTGCCAACGCGCGAACTTGCTTTGCAAGTAGCAGAAGTGTTGCAACCGATTGGTAAGGAATGTGACCGTGTGATTTTGCCGGTGTACGGCGGTGCTTCACGTGACGATCAAATTGATGCATTAGAAAAAGGCGTTGACATGATTGTTGCAACGCCATTGCGTTTGATTGACCTTATGAAGGCCGGCGAACTTGTTCTTGACGATATTCAAGTAGTGACTCTTGATGAAGCAGACCGCATGGCTGATGATGGTTTTACACCGCAAGTCGAGTGGATTCTTCGCCATGTAACAGGTGAACATCAGACCATGTTGTTCTCGGCAACTCTTGATGGCCAAGTTGGAAACCTCGTGAAGCGCTACATGAAGTCGCCCGAAGAAGTGTCTATCGATTCGCCGACAGACACCGTGGGCACAATGC
>ENA-OUVC01001723-OUVC01001723.1-marine-metagenome-genome-assembly--contig:-NODE-1723-length-12715-cov-2.944611_pt1 | contig 12715 bp, 7 predicted proteins | sample MGYA00248622_ERZ508571 | MGnify/ENA primary metagenome ERZ508571 (study PRJEB26236, sample SAMN06267175) | marine metagenome | isolation source: Columbia River Estuary | place: USA:Columbia River Estuary... | reverse complement strand
CGGGATTTTCCGTCGCGCAGCACGGTGACGGTGAGTTTGTCGCCCGGGCGTTTGGCGCCCACCACCTCCAGCAGTTCGTTCATTCGGGTGACGGTTTTGCTGCCCGCGCGCACCACTACGTCCCCGCGTTGCAAACCTGCTTTTTCCGCGGCACCACCGGCAACCACATCCGTCAAAAAGGCTCCTTGCGTCACGTTTAGGTTCATTTCCTTGGTCAATTCGGGAGTGAGGTCGGACAGCGTTACCCCCAAGTACGCGCGTTGCACCATTCCGTACCGGGTGAGGTCGTCCACCACCTTGCTGACAATATTGACCGGTACCGCAAACGAATATCCTTCGTAGCTGCCCGTTCGCGTGGAAATGGCGGTATTGATGCCCACCAATTCACCCATCGTATTGATCAATGCTCCGCCGGAGTTTCCGGGATTGACGGCGGCGTCGGTTTGAATGAAGGCCTCAATGGCGCTTTGGTTGTCGATGATGTTGATGCTGCGTCCTTTGGCGCTGATGATGCCCGCGGTCACGGTAGACGTCAGGTTGAACGGGTTGCCAACGGCCATGACCCATTCGCCCAAACGCAGCAAATCGGAATTGCCAAAAGCAAGGGGTTGCAGGTTATCCGCCTTAATTTTGAGCACCGCCAAATCCGTGGTGGGGTCCGTTCCCACCACTTCGGCAACGTATTCGCGGTTGTCGTTGAGCGACACCCTGACCTCCTTGGCCTTGTCTATTACGTGGTTGTTGGTGACGATGTACCCGTCTTTGGAAATCACCACACCGGACCCACTGCCTTGTACGATTCGGGGGGTCATTTGCGGCGCTTGTTCCCCAAAGCCAAAGAAGAAGTCCCGGAACGGATTAAAGTAGTACCCTTGTTCCACCGACGTTTTGACGTGGACTACCGAATGTACAGCGTTCTCGGCCGCTGCCGAAAAATCCGTGGAGGAGGTAATTCCCGGCACGTTGGCCACCGTTTGTACGGGCGCATTCAAGGGCATCCAGCCGCTTCCGGCGACGGTTTCCATGGTTTTTACCGCGCCAAAGGCCAACAGTCCACCGGCCAATCCAAGCCCCAATGGCATCCAGATTTTTTTGTCCATTGCGTTGCAAATAGAAAGTTTAGTAAAAGTCAAATTCTTCTAGGAGATACTTTCAAAAACGATGCCAACCCGTACCTTTAAGGCATGGCCTACGCTTTCGTAAAGTACCACGGAACGGGCAATGATTTCGTGCTTTTGCACGATTTTGCTGCAGTTTTCCCCCACGACGATTCGTCGTTGGTGGCCAGAATGTGCAACCGCCATTTTGGCATTGGGGCGGACGGTTTGATGCTCCTGCGTCCGCCTGTTCGCGCCGGGCAGTCCTTCTCTTTACTTTATTTCAATGCCGACGGTAAATTGGGTTCGCTGTGCGGGAACGGTTCTAGATGCGCCGTGGCATTAGCCAAAAGCTTGGGCTTGTTTTCCGGACACGCGGTCTCTTTTGAGGCGGCGGACGGCGAGCGTACCGCTTTTATGGAATCCAACGGCACGGTTCGCATCCGCATGGCGGACGCCAGTTTGCCCCAAGCCGAGCACGGCGGGTATTTTGTGGATACCGGTTCTCCGCATTGGGTAGGACTGGTGACCGATTTGGCGGATTATCCTGTCGTTTTAGAAGGAAAAAGAATCCGGAACGAGGTGTACGGGCCGTCTGGCGTCAATGCCAATTTTTTGGAGCAGGACCGCAACCACCGTTGGCACTTGCGCACCTACGAACGCGGTGTGGAGGACGAGACCCTCAGTTGCGGAACCGGGGCTACCGCCGCCGCCTTGGTGTTGGCTTATTTGAACCCATCCAACGAAGTTTGGACAGAATTGCACACCCGAGGCGGGCTGCTTCGCGTCCGAGCGCAATCCGTCCGCGGTGGTTTTCAAGGAATTGAGTTGGAAGGTCCCGCGGAACTTGTTTTTTCCGGAACATGGCCTATCCTGTAAACGGTTCCATTCGGCTGCGCCTGCCGGAACCCCGGGATTTGGCCCAAACCGTGGAATGGGAGAACAGTCCGGAGAATTGGTCTGTGAGTAACCGTACCACGCCGTACAGCGAAGATTTTTTGCGCCGGTATTTGGAGGAAGCCGGCAAAGACTTTTGGCAAGCTCTGCAAATTCGGTTCATCATCGAATGTGTAGAGACTGGAGCGGCCGTTGGAGCGGTGGACGTTTTTGACGCACAACCGGTACACCAACGGGCAGGCATTGGTATTTTGTTGAGCGAATCCGCACGAGGAAAAGGTTGGGCCTTAATGGCATTGGAAGCGGTGCACGAGTGGGCTTTTCACCACGCATTGCTGCGTCAAGTGCATGCGGAGATTCATGCCAATAATGCGGCCAGCATAGCGCTTTTTGAACGAGCTGGTTACCGGGCTTCGGGCCAATTGAAGCAGTGGCACCGTACGCTAAAAGGCTTTGAGGATGTTGTGGTTTTCCAGTATTTTGCCCCCCCGTACGAACCCAAATAGTGAATAGAGACGCCATGAATTTATTTGGTATATCCAAGAAAACCGCCATCCTGTTCGGGGGGGGGCTGCTGTTGGCTGCAGCCTTTGTGGGCGCTGTTCCGTTTTTCCCCAACGGCCCCCAGGAACCCACTTCGGTGCGCATTCCGCGAGGTGCTCCCTGGGAAGAAGCGGTGGATTCCATCCGCCCGACCTTGCGATTCCCGGTTCTTTTTCGGTTGTGGTCGTCGCTCAAAAATCCTCCAGACTCGGTTCCCGGCGGACACTACGTACTGGAATCTAGTGAGGGCAGTCGGTCTTTGTACGGTCGAATTGCCGGCGGTTGGGAAGATCCCGTGCGGATATCGTTCAACAGCGTGGATAATTTTGGGGTGTTGGCATCCAAGCTAGGCGTTCAATTGGACGCGGATTCTGCTTCTTTTGACGCGGTCTTGCAGAGCGACTCCTTCTGGGTTGCCAACGGAAACATTCCCCGAGCAGAGCGGTTGGCAGCCTTTGTGCCCAATTCCTTTGAGGTATACTGGTCTGCTGAGCCCGAGCAGGTTTTGGTGAAGTTACTGGAAGGCTATGAGGCGTTTTGGACCTCAGAACGGAAGACGCAAGCCCAAGCTCAGGGTTTAACGCCCGTTCAGGTGGCTACCTTGGCGTCTATTGTGCAGAAGGAAACGGCGAAAGGAGAGGAGATGCCGCGCGTAGCGGGTTTGTATTTGAACCGACTGCGTCAGGGCATCAAGCTGCAGTCTGATCCTACCGTCATTTATGCCTACCGCGCTTGGCGGCCGCAAACCAAGCCCGTGCGCCGGGTTTTGAATTACATGCTGCGCGCGCCGGGCCCCTACAACACCTACCAAGTGATGGGGTTGCCCCCCGGACCCATTGCAGTGCCGGAAATACAGGCGTTGCAAGCGGTACTGCAAGCAGAGAAGCATCGGTACCTGTACATGTGTGCTGATCCAGACCGTCCTGGTTTCCATCGGTTTGCGGTAACGGACGTGGCGCACGAAAAGAACAGATTGGACTACATCGCCTGGTTGAATCGGCGGAAGATTTACCGGTAACGCCACGCGCTCTCCGGTTGGGGTGAAGGGCCGTCACCGAGGAACGGCCGCCTTGGCCTTTAAGGTGAGGTTTTCCATGCGGAGGTAGGAACCAAAATTGAGCCAAGAACGCTGCTTCGAGTCCAGACTATTGGGACCAAACATTTTGGCATTAACCTGTGTTCGTGAGGTGACAAAAAGACAGAGCCCCTCCGGGGAGGGGCTCTGTCGCACAAAAAATAGTCCAGCGCTTAGTGCTGCACCACAAATCGACGGGTCACTTGCTGTCCGCCGTAGTCCACGGTGATCACGTACATGCCGGAAGACCAAAGAGAAGTGTTGAACCGGAATAGATTCAAACCGACGTCCGCAGCTAGGTCTTCTTCCGCCAGAACTTGACCTTGAAGATTCGTTACGCGAATTTTGACGGCACCCCCGGTGGAAGTGTTGAACGAGAGGGTAGCTTCGTCGCGCGCTGGATTCGGAACAATCTCGCCCGTGAATACTCCGGGAGCATCGTATTCCTCACGCCCAATACCAATGATGTCTGCCGGTGTGCCCGCTGGAGCTTCGTTCAAACAAAATTCATCAATGGCCCAACCCTCTTTCTCCAAAGTGTAGTCAGACCCGTAGCGGAAACGGAAGATCAACTTACCGGCGTTCTCTGCGGTGAAGCGAATTTGGGCCGAATCCCAGCCACCGGTTTCACCCGACCAGCCCGGACGAACCAAGTCCAAAGAGGTTACGTGTGCGGTGTTGTACCAACGTCCGTTGACCAATACGTTGCCCAAGGTGTACCACGTAATGCCGCCGTCGTAGGACCAATCGACAGAACCACCGTCGTGGTACAATTCAGAATACATGTGGTGCTTGAACTCCATGGTGTACACCTTGTTGCTGTCCAACAAGAAGAAGGGAGTGTGGAGCGCACTTTGGGTCATGTTGTCGTAGGGGCCGGACAACTTGGTAATCCACGCCTTGGTGCCGTTGCTGGCTGCGTTGATGACGGTTTTGTTGGGCGTTCCAAATTCCCAATCGTGCGGCAAGTCTTTATTTTTGTAGTGGAGGCCCAACCAAGCTGGAGTTGCAGGATTTTCAAAATCGTTGCAATACCCACTGGTGGCGGTGATGGCCACTTCGTCCAGTGTAGTAAACGACCTGCACAAAAGGTCATCCGTGGTCAGGTTGTCTTGCTTGTTGTTGGGGCGGGACGTTTCCACACAAATGTTGTAGGTGCCGGCACCGCTGTTGACCCAAACTTGGTCAAACTCGAACCAACGCGTAGCTCCGCGAAGCAACGGGGGAGTGAATGCAACGGTCTCGTAAGAACTCCATGCGCCTCCATTCACCTGGTACCGAACACGGCAGGAATCCAACTTCTTGGCGCCAGTGTTTTGCAAACGAACCTTGATGTGGGAGGTATCTCCCGGGATGATCAAGTATTCGCGCGTGTCCACAACAATGGGTGCTGCTGAGTTTTGCGGCGGTACGTACAATTCAAAATCGTCGATGGCCCATCCTTTGCCCGATCCGGAGGAACCGGTTGCCATCCGGAAACGCAGACGCAATGGATTGGTATTGCCATTCCAAATGTTCAACGGAATGCTGGAAGAAATCCATTGGTTTCCGGTGGTACCGGCCCAGCCCGGTCCGTTGAGGGACGTCAGTGCCGGGACGCCGTACTGGCTGCCGTACCAATTCACACCCACGTTTACAGAACTGTTGCCCAATAAGTTCCAAGTATTGTTGTTGAAGAACTCTACGCAACCGCCGTCGCCCGCGGCAAAATCAAAGAATTGCTTGAAGCGCAACTCGGCACCCACGATGGTGTCGAAGTTTTTCAGGGTAGGAACGCGAAGAACCTCGTTCCGTGCGGGGTGGTAGTTTTCCTTCAACCCGGTTACCCACGCATTGGTTCCAGAGGCTGCGCCGGTAAATGCGCCGCCTTTTTGTGGGGTTCCAAATTCCCACATTTGCATGGAGGTTGCTGCCGTGTTGGTAGGACCTACCGTAATACCGTTGGCTTGCGCAAAGAAGCCCATTTGGTCGCCGGCACAGCCCTCAAAGTTGATGGGACCGAAGGGAATGTTGAATTCTGTGGTGCCCGCCGTAATTCGCTTGGCCGTATCGTTAAAGGCGTAGGCGTCTCCCACTAAAGTCGTCCAAGCTTTCAACTGAAAATCGCCCGAGTAGTAGGTGGGACCTACTGGCAACGTAAAGTTTGCGGTACCGCCAGCCGGAATCGGTCCCGCAAAAGTTGCGGTGTACGTGGCCGTATTGGCAGGGGTACACAAGTCGCGCACGACGTACGAAACGGGAATGTTTGTTGCCGCCGAAGTACCGTAGTTGCGCAAGACCAGTACTGGAGCGACGGTAGGGGTTTGTACGGCGGTGGAATTCGCAGGAGTACTTACTAGTGCAACGCCCACGTCGTTCGCAGCCCGGTTGTATATGGTGAAGTTGTCAAAAGCAATGTCCGCCAATTCACCTGCGTTGTTTTTCTTCGTGGTCAAACGAAGTTTCACTACTTTGTTGTTGTACGCACTCAAATTGACCGAGAAAAACTTCCAATCCTGAGTAGCATCCGTGTGCTGGGCAGGTGCAACGGATAGGGCACTGTTGGGTACGTTGGTCCAAACGTTGGAATTGACGTCCACTACCTGCAACCCTACCGAGTTGATGTCTGCACCGTTCATGTGGTACCAAAATTCCAATGTGGCATTGGGCATGCCGCCCAAGTTGATGCAGCGCGTGGACTGCCACAAAGAAGTTGGTGAGTTGGAGCCAAAAGAAGCTTCGGAGTACAGGTAATTACCCGTTCTTCCAAAGCCAAAGCGAGGCCCGGTGGTTGCAGTTGTGGTTAGGCCGGACTCCACCATAAAGGCGTACTCCCCACTGTTTGATGCCGGTATGGAAGACCATTCCGTGGTGCCAAACGTACCTGGGTTTAATGCCGTGCCGTTGCCAGGGTTCCATCCGGCTCCCTCAAACGTAAGTCGATGAGGGAAGGTTGCCAGAGGAGCAAATTGATCGATGGTACGCGGGCCAATGGTGTCGTTATCAACCTTATTGTCGTTGGCGGCGTCCACAAAGACTTTGAGTGTGTACGTGGCATACGCAGACAAGTTTGCCTTGGGAACGAAGTTGTAGAAGGCGGTATCTCCCAAATTCAACGTTTTGTTGATGGTGTCTCGGAAAACAACTGGAGGGTTGGTGCCTTGACGTACTACAAAACCAACAGGAATTCTTAGGATGGGCGAAAATCCGTTGTTTCGAACTTGGATCCGCACCACTTCTTGGTTGGTGTACGAACAGAAACCATTCTGAGGTTTGTTGAAAGCCAAGACCTCCATTTCCACTGGGTTTGGCTCGTAAATTTTGAGGTCGTCGATCGAGATGTCACCCAAGTCTTGGGCAGCAGATCCGGCTTTAGTAGCACGAAAACGAAGGCGAATGTTTCGGTTTTTATAAGCCGTTAAATTCACAACGGCCTTTTTCCAAGGGGCCGTTGAGGCGGTTTGTTGCGCTCCAGTTAACGTAAAAACTCCCAACACCCAATCCGCGTTTGCGTTCGTTAGCGAACTGTTGGTGTCAACGTCCACGATTAAGTTGCCCATATTGGCACCAAACATGTGGTAGTAAAACTGCAGTGCAACGTTCTGCATTCCAGATAGTTTTAAGCACGGAGTAATCAGCGCTGTGGAAGCTCCCGAGGTACCTTGCGACGCTTCGGTATACAAATACTTACCGTTGCCCGTGGTGTTGTCTCCGGCAGGGCCTGTATTGAATGTGCCCGTGGGACCGTTGCGAATGGACCATGCAAATCCGGTTTGGTTTTGTAGTGGATTCACGGTCCAGTTTCGTCCGGCTGGCGGATTGCCAACGGGGAATATTCCTCGGTGCGTCGTTCCGGTAGCTCCGACGCCACTGCCGGCAATCCAGGAAATGTTGTCAAAAGTTTCCGTCCAAGGGAACGTGGTGATTACGTTCGGAAACGAGTTGGGCAATGTGGTTCCGCAAACCAAAGGGGGAGACGGATTGCGCCAGAAAGTGTAGAAGTTTGGGTTGGTAGAAAGACCGGGAACGCGCGTTTTGTTCATGCACGAGGTGCAATCGAAAATCTCCAAATACCAATCAATGGTATCCCCAACATTCAAACCGGTAAAGGTGTAGGAAAAGTTAGAAGAGTCCGGACATGCAGCCAGATTTACCGGGGTCATGTTCAAATTCTGCCAACCGTTGTTGTTCTTGTTGTAGAACAAAACAACACTGTCTACCCCGGAGGTAATGCCTTGAGTTTTGGGGTCACGAGCACGCAAAATGATGCTTTCGTTTACAAAGTACCGCGCTCCAATGGGTTGACTACCGCCCGGAATGTTGAACTTAAAGGACGGAGCTTGCAGTTCGCAGGGTGCTGCTTCCACTTTGACGTTGTCCACAAACCAACCGGCCGGGTCAGCTTGGCCTTGGGGGGTACGGTATTCTAGGATGAATCGGATTTTGCACTGGGCAAAACCGTTGCCCGTTCCAGCAGGACCTCCGCCCAACAGACTGCTCAGGTTAAACGTCTCTTGCACCCACCACGACGGCAGCGGCGCCGTTCCGGCACCAGTCAAAGTCAATCCCCCCCAGTAGTTAGCGGCGGAGGGATTTGGGTAGGAAATCTCGTTGAAGTACGGACTGGTGGCGTTGAAGTTGGAGGATGGTCCCTGGTAGTGCGGTGCGCCCAATCGCGTCCACGTAGCTCCGTTGTTGTTGGAGACCATGATGTAGGCCTGTTGTCCGTAGTGAACCTTACAAATTTGATCGAAGGTCATGCGAACAAACACGTTGCCCAAGGTGGAAAACGTATTGGTTTCAAAAATGATCGAATCAAACGGTACCACTTTGGCGTGGTACGATTTTCCAGGACTCACGAACAGCGCCGTGGTATCGTTCCAGTAAGGCACGGTGGTGCTGGGCGTGGTGTGGAACGTAGTGACACTGTCGGGACCCGACGGTGCGTCAAATCGTTCGCGAAATTTTACGCTGACCAAGGGTGATTGCGCGTAGGCAGCCAGGCTTGCAAGAAGCAATAAGCCTGAAAATAAGGGACGGAGAGTTCCTTTCATGGGATAAAGTTTCGTCTTTGCAGAATACCGCATCCAACAAATATAAGATTTATAGAGAAACGCGTTGCGTTTCAGCGCCTTTTTAGCGCACGTTCACGGAGAAAACGCGGTCGTCGGCCAAAAAGCCTTCGAGGTGATCGCCGGGAACTACCGGGCCAACACCAGCTGGCGTGCCCGTAAAGATCAAATCCCCTGTTTTGAGGGTAAAATACCGACTCAAGTGCGCAATAATTTGTGCCGGCGAATGAATCATATCGCCCACATAACCGAACTGTACGGTCTGGCCGTTTTTTTGCAACGAAAAATTCAATCCGTCCAACACTCCCGGGGATTTCCATGCGCCCACCACAGCACTGCCGTCGAATCCCTTGGCTTTTTCCCAAGGTAGTCCCTTGCTTTTCAGTTCCGACTGAAGGTCACGCGCCGTAAAGTCCAATCCAACGGTCACGGCCTCAATGTACTTGTGAGCAAAACGTGGTTCGATGTGTTTCCCAACTTTACCAATGCGCAAAACAACTTCCAGCTCGTGGTGGATGTCTTGGCTGAACGATGGAACCACGAAGGGAAGGTTTTTTCCCAGAAGGGCAGAGTCTGGTTTGCAAAAGACGACGGGCTCCTCCGGGACAGCGTTGCCCAATTCTGCCGCGTGGGCAGCGTAGTTGCGTCCGATGCACAGGATTTTCATCGCATGGACTGGCGAATTTGGGCCAATGCTTTTTTGGTGTACAAGGGGAAGTCTGCGTTCATGACCCAGCTGTAGTAGCCGTTGTCGTTCAATAGAATTTCGCGCACGCGTCTGCCTTTGTGCTTGCCAAAAGTGAAGATCTCCTGGCCTTCGGCGTCAAAAGCGATGAAGCCGGCAAAGTCAACCACTTTTTGACGATTGCTGTATTCCGCTAAAAAGCGAACGTCGTTTTCCAACTGCTCCGGATAGCGATCCAGTTGCGCTTCCAAAACCTCCAGGGTAGCCAAGACGTCCGCTTCCGCCGTGTGGGCATTTTCCAATGGTTTTCCGCAGTAAAACTTATACGCGGCGCTGAGCGTGCGCTCTTCCAAACGGTGAAAAATGTTTTGCACGTCGATGGCCAATCTGCCTTGAAAATCAAAATCAACGTTGGCCCGGAGCATTTCCTCCGCCAAAAGGGGAATGTCGAATTTATTGGAATTGAATCCGGCCAAATCGCATCCGTCCAAGTATTCGCCTATTTCTTTTGCGAAGGCGCTAAAGGGAGGACAGTTTGCCACCATTTCGTCTGAGATTCCGTGTATCGCTGACGCGGCGGCGGGAATGGGGCGGCCCGGGTTGACGCGCCAAACCTTGGAGCGGCGCTCGTTGTCTGGCATGACCTTCACGATGCACAATTCCACAATGCGGTCGTGCACCACTTGGATACCGGTCGTCTCCAAGTCAAAAAAACAGAGGGGGCGCTCCAGGCGCAGAACAGCCACGTTAGATGTTGCGGTTTACGTCCCACGCCTCCAAATAGTCCGCCACGCGGCGAACAAACATTCCGCCCAAGGCTCCGTCCACCACGCGGTGGTCGTAGGAGTGGGACAAGATGATTTTGTGGCGAATGGCAATCATGTCTCCTTCTGGGGTTTCTACCACGGCGGGCATTTTACGGATGGCGCCTACGGCCAAGATGGCCACTTGGGGCTGGTTGATGATGGGCGTACCCATGACGTTGCCAAAGCTGCCGACGTTGGTCAGGGTGTAGGTACCTCCTTGGATGTCGTCCGGCTTCAATTGGTTGGTTCGCGCGCGGTTGGCCAAGGCATTGACCTGTTTGGTGATGCCGCTCAAATTGAGCTGGTCCGCGTTCTTGATGACCGGAACGATTAGGTTTCCGGTGGGAAGCGCAGTGGCCATGCCAATGTTGATGTTCTTGTGGCGGTATATTTTATCCCCGTCAATGCTGATGTTGATTAGGGGGAAATCCTTAATGGCCTTCGCAACGGCTTCGATGAAAATGGGGGTAAAGGTGATTTTTTCGCCTTCCCGCTTTTCAAACGCCTGCTTCACGTTGTCCCGCCAGCGAACCAAGTTGGTGACGTCTGCCTCCACAAAACTGGTGACGTGGGGGGAGGTGGATTTGCTCATCACCATGTGGTCCGCAATGAGCTTGCGCAAGCGGTCCATTTCAATAATTTCGTCTCCTTCTTGCGGGCTGTAACTGGACGTTTTTGGGGTCGAACTGGCAGCGGGAGCTGCAGCAACAGGCGCGGAAACCGCAGGAGCGGCAAGCGCAGCGGGGGCTGAAGCAGAACCTCGGTTTGCCAAATAGGCCAAGAGGTCTGCCTTGTTCAAACGACCGTCCGCACCACTGCCGGGAATTTGATCCAATTCTGCGGCGCCCAAACCTTCTTTGGCGGCAATGCTGCGCACCAAAGGCGAGTAGAAACGTCCGGACGAAGTACGGCCCACGGGCAGCGCTTCGGTTGTCGGTACAAAGGGTATTGCTTCTGGAGCTTCAGCGGCGGCAGGCGCAGCAGGGGCTGAGGCGGAAGCTTGGGGTGCGGCGGCGGAAGCCGGTGCGGTGGCGGAAGCAGAGCCTGATTCCGTTTCAACGAGGGCCAGGGCTTGGCCCACTTGAACCACGTCGTTCACCTCGTACAACCATTTAACCAAGGTCCCGGCCACCGGGGATGGAACATCGGAGTCAACTTTGTCGGTGGCGATGGTCAGGACGGATTCGTCCATGGCGATGGAGTCACCGGGTTGTTTCAGCCATTGGGTAATGGTTGCTTCGGCAACGGATTCGCCCATCTTGGGCAAGAGCAATTCGAACTGAGCCATGGGTCACAGGTTGTGGCGCAAAGGTACGCAATCAAGCGCGTTTCCCACGCAAGGCGCGCAACAGGATTGCCAGATCCACTTGAACATCCCAGTGTTTTAGGTAGACTTCTGCGGGGGAATCTGGCAACGAAGTCGACGATTCGGCTTGTTGGGGATAAGGCCGAAATACGGCGTCTGTGGGACCAACCCAAGATTTCCCTCCCCAGACAACACCCGGCCATCCCACTGCAGCAGGCCGTGTGTTGGGGTGCAGCCAGAGGAGCGGCCAAAAGGGCAACAAGACCAAGGCCACCGACCCATCGAATTGACGTTTTCTGCGCCGGTTGATGGGGTCCAATAAACCCGTTGCGGACTCATCGGATTGAAATCCTTGAAGGTCTTTGGATTCTGAAGCCAGCACCCAGCCGCGGTCTGGATACGCAAATCGGTAACTTTTATTGGGGTGTTCGGCCATAAAACGAACCACTTGCGTCAAATCCAATTCGTCGGGATAAAACTGAATTTCAGTAATGCCCAAAGCCGCCACGGCCTCCGGCAAATCGTTCAGCCCCACCGTCCATTGCGCCTGCGGAATGGGGCCGTTGGCTATTTTTTGGAAATCGGTGTTTTGCGCAGAGGCCGCAAGATTGCGCACGTGCACAATTCGTCTTTGTTGCAATTGAATCCAATTGATGCCGCCCCACCCCAGCAAACTGGCTACGGTGCGAAAGAACAAGGCCAACAGGGCGGAGGTAGCAGTACCCAACACCACCAAAGCACGCGAAAAACGAAGATCCTCCGGCAGGAGGGCGTAGCCGGCGAGTGCCACCCCAAGCCCCAAAAACAACCCGGTTACCAAGGGAGTAATGCGACTGGGTCTTCGGTAGCCGTCAACCGCGGCCCGCGCAGCGATGGCCACCAAAACCAAAGCAGGCGCAAAAAAATACCAGTACGAATCCGGATACGAACCGCCCTGAATGTAGCGGTGGTTATTTTCCCAGTAGCGCGTCCAGCCCGCCAGAGCCAGCCAGGAAGCGGCGGCATCGAGCAAAGGCCATCGCCACCGGTGCACTGCACGTTTGGCCACGGACAAAGCCGCCCGCGCAAAAACGCCAAGGCCAATAAGCGCCTCAAATCCAACGGCTGCTTGGGGAGCAAAGTGCTTTTTGGCAAAGACCACCATGGCCTCGTAAAAAACCCGGACGTAGTTTAAACTGCCTTTTTTGGTGGATTCTCCTTTGAAATGGACCATGGGTTCAGACCCCATGTAGGCGTTGGTGTAACCGGCTTCAAG
>ENA-OUVC01001713-OUVC01001713.1-marine-metagenome-genome-assembly--contig:-NODE-1713-length-12751-cov-5.485403_pt1 | contig 12751 bp, 14 predicted proteins | sample MGYA00248622_ERZ508571 | MGnify/ENA primary metagenome ERZ508571 (study PRJEB26236, sample SAMN06267175) | marine metagenome | isolation source: Columbia River Estuary | place: USA:Columbia River... | reverse complement strand
TCCCAAACGAATTACAAGTAGTCGAAAATGCCTCGGGCGAAAGCCCGAGGCATTTTCATTTCTCTTCTAGTGTGTGTAGCTATGGCAAGTAACGGTCGTGGGTTCTGGATGCACCAGTTTGTGGAATATTTCATTGCTGGCGGACTCGTCATGATGTCGGCACAGTTGAAAGAGCCAGCTATTCCTGCAGCAATGGGACTCATCATGCTGGTCAACACTGCGGTTACCGATGGTCTGTTGAGTGCATTCAAATGGATTAGCCGTGGCGTGCATCGCGTGATCGATTGGCTCATCATTGTTGCTTGTCTAGTGTTGCCATTTGTGGCCGACATGGAAGCGAATGGGCGAATTGCGCTTTTCGGAGTTGGTGTTGTACTTGGAGTCATAGTTCTTGGCACCAACTTTGCCAAGCGTGGTGCGCAACCAACACCTCGTCGTTAGGCTGAACGCATGGGCTTCACAACACCAGCACCCGATCTTGAAAAAATTCGTACAGCATGGGAAACCTGGGAGCGTGGCGAAGAACAACCTGGCAAGACGCTTGCAAACCTCAAAACTGCTGGCCTCGATGAAGTAATTCGTCAGTTGATTGCAAGTGGCTGGGCTCCTCAAGCGTAAATTCGCAACATGATTCGCGCTGGTGGCGATCAACGTATTCAGCGTCCAGCAGATGTGTGGGTGCGTCCCACCAACCCGTTTGCGCAGGTAAACCATTCGTCGCTGCGCAATACGCCAGAATTATTGGGCAGACTGCAACGCTTTGCCAACGCACTTGAACAAACACCACCGCCAGTTGGTTCGCGTGCCTCTGCAGTGTTGGTACCTATTTTTGATGGCCCGAGTGGACCAGAAGTGGTGCTCACTCGCAGGTCGCAAGTGCTCACAAGTCACAAAGGGGAAGTGTCATTTCCTGGCGGGCGAGTGGATGCAGGAGAGACGTTCATTCAGGCTGCAATTCGCGAAGCGTATGAAGAGATCAATTTGGAACCATCTCATGTGCAAGTAATTGGTGAGATGAACGCACTGTCAACCTATGTCAGCAATAGCCACATTGTTCCCGTGCTGGCATATTTAGAAACGCCACCTTCAATGACGGCGGTGAATGCGGAAGTTGACCGCGTGTTCTCTGTGGCGCTTACCGAACTGGTGCGCGATGACACCTATGTCGAAGAGCACTGGGGAACACCACCGAATCAGCATCAGATTCACTTTTTTCATTTAGATGATGAAACAGTGTGGGGAGCAACTGGAAAGATGTTGCACCAACTCATCAATATTGCGGTCTTGAGCGAGTGGGCATAATTCGTTAGGCACCGGTTGCACGAACTGCAACATAAAACGTTTCAGCCCACATGAAGCACCGAATTTTTCGAGTTCGTGCTTGATTTGTGCACGAAGAAGTTAAGTCGCGGTGAAACTGCTGATCAAGAGTTTCTCGCACCGCTTCGGTGAACTTACCAAGCCTCTTGATATTGCGATAACCAAAATCGTGTCGAATGCATGCCTGAGTGAAATTGAATGATTTTCCTTCATTACCTACGACAGGGGCAGAGCAACCGTCAGTTGTCCAATCAAGTTGTGGATAGGCACGCTTCAACGCGAATTTTTCTCGTGCGAACGCGTTGATATCGATATCAAAGACCACGTAACTCACTGCCTCTATTGGTGATTCAAATACGGGTGGGTTCAGCCGATGGGGAATATGGACGGTCAGCAGGCTCGTGACCGCAACGAGCGAATTGAGCATGAAGCCCATCGCTATTGCTTTCTGTTAGTGGTGAATCACCACATGTGTGCGCCGTGCAACTACACGGGAAACCTATTTTGTGCGAATGGCTTTCAGCACATTGGCCATTTCAATTGCGCCAACTGCTGCCTCTTCGCCTTTGTTTCCTGCGCCAGGGCCAGAACGCTCTACTGCTTGTTCAACATTTTCAACCGTGAGCACAGCAAAACCAATTGGCATGCCAGTTTCTAATTGAATTTGGGCAATGGAGTCGGCAACTGGGCCAGCAACATATTCAAAGTGTGCGGTTTCGCCACGAATAACAGCGCCAAGTGTGACGAGCGTGTCGTAACGGCCAGTGAGAGCCATTGCCTTTGTGGTCACCGGAATTTCGTACGCACCAGGAACCCACGCAATATCAATGTTGCTTTCGGACACGCCATGATTAGCGAGTCCGCGCTTTGCGCCATCGAGCAGGGCGCTCACAATGAATTCGTTGAATCGTGAGCACACAATTCCAACGCGTAGTCCCTTGCCGTCTTGTGATCCTTCAAATGTGGTCATGTTGTTCTCCTTATTTTCCTGAAATGTCTGACGAGTCAAATACGTGGCCCATGCGCTCGCGCTTAGTGCGCAAATACGCTTCGTTTTCTGGTGTTGGTTCGATGCTGAGTGGCACTCGTTCCACAATGCGCAAGCCGTATCCAGCAATACCGCCGTATTTGGCTGGGTTGTTGGTCATGAGGCGAAGTTCGCGTGCACCAAGGTCAGCAAGAATCTGCGCGCCAATTCCGTATTCGCGACTGTCTACAGGCAAACCAAGTTCAGTATTTGCATCAACGGTGTCGAAGCCTTCGTCTTGTAGTGAGTACGCCCGAATTTTGTGGCCAATTCCGATGCCTCGTCCTTCGTGGCCACGCAAGTAGACGACTACTCCCTTGCCTTCTTCGTCAATCTGTTGCATAGCAGCGGCTAGCTGTGGACCGCAGTCGCAACGCTTGCTGCCAAACACGTCGCCCGTCAAACATTCGCTGTGTACGCGAGTGAGTACGGGTGCACCATCGCTCACATCACCCTTAACGAATGCAAGGTGCTCAATGCCGTCAATGGTGCTCTTGTATGCAACGCACGTGAAGCCACCCCATTCGGTGGGAACTGTTGCAGAACCAACGCGCTCAACAAGACGTTCGTGGTGGCGGCGGTATTCAACAAGGTCCGCAATAGAGGAGAGCAAGAGGTTGTGCTCGGCGCAGAACTTGCGCAAGTCTGGCAAGCGCGACATGGTGCCGTCGTCGTTTTGAATTTCGCAAATAATTCCGGCTGGTTGCAAACCTGCAAGTCGAGCAAGGTCTACTGCAGCTTCGGTGTGTCCTGCGCGCTTCAGTACGCCGCCCTCACGTGCACGCAATGGAAAGATGTGGCCAGGACGTGCAAATGCTGAATGCGAAATGGTTGGGTCGGCTAGTCCGCGCAGTGTTGCTGCGCGGTCTGCTGCTGAAATTCCCGTAGTCGTGCCTTCCATAAGGTCAACTGAAATGGTGAACGCTGTGCGATGGCTCTCAGTGTTGTTGTCCACCATGAGGGGGAGTCGCAAGTCGTCGCAGCGTTCGCCAGACAATGGTGCAACGACAACACCAGAAGTGTGGCGCACAATGAAGGCAATCTTCTCTGGGGTTGCGAACTGCGCAGCCATGATGAGGTCGCCTTCATTCTCGCGGTCTTCGTCGTCCACCATGACGATCATTTCGCCACGCGCAATTGCCGCAACGACATCTTCAATTGGTGACATTTCAACCTGTTTGTTGCTCATATGGGGTCCTTTAGTTGAGATTCGGTTCGAGAATGATTTCAATATCGCCGTCAAGATTGGTGGTTGACACCACGCGACCGCGCCACATGTCGGCCATGGTTTCAGCTGCTGGCCCCGCAAATATTCCTGCGGCATTGTCTCCACCAGCAATCACTGGGGCAATGTGCATGATGTATTGGTTAATGAGACGCTCGCGATGAAACGATGCAGCAACACGTGCGCCACCTTCGACAAGCAACTGCACAACGCCTTCGTTTCCTAGCGTGTCTAGCAATTCGGTAATTGAACCAGTCCACTGCGTGCATGGGTGAACATTTGCCTGCGGATCTATGTTGCCAAGCACGATTCGACGTGGCGATGGGCCATGAACATCGCGCACGGTAAGCGTTGGATTGTCGGCACGAACTGTTCCGGCTCCAACCACAATTGCGTCGCTTTCAGCGCGCAACTGGTGAACGCGCTTGCGTGCAGTTTCACCGGTAATCCATTTGCTCGACCCATCGGCTGCGGCAATGCGTCCATCAATAGTGCTTGCCATCTTCAACACAACAAATGGTCTGCCGGTTGATCGATGATGCAAGTAAGGCGCTAGCTGTGCGCGCACGTCGTGTTCAAGCACGCCAACATCAACTGTGATGCCAGCATTGCGCAGTAGTTGCACACCACTTCCAGAAACTTTTGTATCAGGATCAAGTGTTCCAACGACTACGCGACTTATTCCAGATTCAATGATCGCTGTGGTGCATGGGCCAGTGCGCCCGGTGTGACTGCATGGTTCAAGAGTCGAATACAACGTTGCGCCAATGGCCTTGTTTCCCGCAGCACTTAGCGCAACAATTTCGGCGTGTGCATTGCCGGGTTCAAGCGTTGCACCAGTAAACACTTCGCCGCTTTGTGACACCACAACGGCGCCAACCCACGGGTTTGGTCGCGAACGCAAGCGCGCATCATTGGCAGTGATAACCGCCAAGCGCATGTGCTGTTCGTCGAGTGTGTTCACGGATGTTGCCCTTTTGTTGTCGCGCAGTTTGCACAACGTGCAGGGCAGAGCGCAGACGACAAAAGCAACACCGGCATGTGCGAACAGACCGCAAGAAGCGGTACGTGCAAACGCAAGCGCAACCTTCGCCTTCCTGCTCCCATCCGGACTCTGACCGTCGGCCCTGGAATTTCACCAGATCAGCCCCACGATTGCTCGTGAGGGTCGCGGGCTTTCACCGCCGGTAGGGGATTTCACCCAACCCTGCAAGAAGTACTTACATTGCTATGTAGGTAACAGGATATCGGCGTTATTTTGCTTGGCCTCTACGCGAAGCAGCACGATTACACCGCTCAAAATAAGCACGGCGCCAAATAACTGGCGAATACTGAAGCTTTGATTCAGGAAGAACACGCCACTGCAGATGGCAACGAGCACTTCCCAGGTTTGAATGACGGCGCTTTTACTTGCCCCAATCAGGTTCATGCCGGCAAAGAAAATTCCCATTGCGCCGATAGTTCCAACAATTCCGATCTCTAGGGCGGGTAGCCACACGTCGGCAGTAAACGGCATTGTTGTTGGCAGTCCTGGTGGGTCAATGAGCCACACGACGACAAATGAAAATCCGGCACCACCAAAAACGAGAATGAGTCCACTGACCAAATCGGTTTTTGGCATCGACGCTCCAGCAAGAACCGAATAGATGGCGTAGGCAAATGCTCCGAAGACGATGATGGCAACACCTTTTGCCTGACCACCAGACAATTTGCTTGCACTTAATGCAACGCCGAGCAGCGTGATCGCTAGGCAGGGCCAAATAATTTTTGGTGGAACGTGACGGAAAAATACCCAACCGAAAAGCACCACAAGAATTGGGTAAAAGTAGAACAGCACCATGGCAAGTCCACTTGGAAGATAATCAAATGCGGTGAACATGCAAATGCTGTTTGAGTACAGACCTATTGCGCCGAGTAGAAAAAGTTTAAGACTCAGTTTTTTCGTTGGCCATTTTCCAAGACCTATTTTGAATGTTCGATAGATGAGCAACACAACAACCGCAATGATGTACCGCGAACACATCAGTCCAAAAGAATCTGCGCCATTATCCGTTGCGTGATACACAAAAATTGGTGTAATGCCGTACAACGTTGCACTGATAAGTCCAAACACCACTCCAAGGACTCCACGGTTTTTTAACACATGGAAAAACTAGTCGCTGGGGTTATGGCTTAATGCCAGCAGCGGTATCGCGTTCGCGGTCACGAGACATGACACTGCGCGCAATTCGAATGCCAATGAAGGCCATTCCCGCAATCAAAATTCCAAACACGGCAATTTGCATTGATCCACCACGATCGCCTGTTAACACTGGCTTCGTTCCGCAACCCGGCTTTGGATATAGACCCACACAGGCGCTGTAATCCATTCCGCTTAACAAGTCGGGAATAGAGGTTTCGCTTGTTGGTGCAATTGGTTGGGTGGTGTCTGAACTCACCTCTGTATCGTCACACCTCTTGGGCTCAAATGCCAGTCCTCAACTAAGGTCATGTGTCTCTATGGCTTCCGAACTAGCACCGCAACCTACGGTTTTGGTGGTCGATTTTGGGGCTCAGTACGCCCAGTTGATCGCTCGTCGAGTGCGTGAGGCGCAGGTGTATTCAGAAATCGTGCCGCATCGCATTACGGCAAAAGAAGTGCGCCAGCGCAAGCCAATCGGCATCATTTTGTCGGGTGGCCCTGCAAGCGTGCACGTTGAAGGAGCGCCTCTTCTTGATCCTGAAATTTATGAACTGGGTATTCCAATTTTGGGCATTTGCTATGGCTGCCAGCTGATTGCTCAGCAACTGGGCGGAGAAGTAGCACGTGGTGGGCGAGGCGAATACGGGCGAACGACACTGCAGCGAATTGAGGGTTCAACATCGCAGTTGCACCACGACGGAATTCCTGCCCAACTGAGTGTGTGGATGAGTCATTTCGATGCGGTATCGGTGTTGCCAAGTGGGTTCGTCGCCACAGCAAGCACACCAGATGCGCCAATGGCAATGATTGAAAGTTCAAGTCGCAAAATTTGGGGAGTGCAGTATCACCCAGAAGTTGGGCACACCGAGCATGGTCAAGATGTGTTGGAGCAATTTCTGCATCATCTTGTTGGGGCAGAACGCTCGTGGACCATGTCATCAATCGTTGACGATCAAGTTGCCGCAATTCGTGAACTCGTTGGCAAAGAACGCGTGATCTGTGGTCTGTCTGGTGGAGTGGATTCTGCAGTTGCCGCCGCACTTGTGCATAAGGCGATCGGCAATCAACTCACGTGCGTCTATGTAGACATCGGGCTCATGCGCAAAAACGAAAGTGCGCAAGTAGTTGAAACATTTAAGCGCAACATGGGTATTGAATTGATTCATGTGGATGCTGGTGCCCGATTCTTTGAAAAATTAAAAGGCATTACCGAGCCAGAAGCAAAACGCAAGGCAATCGGTGAAACCTTCGTTCGTATCTTTGAAGAACATACCGGCGGTATTACCGATGCAAAGTTCTTAGTGCAAGGAACGCTGTATCCAGACGTCATCGAAAGTGGTGGTGTTGACGGAACTGCAAGCGTCATTAAAAGTCATCACAACGTTGGCGGACTCCCAGACGACATGACACTGAAGTTGTGTGAACCACTGCGCACGTTGTTTAAAGATGAAGTGCGCAAAGTGGGAACCGAATTGGGACTACCCGATGAAATTGTGTGGCGTCAGCCGTTTCCTGGCCCTGGCCTAGGTGTACGCATCATTGGTGAAGTAACTCCAGACAAAGTCGCAATCTTGCAAGAAGCAGATGCAATTGTTCGCGAAGAAGTAAAACTCGCGGGGCTAGAGCGCGAAATTTGGCAAGCCTTCGCTGTGCTTGCAGATATTCGTTCAGTTGGTGTGATGGGCGATGAGCGCACGTATGGTCGGCCAATCATCATTCGCGCGGTAACCAGTGAAGACGCCATGACTGCAGACTGGGCACGATTGCCATATGAACTGCTTGAAAAAATGTCATCTCGGATCATTAACGAGGTGAAAGGTATTAATCGAGTGGTGTACGACGTGACGTCGAAACCACCGGGAACCATTGAGTGGGAATAGCTCTATTTGCAGGGTTTTAGCGTGAATGACATCAAACCGTAACTATCGGTAGGATGACCACATCATGATCCGTGACGCCATTGGGCGTATACGTCGAAGCGCACCAGCATTGGTGGCCATCATCCTCACCACTTCAGTGGCTGTGGGTTACCCCGTTGCGCCCGTCAATGCATTGGGCCTTTCACCAGCAACGGGTTCATCAAATGATGAGCAGCAGCGCGTAAATCAAATCATTGCTGAACTTGATCGTTTAGGAGAACAGATTGATGCGCTCGGAGAAGAGTATTCGCTTGCAGTCAATGACATGGAAGACATTGCTGTTGAAATTAAGAACACGGAAAAGCGCATTGCTGAAAAAGAAGTTGAACTTTCTTCCATGCAGGCAGAACTGAAACAGCTTGCGTTGAAGACGTTTACCCACGGTGGCTTGTCAAGTGGGCTTTCAAGCATTCTTGGTTCAACAAGTTCGCTCAGTGACATTGTGCGTAAAAAATATTTAACAGGTGTTGCATTGAATACAGGTGTGGGAAACACTGACGCGCTGCAAGGCGTTATTGATGATTTGGCAAAAGAACGTGCAACGTTGGAAAAGCAAAAGAAGAAGGCTGAATCTGCAGCAAATTATGCAGCTTCTCAGTTGGACAGAGCGGAATCACTTGCTTCTGCCTATGAGCAAAAGCAAGCACAAGCAGAGCGAGAGTTGGGCGCTGCATTGCGAACGGAGCGACAACGTCGTGAGGACGCTGCATTAGGTGCGGCTAAAGCAGAGGCTGCAAAATTTAAGGGCGCGAAGTATGCCAACGTTGCACCTGCATCGTCAAAGGCTGGAGCAGCAATTCGTGCGGCCCTTTCGCAACTGGGCGTTCGTTACAGGTTCGGTTCTAAGTCGCCGGGAAATTCCTTCGACTGTTCAGGACTTACATCATGGGCGTGGGGAGTGGCGGGAGTGGGAATACCACGCACTTCGCGTACGCAATATGCGGGCCTGAATCGCATTCCAACGGCAGCCATTCAACCTGGAGACTTGATTTTTAGTGGCTACCCAATTCATCACGTGGGTATGTATTTAGGTAATGGCCAGATGGTGCATGCACCACGTACTGGCGATGTGGTGAAAGTAAGCGCCGTGTATTGGTCGCGTGTTGTTGGCGTAGTTCGACCAAGATAGAAGCATGGCAATGAGCATTCCTGGTTGGGATCATTCAACGTTCACTCACGATGATGTATCGCACGAGACGTATCGCAAAGGCAGCGGTCCAGCAGTTGTAGTGGTGCATGAAATTCCAGGCATCACACCAAAGGTTTTGGAATTTGCGGAACGTGTCGTTGCACAAGGATTCACCGTGGTCATGCCACTCTTAGTTGGCGAAGTAGGTCGTGAACCATCTGGTGGTTACACCGCTTCATCAATGAGCAAAATATGCATTTCGCGTGAGTTCACCACCATGGCCATGCATAAAACATCACCAATCATTTCGTGGCTACGCGCCCTCGCACGCCAGATTCACAGTGAAGTCGGTGGTATAGGTGTTGGTGCAGTGGGCATGTGTTTCAGTGGCGGTTTCGCACTTGGAATGATGGTGGACGACATCATGGTTGCGCCAGTGTTGTCACAGCCGTCGATGCCGTTTGCGGTTGGTTCGCGTCGATCAGGAGATCTCAACCTCAGCCCAAGCGATGAAGCACGAATTGTTGAACGAGCGCAATCAGGATGCCAGGTGCTGGGTCTGCGATTTACTGGCGACAAGTTAGTTGGCACGCGCTTCAATTCACTACGCGAGCTTCTTGGCGATGCCTTCGTTGCAGTGGAATTTGAGTCGACGACAAAACAAGATCACTCCGTTCTTACTGAACAAATTCAGGAAGAGGGAGTTGTGCGCGTGCTTGAGTTTTTGAAATTGAAATTACTGAAGTAATTACTTTTCAATCTTCACCACAAAACGCGGGTCGCGAAAGCTTTTTAAGCTCTGCAGTGCTTTGCTCGCGGTGGTGCATTCGGTAACGATGTGGCGCGCAAGTTTTCCTTTTGCCGCCTTGGCGTCATGCCCGCCTGCTTTGCCCGACTTTTCGTTCAATCCGACAACGAAGTAATCACTGAGCAACTTGGTGTCGAGAGTAAATGCGGCGCGATGTTCTTGGGGGAGTAAATCAATGACCACCGAACCCTTAAATGCTGTATTCAGGGTTTCTGATAACGAGTCGTGCCACCACTTCGACAGCAAACCAAATGGTGCAAAGCGCGCGCCCATCTTCAGTCGGTAATCGGGCACTGGGTCTGCTGCGCTGACAGCGCCAAGAAGTCCGGAAATGACCACGATGCTGTTCAGTGCCCGAGTTCGCTGTGAAGAAGTAAGCGATGCAAGGTCAAGGTGATCCCACACGACGCCGGTGTATCGCTCGCATGCAGCAAGCGTTGGGGCACCGCGTAGTGATGAGTTTGCGTCCTTGGCGCGCACAAGATGAGCCTTGCTCACACCGAGCAGTTTTTCGTCGCCGCCTTTGGACTTCGTTAATTGATCAACTAATGCTTTGCGCTGTGCGGCAAGTTGCTTCCCAAAAACACCAGACGATTCGCGCCATTTAGCCGTCGCAGATCCGCCTTCTGCTTTGCCTTCCGAGGGCGGTAACAAGATGAACAGTGATGCCACGACACGAAAGTCTGCCTTACCCATGAGTATCCTTTTGGCATGGCAACCGTAAAACCAGTACAAAGTTGGGAAACCGACTGGGATCACGCCGATCCTGCCTATAACCAGAACGCACCTCAGATTTGGGAGGAACTACGTGGCACATGCCCGGTCGCCCATACTGATCGCTACGGCGGTGCCTGGTTGCCAGTAACTCACGCCGATGTTTCAGCAGTCGCACGTGACACCGATCATTTTTCGTCCGAAGGTGCAGTGTTGTCCAACAAGCCGCCTCGCGACCAGTGGATCTCGATGGCACCTATTGGTGGTGCACCACCAATTACTTCCGACCCACCGTTTCACGCAGACGCACGTCGTCTGTTGTTGCCAGCATTTAGCCCGCAAGTTGTGGCTGAATGGGAGCCAGAAATTCGTCGATTGTGCAATGAACTCATCGACAACATGGGCGACATCGAAACAGTTGATGCCGCAGTGCAATATGCACAAAACATTCCTGTGTACGTCATTGCTCGCATGCTTGGCCTGCCGTTAGAAGACAGTGATTACTTCCGCGAAACCGTACACATGGTGCTTGAAGAAATTGGCGCAGAGTTCGGAGAGCGTCAAGGGGCTTTCGAAAAACTTGATGCATATTTGGGAATGCATGTGCGCGATCACATCGAAAATCCGAAGGATGACCTCATTGGCTTTTTGCTGAATGCAAAAATTTATGATCAGCCGCTTTCACCTGAACATGTTGTTGGCACCATTATTTTGTTGATGGTCGCTGGCATCGACACCACATGGAGCTCAATCGGTTCCTCCATTTGGCACCTTGCACAGCATCCATCCGACTTGCAGCGCATGGTGAGCGAACCAGAATTATTGCCAACAGCAATTGAAGAACTGTTGCGCATGTACGCACCTGTCACCATGGCGCGCATTGTTAGCCAGGACGCCGAAATTGGTGGTTGTCCAGTAAAAGCAGGCGACTCAGTGCTACTTCCATTCCCAGCGGCTAACCGCGACCCTGAAGTATTCCCCGATGCCGACAGAGTCGTTATTGATCGCGAAGAAAACCGCCATGTGGCTTTCGGACTTGGCATTCACCGATGCCTCGGTTCAAACCTTGCTCGTCTCGAACTTCGTGTTGCAGTTGAAGTATTTATTCAACGCTTTCCAAAGTTTGTACTCGCAGACGCAAGCGCTGTTACATGGAGCCTTGGTCAGGTTCGCGGACCACGCAAGTTGCCAGTGCGAATTACGCAACGCGCATAATTCGTGTCGCATTCGCAACCTCCATCCAGTATTGATCTGGATGCGTTAAACCCGGATCAGCGCGATGCAGTACTGCATCCAACTGGTCCGTTACTCGTTGTTGCTGGTGCCGGCTCGGGCAAAACCCGAGTGCTTACCCAGCGCATCGCGTATCTCATTGCTAACGGCACGCATCCCATGCATATTTTGGCTATTACGTTCACCAATAAGGCTGCTCAGGAAATGCGCGATCGCGTGCAAGCACTTGTTGGACCAGTTGCTAAGCAAATGTGGGTCAGCACGTTTCACTCGGCGTGTGTGCGAATTTTGCGTGCTCAGGCTGATCATTTGGGGTATCCAAAAACGTTTTCGATTTACGACCAATCTGATGCGCAGCGTCTTGTTGGCTATTGCATTCGCGACTTAGGTCTCGACCCGAAGCGGTACAGCGCTCGGGGAGTGCAGGCACGAATCAGTTTGTGGAAGAACGAACTGGTTATTCCGCACGATGCTGCTCAACAGGTGAACAACACCATCGATCAGAAATATGTCGATGTGTATCGCGAATATCAAAAGCGCCTAGAGCGCGCGGGAGCAATGGACTTCGACGATTTGCTCACCAATGTGGTGCGCTTGTTCCGTCAACACCCCGACATTTTGCGTGTGTATCAAGAGCGCTTTAAGCACATTCTTATTGACGAGTATCAAGACACCAACATGGCGCAAAACGCCATTGTGGTCATGCTTGGTGCATTGCATCACAACGTGTGTGTTGTGGGCGACTCCGACCAAAGCGTGTATCGCTTTCGTGGCGCAGACTTCCGCAATATCTTGGAATTTGAAAATGCGTTTCCCGAAGTAACCACTGTGGTGCTTGCGCAGAATTATCGAAGCACACAAACCATTTTGGATGCCGCCAATGCAGTCATCACGAATAACGCGGGGCGCAAACCGAAAGACTTATGGACCGATCAGGGCAAAGGCGAAAAGATTGTTCGCTATTTCGCCAATGATGAATTTGACGAAGCCAAATGGGTGATCGCCCGATTGAAAGAGCTGCACGACGATGAGCATCGAAAGTGGAGCGATCTTGCGGTGTTCTATCGCACCAACGCGCAAAGCCGTGTTCTCGAAGAATCGTTAACTCACGGGGGAGTTCCCTACAAAGTGGTCGGCGGAACCAAGTTCTACGATCGCCGTGAAATCAAAGATGCGCTGGCGTATTTGCGCCTT
>ENA-OUVC01001709-OUVC01001709.1-marine-metagenome-genome-assembly--contig:-NODE-1709-length-12755-cov-3.616186_pt1 | contig 12755 bp, 12 predicted proteins | sample MGYA00248622_ERZ508571 | MGnify/ENA primary metagenome ERZ508571 (study PRJEB26236, sample SAMN06267175) | marine metagenome | isolation source: Columbia River Estuary | place: USA:Columbia River... | reverse complement strand
TTACCTATCATGATCCTTGTTATCTTGGTCGGCACAATCAAATATATGAACCACCTAGGGAGTTACTGGAATCTGCTGGCGTTGAGGTTACTGAGATGCCTAGAAATAAAGAGCGATCATTTTGTTGCGGCGCAGGTGGCGGGCGAATGTGGATGGAGGAAAAAATTGGCGAGCGCATCAACTTAAATCGCGTTGATGAAGCAATCGCAACAGGTGCTGAAGAGGTTGCAGTTGGTTGTCCTTTTTGCCGCGTGATGGTCTCTGATGGAATGGTGGCGAAGAACAGCTCCGTTGAGGTGCTAGATGTGGCTCAAATAATGCTGCGCAGCGTGAAAAGATCAGGCTAAACCACACTTAATTCTCAGGAAACCCTCAGGATGGTAGATAATCATCTTCCTTGAGGTGATGCCAAAATGACAACTCTTAAAGAAAGAGTAAGTAGTAGCCAAGAAGTTAATCAGAGCACGCAGCGAATTCTCGTTGTAGATGATGAGAATTCAATTAGTGAACTCATTGCCACCAGCTTAAAGTTTGTTGGCTTTGATGTTAGAACAGCTGCCTCTGGCTCTGCCGCACTGCAAATAGCGCAGGAGTTCAAACCACATGCATTAATTCTTGATGTGATGCTGCCTGATCAAAATGGTTTTGAGGTTTGCCGGCAACTTCGAAGTGAAGGCCATAATGTTGGCGTTTTGTTTTTAACCGCTAAAGATTCAGTGGAAGACAAAATCGCTGGCTTAACAATTGGCGGAGATGATTATGTAACTAAGCCTTTTTCATTAGAGGAGCTAGTTGCTCGTCTTCGCGCACTTCTTCGTCGAACTGGTGCAACGCAAGTTGCAGCAGATGATGAAAAAATTAGATTTGCAGATCTTGAATTAGATGAAGCAACTCATGAGGTCAGACGAGCTGGCAATCTAGTTGATCTCTCACCTACTGAGTTTTTACTACTTCGTTATTTAATGATTAATGCTGATCGAGTAGTAAGTAAATCTCAAATCTTAGATCATGTCTGGCAATATGATTTCAGAGGAGATATGGGAATTGTGGAGACATATGTTTCCTATCTGCGAAAGAAAATTGATATCTATGAACCAGCCTTAATTCACACAGTACGAGGTGTTGGATACCGCTTAAGGTTGCCAGCAGGTAAGTAATTGATAACAATTAGCAGATGAATTCACCGTTAAGTCGGGTGCGCACTCCGCTCTCACTTTGGAGCTTGCGCAACCGGCTTATCTTGGCCTCTGTTGTTCTAGCTAGCTTTGCAATTATTGCCTCAGATTTTGCAGCAAATGCTGCACTTCGTACCTACCTAATCTCACAAGTAGATGATCAATTAATTAATATTTCAAACACCTCTCTAAATCGCTTAGATCGTGCTGGTATTGCACCCCTTGAAGCAGATGATAAAAACTCACCCTTTAAAATCTTAGAACCACTTCGTGGTGTGCCAACTGCAACCTCAATTACCTTGCTTGATATTGATGGAAATTTAATTGGCCAAGTTGGTGGTGAGTTAGGTGGAAAAAACTTTGCTGTAACTGGCCTGAAAATTGCTGAGGTTAGTCAATATAAAAATCGTCCTTTCACAATTGAAGGAAAAGATGGCGAGCCTGATATCAGGGCGCTTGCCCAGATGTTGCCAACTGGAATGGGAAGTGTGATTGTTGCTGATTCATTGGAGAAGGTTGATAAAACTTTAAGCCAACTTAGATTTTTATTTTTAATCTTAGGTTTAATTGCATTAATTACAATTGCTATGGCAGCTAGATGGATTATTGCCCTCGGTTTAAAGCCATTAGAAGCTGTTGAAGATACAGCTGAAGCAATTGCTGCCGGAGATCTTTCAGCACGTTTGCCAGCAGCAAAACCAGATACTGAAGTAGGCCGTCTTACAACCTCACTTAACACCATGCTTGCCCGAATTGAAGAGTCCTTTACTGCCAGGGTCGAAAGTGAAAACAAGTTAAGAAGATTTGTTGCAGATGCCTCCCATGAACTTCGCACGCCACTTACTGCAATTCGTGGCTTTGCTGAATTACACAGACAGGGCGCAGTCGTCGGGGAAGAGAAAACTAAAGAATTAATTAATCGAATTGAAAAAGAATCAGTGCGAGTGAGTTCACTAGTTGAAGATTTATTACTCCTTGCCCGGCTTGATCAATCACGTGAATTAGCTAAAGAACCAGTTGATTTAAATACCTTAATCACTGAAGCGGTAGCTTCAGCGCGAGCTGCAGGACCAAATCACCCAATAGAAATAAAGCTTGAGGCGAGTGAGATATTTGTTTTAGGTGATTCCCAGCGCATACATCAAGTGATTGCAAACTTATTAGCAAATGCCAGAACTCACACACCAAATGGCACAGAAATAAGTATTACTGCAATGCAGGGAGTAAGTGAGACAACTATTGCAGTTTCAGATAAAGGCCCAGGATTATCAAAAGCTGATCAAGATCGAATCTTTGAAAGATTTTATCGAGCAGATCCATCACGGGTAAGAAACTCTGGTGAAGGAAGTGGACTTGGCTTATCAATTGTTGATGCTGTTATGAAAGCTCACGGTGGATATGTAAGTGTTAAATCTGAAGTCGGACGGGGTGCAACTTTTACCCTGCATTTTTTAAATCAGGAGTAAGTAACTACTCAACCTTGCTTTTGTGAAAATTCATCCAAGATTTTGATGGCGTTGGACCACGCTGGCCTTGATATCTAGATCCATAAACTGCTGAGCCATATGGGTGTTCAGCCGGGGATGATAATTTAATTAAACAAAGTTGACCGATTTTCATGCCAGGAAATAACTTGACTGGCAGGTTTGCAACATTAGAAAGCTCAAGTGTTATATGTCCAGAAAAACCTGGATCAATAAATCCGGCAGTTGAATGTGTTAATAAACCTAGGCGACCTAAGGATGATTTACCTTCTAAACGTCCTGCAATATCATCTGGCAAAGTTATAACTTCATAGGTACTGGCCAATACAAACTCACCTGGGTGCAAAATAAAATGCTCATCCGGTGTTACCGCCACCTCGCGGGTGAGATCTGGTTGTTCAATTGATGGATCAATAACTGAATATTTGTGGTTTTCAAAAACTCTAAAAAAACGATCTAGCCTTACATCAACACTTGATGGCTGCACCATCGCCTCGGTGAAAGGTTCAACCTTTACCCGTCCGGCGGAGATCTCTGCGCGAATATCGCGATCACTTAGTAGCACAATCGCAGACCCTATCCTGAATAACAAAATTGTGAGGGTAAAACCTACTGGCGGGTATTGATTAAGTTACCCGCGGGTAGCATGCTTATCCCATGGGCCATTACATAGCCAACCTGCGCGATATTGAGTTTTGCCTTTTTGATCTTTTAGATCGTGAATCAATTTTAGGAAAATCAATATATAAAGATTTAGATCGCGAAACTGCAATGGGCATGCTTGAAGAGGTTAAGCGCATGTCTGAAAATGATTTAGCTGCCTCATTTATTGATGGTGATCGCCAAGAGGTTAAGTTTGATCCAAAAACTGGGGATGCAAAGCTACCTGAATCTTTTAAAAAATCTTATAAAACTTTTATGGATAATGAGTGGTGGAGAATTGATGCACCAGTTGAGTTAGGTGGCACATCTATTCCACCATCAATTCGCTGGGCAATTGCCGAAATGGTTTTAGGATCAAACCCTGCAATTCATATTTATGCCTCCGGTACCGCCTTTGCTCATGTTGCATATGTTTTTGGTACGCCAGAACAAAAGAAGGTTGCAAAGTTAATGGTTGATAAGCAATGGGGTGCAACCATGATGCTTACCGAACCTGATGCTGGTAGTGATGTTGGCGCAGGTCGTTCTAAAGCTGTTAAGCAAGCAGATGGCACATGGCACATAACTGGCACAAAAAGATTTATTACCTCAGGTGATTCAGATCTTACAGAGAACATTATTCACTTTGTTTTAGCACGTCCTGAAGGTGCGGTTGCTGGCACTAAAGGATTAGATCTTTACATGATTCCAAAGTTTATGTTTGATTTTGAAACCGGTGCACTTGGAAAACGAAATGGTGTTTATGTAACTAAATTAGAGGAGAAGATGGGCCTACATGTTTCAACAACATGTGAAGTGAATTTAGGTGAAAAAGAGCCTGCGGTTGGATATCTATTAGGTGATGTACATGAGGGTATTGCGCAGATGTTTAAGGTTATTGAATTCGCCCGCATGATGGTTGGAACTAAAGCAATTGCAACATTAAGTGCTGGTTACCAACAAGCACTTTCTTACGCCAAAACACGTGTGCAAGGGCCTGATTTAACAGTTGCTAAAGATAAGAACAGCCCACGGGTTGAAATTATTAAGCACCCAGATGTGCGCCGTTCTTTGATGGTGCAAAAGTCATACTCTGAAGGAATGCGAGCTTTAGTTCTTTACACAGCATCAATTCAGGATGCATTTGAGTTAGCTCAAGCAGATGGATCAGATAAAGAAAAAATTGATGATTTACACCTAATTAATGACTTGTTGCTGCCAATTGTTAAAGGTTATGGCAGTGAAAAATCTTGGACATTACTTGGCACTGAATCACTGCAAACCTTTGGTGGCTCTGGCTTTACTACTGATTGGCCACTTGAGCAGTATGTAAGAGATGCCAAGATCGATACTTTGTATGAAGGCACAACTGCAATTCAAGGTTTAGATTTCTTCTTCCGTAAGATTGTTAGAGATCGCGGCCGATCCATCACAATTTTAGGTAAAGAGATTGCCAAGTTTGCATCCGCTGGTGGAAACCTGCCGGAAGAGAAGAAAGCATTACTAAAAACATTAGAAGATGTGCAGGCAATGATTGGCCACATGGTTGGTGTTGCAATGGAATCACAGGAGAATCCAAAAGAGATTTACAAGGTTGGGCTAAACACATCTAGATTGCTAATGGCAACTGGTGACTTAATCATCGCTTGGCTGCTACTTCGCCAAGCAGATATCGCACAAAGTAAGTTAGCAAATGCTGGGAAAGATACCGAGTTTTATAATGGCAAAATTGCATCTGCTAAGTTTTTTGTTAGATCTGTTTTGCCACACATTTCAGTTGAGCGGGCAGTGGTTGAATCTGAGACTGGTGAAATCATGAATATCGCAGAAAGCGCCTTTTAATTTAATTAATCTAAGTACCTTAATGTAAGGTGCTTCTTGTGAAACATCGCGCCGAATTCCTCATGATCTCAGCTGCAATGCTATTTGCTCTAGGTGGCGTAGCTGCAAAGGTTTTGCGCTCCGCTGATATGGATGCCTTCCGATTGACTCAAATTAGAACAACTGGTGCTGCATTAATTTTAATTACTTTTGCAGTTTTAAAGGGTAAAAGCCAACTTTATGCACGCAAGGATGAATTAAAAGATTTGATTATTTTTGGAACAGTTGGAGTTGCTGCTGTTACATCATTTTATTTCTTTGCCCTTAAATATCTTTATGTTTCTGTTGCTTTGATAATTGAGTTCACAGCCTCAATCTGGATTGTTCTTTACCTAAGATTTGTTAAGAAGAAACAGGTCTCACCAATTATGTGGGTGGGAATTGCTTGTGCCTTCTCTGGCCTTTTCTTACTCTCTCAAATTTGGACCGGCACAACTCTTCATCCACTAGGAGTTGCGGTGGCATTTGCTGATGCCTTCGCACTTGCAATCTACTTTCTCTTTGCCGATCGCTTATCGCAAACTCGCACCTCACTTTCTTTGATGGCCTGGGGACTTGGCGTTGCAGCAGTCTTTTGGTCATTAGTGCTGCCATGGTGGAACTTCCCATTTGAATACCTAACTAATACTTATTCACTAGAGGGAAATCTTTCTAATTACTCAGCTCCTGGCTGGGCCTTAGTTCTTTGGATCATCATTGTTGGCACGGTAATTCCATATCTATTAACAGTTACTGGAATTCGTGAGCTTTCAGCGAGTACTGGAAGTGTGATTGGCATGATTGAGCCACTATTTGCTGGCGCAATCGCTTGGTGGTTGTTAAGTGAAGCATTTAACACAACACAATTGATTGGATGCGCAGTACTGCTAGGTGGAATTTATCTAGCTGATAAGGCAAGGTCGCAGGTTAAACAATAATGAGCGGCTTTGAAGATCTATTTACAGCAAATGCAGAGTTTGTTAAAGGGTTTAAATCTCAAGATCTAACTGGTGAGGCTAGAAAAGGTTTAGCAATTGTCACCTGCATGGACTCTCGAATTGATCCGCTTCGAATTGTTGGAATGAGTTCAGGAGATGCCAAGATATTAAGAAATGCCGGAGCTAGAGTTACAGAAGATGTGCTTCGAACCTTAATCCTTGCCACTACCTTGCTTAATGTGAATAGAGTTTTAGTTATGCCACATACTGATTGCAGAATGGCAAGTGGCACTGAAGAGCAAATCCACGCAACCATCTTAGAAAGAAGTGGCATTGATACTAGAAGTGTTGAGATTAGAACTGTTAGCGATCAGATCTCTGCTTTAGAATCTGACTTGGTAAGAATTGCGCAGTTCCCACTTTTGCCAAAAAATATTGAGGTTGTTGGTGCGATTTATAATGTTAAGACAGGTGAACTAAAGAAAATTTAGTTATCTTTTACAAACTTCTCAGTTGGCGCAAAGTTGGCTGCCATATCAGTGAACCTAGCCAAGTGAAGTTGAGCTGAAACAGTAATAGTTCTAGTTGGTCCATTTCGATGCTTTGCCACAATCAAATCAGCCTCACCGGATCTATTTTGTGAGTCATATAGATCTTCACGGTGTAGCAAGATAACCACATCTGCATCCTGCTCAATCGATCCAGATTCACGAAGATCTGAAAGCATTGGTTTCTTATCTGATCTTTGCTCAGGAGAACGGTTTAACTGAGAGATAGCAACTACTGGCACATTTAACTCTTTTGCTAATAACTTTAATTGACGAGAGAACTCAGAGACTTCCTGCTGACGATTTTCAACCCGCTTGCCGCTAGTCATAAGTTGTAAGTAATCGATCACAATTAACTTTAAATTATGGCGTTGCTTTAATCTTCTTGCCTTTGCCCTGATCTCCATCAGTGAAAGGTTTGGTGAATCATCAATAAACAATGGAGCGTCGGAGATCTCACCCATTCGCCGGGCCATCTTCGCCCACTCTTCTTCACCTAATTGACCAGATCTAATGTTATTAAGTGGCACGCGCGCCTCTGCTGAAAGCATTCTCATTGTGATTTCAGAGCGGCTCATTTCAAGTGAGAAAATAACTGAGGTCTCTCGTTTGTGAATGGAGGCATAGCGTGCAATATCTAAACCAAGTGTTGACTTACCAACCGCTGGACGTGCTGCTAACACAATCATGTTTCCTGGATGGAAACCATTTGTTAATGCATCTAAATCTTTAAAACCAGTTTTAACACCTTCACCAATTACACCAGCTGAAATCTTTTCAATCTCATCATAAGCGGCTGGAAGTAATTCTGAGAGTTGAACGTAATCTTCTGCCTCTCTTCTTTCAGTTACTGCATAAACCTCTGCTTGTGCTTGATCAACTGCATCATCTACTTCACCCTCATCGGTATAACCAAGTTGCACAATCTTGGTACCAGCTTCAACAAGTCTGCGCATGATTGCGCGTTCACGAATTATCTTTGCGTAGTAACCAGCATTAGCAGCGGTCGGAACGGATGAAATTAGTGTGTGAAGGTATGGCGCACCACCTGCTCTAACTAAATCACCACGTTTTGTTAACTCAGCTGAAACTGTTACTGGATCTGCTGGCTCACCTCTGCCATAAAGATCAACAATTGCATCATAAATTAATTCATGTGCTGGTCGATAAAAATCACGCTCTCTTAAGATTTCAACAACATCACTGATTGCATCCTTTGATAAAAGCATGCCACCTAAAACAGATTGTTCAGCGATTACATCTTGTGGTGGGGTGCGCTCAAATTCAGCAGAGTTGTTTTTGCCTCTGCTGGAATTACTTGGAAACTCTGCGATGCTCATATAAGAACCCTCCCATCTACCACTGACAACTATGTGAAAAGCATTGATATTTAATCTTTTTAAGCCTAGGAAGCAAAGATAATCCCTTTACTAACCCCTAGATACAACCAATTAAGAGGCTGTGTAAATAGCTGTGCAGTACTAATACTTTGCCGTGGATAACTCTGTGGGTAAGTTAGCAATCTTGGTGGATAAGTATTTATTGCCATCTAAATTGAGCGTAGAAAAGATATTTTGGTTGTGGAGAAAACTTTTTTCGCTTATCTCACTATTTGATGCAAGTAAAAAGCCCTCCGTTTTACCGGAGGGCTTTAAATGTAATTACTTAATTACTTATCTGAGACCACATTTATTGGCACATTTGCCACAACCTGAGATTCAAGTGCAATCTTGATTGTGTACTTGCCAACCTTTTTAATGTGCTTATCCATCTTGATCTTATGACGATCAATAGTCTCACTAGTTGCACTCTTAATTGCTGCAACTATTGCTTTGTCGGTAACTGAACCAAACATAGATCCAGTTCCGCCAACTTTTACTTTGACAATCACATTAGCTTTTTCAAGCTTGGTTTTGATCTCTTTGGCATGATCTAGATCTCGGATCTCACGTGTTGTGCGAGCGCGCTTGATTCCCTCAATCTGACCTTCCCCACCTTTGGTCCACATAATTGCAGAGCCTCTGGCTAATAGAAAATTGCGGCCGTAACCATCTTTAACGGTTACAACATCTCCTGCGCCACCAAGACCTGATACTTCACGAGTAAGGATTAATTTCATTTTTTTATCTCCTTATCGCGCGGTTGAGGTGTAAGGCAGAAGCGCCATTTCGCGGCTATTTTTAACCGCAGCGGCTACTGCTCGTTGGTGTTGGGTGCATGCCCCAGTAATACGTCGAGAGCGAATCTTGCCTCGATCGGTAATGTACTTGCGAAGTGTGGCAATATCTTTGTAATCAATATATGTCACTTTGTCGCGGCAAAAAGAGCATGGCTTCTTTTTGAACTTCTTCATCGCAGCAGCGGCTGCTGCTGACTTTGATTGCTTAGCTTTTTCTCTAAGCGTTTTATTACTTCTTGCTCCCACTGTGGTGCTCCTTAAGTTAGGGCCCTGTTATTTAAAACAGGAATGGTTTGTTTTGGTTTTAAAAAGGTGGTGTGTCATCACTTGGTGTCGTTGACCAACCGCCGCCTACTGGGGCTGCTGACCAAGGATCATCAGTTGACGCACTTGGTGTATTACCGGCTGCTGCGTTGTAAGTATTGCTATTGCCGGCAGCTCTTACTGTCTTTGTAACTTTAGCTGTTGCATTGCGAAGTGAAGGTCCAACCTCATCAACTTCAACCTCAAACACTGTGCGCTTTTCACCCTCTTTAGTTTCATAAGAGCGTTGCTTTAATCGTCCGGAGACAATTACGCGCATGCCTTTAGTTAGTGACTCAGCCACATTCTCTGCAGCTTGTCGCCAAATTTGGCATTGTAAAAAGAGGCTATCGCCATCTTTCCACTCATTTGTGGTCTTATCTAAGTAACGAGGTGTTGATGCCACAGTAAATTTTGCAACTGCTGCTCCACTTGGTGTGAAGCGCAACTCTGGATCATTAACCAAATTACCGATCATGGTTAGGTTGGTATCGCCTGCTGCCATTTTTATTTCTCCCTTATCTGCGTTAGATGCTTGTTGGTTATTTGTTGGGGATTACTCTGGGCGAACAACTTTAGTTCTAAGCACTGACTCATTTAAATTAAGTTGACGATCCAACTCTTTAACTGGTGCTGGCTCAGATTGCATATCGATAACTGCGTAAATACCTTCGCCCTTTTTATTTATTTCAAAGGACATCCGGCGCTTACCCCAGATATCTAACTTGTTTACTTTTCCGCCGCCTTCTTTAATGATCTTAAGATAAGTCTCAAGACTTGGGGCAACGGTCTTCTCTTCTAAATCAGGATCTAAAATGACCATGAGTTCATAGCGACGCATTTGTTAAACCACCTCTGGACTAAAGCGGCCACGGAATTTCCGCGGCAGGTGTTGAGGCTAAGGGTAGCCAAAGGGGTAAAAAGAGGGAAATTAATCTTTTCTTCCTGTGGAGGGGGCAGATAAATCCCGCATCAATCGATAGGTAAAAATGCTCACCCCTAAAACCCGCAGCAAGGATGCGATTGCATAACCACCGGCTGGTAATCCAAATTGCGCAGTAGAAAACAGAGCTAAGTACTGCCAGATTGCTAGATGATAAATAATTTCACACCCTTGCCAAAACCAAAATGTAATTAACTGCCTACTATTTTGTAATGCAATAACTGCAAGGGGTGTTAGCCACAATACATACTGTGGTGAATACACCTTGCTAAGAGTTGTAAAAATTACCACTGCAAATAATGCAACGGCAGCTAAATTTGGCAAGTTAGGAAGTTTAAGTAGGTAGTAAGCCAGGAGTGCAAAGCAAACAAGTGAGATAAGTGGATAAAGTAAATCAAGATTTGGCGCACCTAGATCAAGTAGTGATAGCGCATACCAAATAGAGCCGAAATCTTCCCCACGTTCTAAATTTAATTTGAAAAATCGCCACCAGCCGTCAAAATAGATAATTGCAATAGGGATGTTAATTGCTGCCCAAAAACTAAAGGTGGTAAGTAGATATCGCGATAACTGTTTTAGTTGGCTACTGCGATAAAAAATAATTGCAATGGGAAGGAGTAAAACAATTGGAAAGAATTTGGTGGCAATAGAAATGCCTAACCAGATTGCACTTTGTTCATACTTTTTCTTATCAAAATAGTAAATAGCAGCAAGAGTGGTAACTACCGCCCACATGTCCCAATTTATAAATAGTGAAGCGATTACTGCTGGTGTTAATGGAAATATGTATTGGTACTTTGGGGCTATTTTTCTAACTATAAATGCTGAGATAAAAAATAAGAGGATAATAATTACTGCATTGATATCAAAAAAGAATCGATGCGAGTCAGAAGCTGGTGTGATAAATGAGATTAGCCAATTGCCTAAACCAATAACGGGTGGATATTCAAAAGAGTTTGTCGCTGAAAGGTAAGGGAAGGTATTGGTATCTAAGCCACGTTCTGAAAAGAGTGCTGGAATATCGGTATAACAGGCGTGCACATAATTATCCGGAGAGGTGAAATCATTAAGACGGCAGTGATTAAATTTTAGAAATGAAATAAGCGCGCAAAGCAGAACAACTGCTGCAAAGGATCTACTTACCGTTTTGGTAAGCAAGGATTATCTCTTTTTCTTAGATGGTGACGGTGAAGGTGAAGGCGGGATTAATGCTGGATCCATTTGTGGAACTGAATTAATGAAATTAATTGCTTCAGTGCCACCAATATATGCAGGGGCTGGAAACTCCTGTACTGGAGATTTCTTTAAATATCCTTTTACAAACTCTGCCCAAATTCGAGCTGGGAAGGAGCCACCAGTTACAGAAGTTAGGCCACCAATTCCATTTAAAGATTGAGTTGCATCATCACGGTAGAAAGCAACAGAGGCTGCAACCTCTGGTGTGTAACCATTAAACCAAGCAGATGCATTGTCATTTGATGTACCAGTTTTACCTGCAGTAGGTCTGGCTACTCGAGAGCCAACTACTGCTGCAGTTCCTGAGGTAGTTACTTTACTTAAAGCGTAAGTTAAATCTGCCATTACATCTTTTCTAAATACCTCTTGGGCTTGAATTCTTCCTTGATACAAGATTCCTTTATTTGGTCCTTGTACCTCGTTGATAATAAATGGTTTTGCATAAACACCTTGTGCTGCAAATGTTGCATAAGCATTTGCTAAATCAATTACATGTGGGCTGGCAGCGCCAAGAGATACTGAAGGGGAGGCAACCATTTCAATTGCATCTGGAATTCCAGCACGGCGTGCCACATCTACTACTTTCTCTAAACCAGCCTTCATGCCAAGTGGAACATAAATAGTGTTTACAGATTTTTCAGTTGCAGTTAGCAGGGACATATTTCCCCAGCCCTCACCGCCATAATTATTTACTTGATATGGCCGGCCAATGCCATCGTCATAAACCTTTGGTGAATCACCATTCCATATTGAAGATAATGGAATTCCTTCCTCAAGTGCTGCCACCAAAGTGAAAGCTTTAAATGATGAACCACCTGAAGTAATACCTTGTGTTGCAGCATTAAATTGGTACTTCAAATAATCCTGACCACCATACATTGCCAAAATCTCACCAGTACCGGGCTTAATTGCAACTAATCCAATGTGTAGATTTTCTGGTGCTTTAGTTGGTGCTTCTTTATTAACGGCTGCAACTGCTGCCTCTTGTGCGTCCTTTACCAAAGTGGTTTTAATAATGTAGCCGCCAATCATCAACTGCTCATCGGTGAAACCAAGTTGATTTAGCTCTCGCTCTACCCAAGAAATAACATAACCTTTAGGTCCAGCAAGAGCGCCTGAGGTAATTCTTGGATTAATTATTGGAAACTTTAATTTTGCTGCTTTTTCTTCCTCTAGCCATCCGGCGTCAACCATGCCATCAATAACATAGGTAAATCTTTTTTCTAATCTAGGTAAATTCTCTTTTTTAAACCCTGGATCATAAAGACCTGGGCTTCGCAGAATACTTGCTAATACCGCAGATTGGGCAGTTGTTAACTTGTCCACGGTGGTACCAAAATAAACTTGGGATGCGGTCTGAACGCCATATGAGCCGCGACCAAAATAAATAGTGTTTAAGTAATTTTCTAAAATTTCATCTTTTGTAAATTGATTTTCTAACTTTATT